>ENA-ORSB01003860-ORSB01003860.1-human-gut-metagenome-genome-assembly--contig:-NODE-3860-length-10079-cov-2.983839_pt1 | contig 10079 bp, 8 predicted proteins | sample MGYA00242180_ERZ509144 | MGnify/ENA primary metagenome ERZ509144 (study PRJEB26280, sample SAMEA2338661) | human gut metagenome | biome: human gut; feature: human-associated habitat; material: faeces... | reverse complement strand
ATGACTTCCGCTCGGTGAACGGGCAGATCGAGTATCTGCTCACCGAGTGTGTGCGCCAGCGCAAGAAGAACGGGAAATATGTTTCAGATCAGATCGACGTACCGCCGGAACTGGACCTGAAATAAAACAGACGAACCAGCCCCGGCTGTGGAAGGTAGTTTTCCATAGCCGGGGCTGGTTGCGTTTATGTGACAGAAAAACATGAAAAAAACAGGAAAGATGAAATAAAATCTATTGACAGTTGCGGAAGTGTGACGCATAATAAATAAATGAGGTGCTCTGGAATCCCAGAGCGTTTCGGACCAAAGCAAGGAGCAGCGATCCCGTTGAAGAAACAAGAACAAAAAAACAAGACGGTTTTTCATGCTGTAGCAGCATTGCTGGCCGTTCTGGCGGTCGTGCTGGTACTGTACGGCGGGGGCCGCTGGCTGGAGAAACGGGCAGAAAAGCCGGAGACCCGCACCCAGCTGCCCCAGGCCGACCAGGAGACTGTGGAAGTGGACGGCGTGACCTACCGCAAAAAAAGCCGCCTGACCACGATCCTGGTCATGGGCGTGGACCACGACACTCAGGACAGCTACGAGTACCGCAAGGCCGGCCAGGCCGACTTTCTGCGGTTGGTGGTACTGGATGACGCGGACAAGACGGTGCAGCAGCTGCAGATCGACCGGGATACCATTACTCCGGTGACGGTGTTGGGCCTGCTGGGGGACCGGTACGAGCCGGTGACCCAGCAGATCTGTCTGGGTTATGCCTTTGGCGATGGCCGCAAGACCAGCTGCGAGGTGACCGTGGAAGCAGTGGGAAACCTGCTGGGCGGACAGACCATCGACCAGTATCTGGCCATGGGGCTGGACGGCATTTCCACTCTGAACGATCTGGCAGGCGGTGTGACCGTGACGCTGGAGGATGATTTCTCCGCCATCGACCCGGCCATGACCAAGGGTACGACCCTCACGCTGCAGGGCGAGCAGGCCGAGACCTATGTCCGCTCCCGCCGCAGTGTCGGTGTAGGCACCAACGAGGCCCGCATGGCGCGGCAGGAAAGCTACATCCGACAGCTGTCGGTGCAGCTGGATGAAAAACTGCAGAAGGATCAGAACTTTGCCGTGGACGCCTACGACGCCCTGCAGCCCTACCTGACCACCAGCATGGCCAAAGGTCAGCTGGTGAACGAGGCCTGGGCGGCAAAGGACTACACCCGGCTGGACACCATCAAACCGGATGGCACCTATCAGGTCGGGGAGGATGGCTTTATGGAGTTTTATCCGGATGCCGATGCGTTGCAGCAGGCGGTGCTGCAGCTGTTTTACGAAAAAGTTGAATAAGCGTGCCCAAGACACGTTTAGGATAAAGACGTTCTCAAAGCCGAGAGAACTGGTCTGAAAGGGGTATATTCTTATGAAAATGAAAAAGATCGTTTGCGCCATGGTCTCCGCAGCTCTGCTGGTGAGCATGGCTGCCGCTACCGCTTTTGCTGTGGAGTCTGTGCCCAGCAAGACTGGCACCGATGCCGATGCAGGCAAGACCGACGTTTCCGTTTCCGGTTCTGCCAGCAGCGAGGGCCTGAAGGTGGAGGTCAAGACCACGGAGGACTCCAGTAAGGAAGAGACCCAGCTGAAGGGCGAGGGCGTGGAGAAGTACCTGACTGCAGAGGCTGTGGATGCAGCTGCGAAGATCCTGGGCACTGAGAAGGACGCCGTGACCGTCAGCGAGATCAAGGAGATCAAGGTCTCCGGCTACAAGACCGGCATGGACAAGATCACCGTCAAGGTCCCCATGGCAGCTCTGCCGGAGAGCGGCACCACCGTTGCCGTGATCATCCGTGTTAAGACCCCCAACGGCAAGATCGTCAACCTGCCTCTGGCCGGTGTGGTCGTGGAGGAGACCGTTGTGGTGAACGGCGTGGCCCGTAAGGTCCGTAAGGTCCAGCTGGAGCTGGATGCCACCACCATGACCAACCTGCAGGCAGGCAAGGCCTACATTGCAGCTGTGACCCGGAAGTAAAAACAGAACGACTTTGTCCTGCGGCGCTCTCTTCCGAAAAAGAGAACGCCGCATTTTTCACGGAGAAAGCCAAGGAAATTTAAAGGAGCAACGAAGTGCAGCGAGATACTTTAACGCAGGAACCTTATCGTTCCGAGGTGCGGCCGCAGCAGGAAGAAGATACCATTGATCTTCTGGAACTGTTCATGGGTCTGCTGGCCCATTGGACGCTCATTGCAGCCACGGCTGTGGTGGGTGCCGTACTGATGGCGCTTTATACGTTTTTTCTGGTAACGCCGATGTACAAGGCAACGGCCACCATTTATGTGGTCAGCCGCAATGATTCGGTGCTGAACTTCTCCGATCTGCAGGTCGGCAGCGAGCTGACCAGCGATTACATCAAGGTCTTTGAAATGTGGGAAGTCCACAAAGTCCTGAGGGGCAAATATGACAAACAAAAGCTTGCCATCTACTTTGATATAACGTTTGTCTTTAAAGGCATTCAAATATTTATAGAAATGTGAAATATGGTCTTCGTCTCCGGGGTAGGTCATTTCAGCAATGATGGTTTCTTGGTATCCCGTTTTTGATGAGGTCCAAGTCCGGGTGGACCATGTATGGTTTGCCCATCCCAGGCAAAAAGGAAAATCAGGCTTGCCGCTTTCCATGACTTCATTAAAAGGGCGTTCCAACAATTCTTTTCCTCCCCCGAACCAATAATGCCAATAACAGAACCCTTCTATACCGGCCTCGCGTGCTAACTCGGCTTGTTGTTCTCGGATTTCAGGCATTCGTAAGTCGTAATATCCTAAATCGGCAGGAACACGGGGCTGGTAGTGTCCATGGAAAAGCGGTCTGGCTCTTCCAACGTTTGTCCATTCCGTAAAACCCTTACCCCAAAATTTGTCGTTCTCAGGAGTCGGATGAAACTGGGGTAAGTAATAAGCTATGACTCTTGCTTTTTTGTTTGCCATAATTTTATTTGATAAAGTATTGTGGGGTGATGAATATGTCATTTTTGTTCTTTAGCCCAATAGATGAATTGATTAGCCAGATAATGAGGAACCCAGTAAACAAGTCTAAGCTATTACTAAAAGTCTTGTATGTAAAGCATGTAAATCCCGTAACGCATAGCATGCCCCAAACGTAGAGGATATAGAGCTTGTTAGATGCGATAACATGTTTTTTATATATTGCTTTTTTCAGGATGGACGAGAGGGTCAGCAGGAACGGGATGATAAAATATCCTAAATCTGAATATATGTCACCAATAAAGGTATAGAATCTACTGGGAGATATTCCCATTTTAGGTCCCCAGTAATCTCGGCGTTCCAAAAAGTCCGTAAAAGTGTCCATGCCTAAAATATATTTAATGAAAGCAAAGCAGTTATCCCCTTCGGTGAAAGCTTGCGTATGCCACATGTTCTGGTTAAAATTAAGCGTGCCTTCTCCGGCATATAAGGAAATCCATCCTAACATGGATACAGTTTGTGCGCCTTCGCTCATGCTGTAACGGGCAAATGTCATGATGGAGAACAATAATATGAAAATGGAAAAGATACCTATTGCTACTGCCTTTAATCTTTTTATATAAATCCTGTTCTTAATATAATTCCGAAACATCAGGTATGTAAATATGGCATTCAATGAGGTGAAGACTACGGCAGATCGTCCAGAGAGCGATAGTGTGTATAATACCGGATTGACGCATCCCATTAAAAGTCCCCCTAATTTATATTTGTTGATTTTTCCATATCCGAGATAAAGGAATAATAAAAAAAGGGAGCAATATTGGAACTTAAGATTCAATGAATTGCAAATTTTTCCAACGGGGGAATACCAGTTCACTACTTTTTGCTTGTCGAAATCGCCTTCCATTTTGTCAGCATACAATGTCGCGAGTGCGTCCGAATTGTCAAAACTAAATGTTTTTACCAGATGGATGGCGTTTTCAAAAAAAGGTATGATGGAGATTAGACAGAAAAATAAGATTATTCTTTCAAAAAAGAACTTGTTTCTTATCGTAATCGTGGAATATCTGTCATCGATATATCCAAATGGAATGATTGAAATAGCAAGGCATGTAGCGAAAAAGATGTATGGAATTATTGTAATCTTATTATATTCTTGCGAGGCTGTATAGAATATAATGGAAAATATGGATGAAAGCATCCATATGAACATTATATAACGAAGGCATGCTTTATCTTTCCTGTAGCAAGAAACCAATATAAAAAGAATAACATGAAATATAGAAAAAGCAACAACGACGGGCATATTGATAATTATTGTAAAAGTTGTGATGCTTTAGAGAAACAAGACATGGCTATGGCATGTGCATGGTCTGCGTATTCTTTCAAATTTTCTCTCGAAGGTTGGTTGCCGGTGATTACCTGTTCAAATTTGGCGAAATCAAACTTGTGTATGGAAGCTTCCGTGTTGAATTCAAATGAACGTCCTTTTATGCCTAAGATTTCCAACATGCCTGCTATCTTATGTTCGTAACTTAATGCGATTACAGGAACACGGTTGTTGATACCGAACACGATAGAATGGTAACGCGTACCTATTATCATTTGGGCATCCTTAATTATAATTTGTTGGATGTCAGAGCTGTATGTGTCCTGAAATACTATGATTCGTGATGGATGTTCCGTTTCTTCTTTTAACCTCTTGAAGTATAGGCAATCGTTCTTTTTTCCTGCATTATAAAGCTGTGGGAGCATGACGATGTTATAGTCGGTCTTTTGGATTATGATGTCAATCATTTTTAGGTAACATTTGTCAATAACGTCCTGTGGCATGTTTGCGAATGACGGGTGCCATGTCAGTTGGTTGGGTACAAACACGATATATTTTTGTTTGCCTAAGTCTGTCCTGACACTGTCAGGTAATGTGGCATCGGGCGTGTCTAAAAAGGCGGAATCAATGGATTTTATGTATTTTATGCCAAGTTTGTTTGCCAAATCCATGCTTCGGGCATCTCTCAATGACAAGAAGTCCATCTTTTTAAGTATTTCTTTTGCTCTTGTGCAGAAGATATGTTGTAATATGTTTCGAGGGTTAAATGGCCCTATTGAGCGTGAGTAGTAAATGACGGGCTTATTGTAATGCTTGCATAACATCATGTTATACAAGTGCGACCAATTATAAAATCCGCCAAGGCAGATTCCCCCAGGGGCGCAAAGCACTACGTCTGCTTCTTGGATGTATTGTATTAGTTTCCGGTTACTGGGAATAGTACGACTCCAGAACATCATGCCCGAGCAAGCAGAAAATATGCGGCTTTTGCGATATCCTTTATTGGTGTTAATGTTGATATATTTGTTTTGTGGGTTGTCTACTTTGATTTGTTTGATAGTTCCTTCTTTCACGTTCTCAAGCAAAATCATGACAGAGGCATTGGGTACATTCTTATTGAGTGTGCGGATAAGGCTTCTGTGTGCAGCTTCGTCACCTCGGTTGTATACGGGTTGGTTTAAAAGTAATATTTTCATTGTTTATGTCGTTATGATTTTATTGTATTCCTTTTTTGCCTACTAAGAAAGGGGCGTATTTGTTGATGAGGGATGATATTCCGAGTAAGATAAATGATTGTACAGTACATAATAGAATAGGATAAATCCATTGGCTTCCATTTAAAAAATCAAAATGCCTGAACAGAAGCATTGTTATAGCCAAAGCCTTTCCATTAAAGGCAAAAAAAGCTAATGAATTCTTTCCTTGCTTTTCAAAAAAAGAACAAGGGTATAAGTATGAAATAGCACAAATGGCAATTATTCCAATAAATGACAGAATGATGAATAACAGGGGGGCGTTGTAATAATTGTATGCAAAATGAAATTCCATGTTTGTGTTTAGCTGTAAGGCAAAATCTACACAGATATATAATATAAGTAAGGAAATCCCTGTTTTCCTGTTTATTTGTATGGCTTTGCCATCAGTGAATTCTTTCGTTATATTTCCTACGATAAAGTAAGCCAATGCAAAAAGAGCTATGTCGCAATAGTAAGGGCAGGTATATGATACAGTGTTTCTTATCAGATAAACTGAAGGCAGCAGTATTATTGCTGTTGCAATTTTGCTTTTTAAGTTTTTCATGTAAATATGGTGGAGCAAAATGAAATACAATTGCACCATAATAATACATGAAACGAACCACAAGTCATAACCATATACAATCCTGAGTATTCGATTGCTGATGATGTCGTAATTGCCATTGAGTAATGCCTTCTAATTATCGAGGCCGATGAAGACAAGCAGGAAACACAAGAGGAAATATGGAATGATTAAGTTTCTTACCAATTTCAGAATATCCGTTTTGATGTCCTTGTGGCAATTGAACAAATATCCAGACAAGAAGAAAAATAGGGCCAAAAAGAATGGCGTGTAAATCATTTGTAGATAAGTGTGTTCTAATTTGCAGTGTGCCAATAAAACACAGAAAACACAAATTCCGCGGGCATTGTCAATCCATCGTATCCTTGTTTTCTTTGTTTGCATAGGATTATTATTAGTTGATATGTTCTTAATGTTTTATTTTCGTTTTTCTTTTAAAAGCATTGTTTTCTCAAAGCTATTTTTAATTTTGCAATGAAGCGATAATAAACCTATGTCAAGCACTAAAAATCTATACCAGGATTTTGTACAAAGTTGGCGAAAGAACTTTATTCTGTCAGGGTGGTGTCTATAACTTTCTTTTCTGTCCAATGTGGATTTTTGGGATAATATAACTTGCTGATAAGAGATCTCATTTGCATGAATATAGTTATCATTTTGGGCTTGAGTTAGGATGCGATTTCCAGTCTCAGAGAAGCAAGTGGCTAAAGTCATGCCGATTTTTTCTGATGATATATATTCTTTTAGCCATGGATCTGCGAGTGCGATATCACTATGTTGGTTTAATGTGTCTTTGCACATGAAACATTTTGGACGAATAAATAGGCGTGAATGGAAGATTCTATTCCAAATGGAAGCGTTATTGGCTATGAAGGTCTTTTTGTTGACTTTTGTCTTTATTGTGATTCCGCTTGGCCATCCGTTTCCTCTATATTGGATATGGCAGACATTTTGTTCTTTTATATTGATTCGTTTTAATAAATACTTGGTCGCATCAAGTGTTTGTTGCGAAGAGCAAGTTAACCCGATTATGAATACTTTGTGACCATATCTTTCACAAATTGATTTTATGGCCTTGGTTTGGCAAGGTAAAGCGAAACAAGCAAGTGTTCCCTTTATCTCATTTTGGTGAGATTTGACAAACCCGATTAAATCTATTTCTTGATAAATTGAGCCACAAATTTGGTATTCGTCAAATGAGTGAATTATTTTAGGAACATATCTTAGTGTAATAGGGTCAAACTCGAAAGATATGGATGTGCCAATAAGTTTGTTGTCGAATAACCATTTGATAATGGTAGTTCCTATTCCTCCAGACGTGGCTTTATATCTGATGTCGGAGTTTGTGGAATATCCGATATAACTTTTCATTTTCTTATCATTCTTTTAAAATAACGTAATTCTTTCCAACCTAATAATATGGCATAGAGTTGTAGCTTCATGACGTTGTGGTAGGTGGGAATCAACAGGTTTGCGAAGCATCCGGTGAACAATACCGTGATTATTGTGACGTATGAGGAACCGATGATTCCATATTGGGGAATTAGGAAATAGTTTAGCAACACACATAGGATACAACCTAATATATTTCGTATGAAGGCCCATTTTTGTATGTGTTCCATGATGATGATTTGTCCTCCGGCAGATGACAACGCCATTCCTACAGCCTTGAACGCCATGATTTGCAAAACAGGGATGGCTGGAGCGTACTGGATGCCGTATGTGTATGTGATGAGCCAATAAGAGAGCGATGATACCATTACGGACATGATGATAGCCGTCCATGTGGTAATGCTTACGAATGTCTTCTTTTTAACTTCGTATGTTTCCGGCTTGTTTTCTTTCTCCCTTACCAACATCGGGGTGACAGTCTGCACCAAAACCATAGGGAGGAACACAATCAAGTCTACGAACTTTCCGGCTGTGGCGAAATAACCGACTTCAGTTTTGTTTATCATGTCACCAATCATGACTTGGTCTATGCGTTGGTAAATGATGACAGCGGCACCGGATAGGACGAGGGGAAATGATTCTTTTAGGATAAAAGGCACTAAAGTCTTGTCGAAATGCCATTTTCGGATGGAACCGACAGTGGATTTATAACTAAGGTAATATCCGCTTGCAACCAATGCCGTATCAAATATTTGTGCATAAATAAAGTATTCCAAAGGTGCTTTAATCCAAAGCAACAGGATTTTGATTCCTGCACCGACGAATGTACGGTACATTTCGGATTTTACAATATATTTGTTTTGGACTATGGATGTGAAATAGTTACGTAACAGATTCCCTGTACCGGTGAACAGGGTCAGTCCATAAGCTAACACCATCAGGGAGGTAAACTTGTCTGTTTGGAAGTAGAACAAAGATATGGCAATGACGATATAAGCTATTGTAGCAAAAAACATTCTCAAGCAAAAACATGTCCCCATGATGGCATCCTTTTTGTCATTCTGCCGGGACAGCTCACGTATTTCGATGTTGTCCATGCCGAATGTCGCAATAATGGAGAAAATGGCTACATAACTAATTACATAGTTCATGAGACCATAACTTTCCGGGCCGAGATATCTGGCGATCAATATTCCGACGAAAAGCGCACTCGCCATATTGACGGCCTTGCCTCCTAAAGACCATGCTACATTTGAGACGATTTTCTTTTGTGAATTAGATAAGTTCATGGCTAAAGCAGTTCAACTCTCTTGGTTACAGTCGTAAATATTGGGATTTGCTAATTTGGGATGCTTACGGTTTGAAATTAAGTTTATCGATCATGCCAACTTGTTCAAATCCACATCAAGCCCGGCTGCTTTCATTTCTTTGGCGACAGCAATCTGCCATGCTCCCTTGTCGTCAAACGACACATATACGATGCCGGACATGTCGCCGGGAAATTCTACATCAGAATCCACCAAGGCGCATACGTTTTGTCGCCCTAACAAGGCACACATATAACCGTGTTCAAAAACCACATTTTGCCGGGCGCGGGGATTCAGATGTTCATTGGCATGCAATTTGTCATTTCCTAAATCACATGCTGTGTATAGGATTATGGCAAAGGCCAAATCATTGGCTTCACGTTCGATTTTCTCAATGATGGTACATCCGGCATTGGGCTGTTTGAAAAGGACAACGGTATCCCAAGGTCTTGATAAACAATTCGACTTGTGACCTTATGGCCGTGTCGTGTCCGTGTACAATGAAAACGCGTTTTGAATCTGGATGGAAACTTTTCTTTTCAGTCCTCTCTACTTGTACGGTGAGAGTGGGTAATAATGGGATTTTCAGAACCAGGGTTTCCAAATATTCGATTTTACTTTTAAGTTCGTCCTGATATTCTTGAAAGAGATTTTCATTTCCTATGGAAATCAGGTATTGGCCACTGTTGATGTAATCACGTTGGTATTCATTGTTGGGGATGTCAAATGCTTGTTTTAATAGCTCACTGTTATAATCAGTCCATTGCTTGAACTCTGAAATCCATTTTTCTTGTTCTTCTGTCGGTTCTGTTCTTGCTTTCCTTGTCATATAGCCATATTCTCTATACGCATCAGGAATATTGGGAACAGAAGCTTTTATTAAAGGTAGCTTTTTGCCAATTTCTATCCTCTCAGAAAGTTGCGATAGGAACTGTTCTTTTTCCAATACAAGTCTTGCTTTTTCAACGGGTCTGTTTGTTCCTTTTCGGTTCGCCATAAACGATTATGTTAAGCTTGTTTAAAGTTATTTCTAATTAAAAAGTTTAGTCCCTCCTGAAAATATCCCTCGTATAAACCTTTTCCTCCACATCATCCAGGCAAGCATCATACCGATTGGCAATGATGGCATGGCTTTGGCTCTTGAAAGCATCCAAGTCATTCACCACTTTGCTGCCGAAGAACGTGCTGCCATCTTCTAACGTGGGTTCATAGATGATGACTTCCGCGCCTTTGGCCTTGATGCGTTTCATCACACCTTGGATGCTCGACTGGCGG
>ENA-ORSB01003846-ORSB01003846.1-human-gut-metagenome-genome-assembly--contig:-NODE-3846-length-10095-cov-4.265538_pt1 | contig 10095 bp, 9 predicted proteins | sample MGYA00242180_ERZ509144 | MGnify/ENA primary metagenome ERZ509144 (study PRJEB26280, sample SAMEA2338661) | human gut metagenome | biome: human gut; feature: human-associated habitat; material: faeces... | reverse complement strand
GCGGCTTAGAACGGTCGAACTTTGCCTTTTCAGCCATTGGAATATCCTCCCTTAAATTAGGTTTTGATATTGGTTACAACAGTCCTGCTAATACAGAATTGCATTGCAAAACTATTCTACTAGATTCCACCTGTAAAATCAAGTGTTTTACAGGAAATTTTGCCGGAGCTACACTACCCCGGCAAAATCTTTATCCGTTTTTCAACGATCAGCCCTTGGTGCGGCCTGCGATGATCTGATCAGCGATGTTCTTAGGCACCGGCTCGTAGTGAGACGGCTCCATGACATACTGGCCACGGCCCTGAGTCTTGGAACGCAGGTCGGTGGCGTAGCCGAACATCTGAGCCAGAGGAACGAATGCATTGACACGCTGGGTGCCAGCCATTGCCTCCATGCCCTGGATCTGACCACGGCGAGCATTCAGATCGCCAATGACATCGCCCAGATACTCATCGGGAACGATGACAGCAACCTTCATGATAGGCTCGGTGATGATAGGATCAGCCTTGCGCATAGCATCCTTGAAGGCCATAGAACCTGCAATGGAGAAGGCCATCTCAGAGGAGTCGACCTCATGATAAGAACCATCCCACAGGGTGACCTTGACGTCAACGACAGGATAGCCTGCCAGAACGCCGGACTTCATAGCACCCTGGATACCGTTGTCGATAGCCGGGATGTATTCCTTCGGGATAGCGCCGCCAACGATAGCGTTGACGAACTCGTAGCCGAAGCCCTCCTCCATCTTCTCGAGCTTGATGACAGCGTGGCCGTCCGAGAAGTAGCGGAACCACGGTTCCGCGCCCGAGGCCGCCGTTTGCAGCCAGAGCAGGGCCGAGAGGAGTATTGCGAGCCGCTTCATTATTCGAGCCGTTTATAATAGTAGAGTTCCGCGGTGTCGGCGGCTTGGGGATTGAATACGGCGCACAGGTCGTGCAGCACCAGGTCGGGGCGTATGACGCCCGACTCCCAGAAATCGGAGCCTCCGGCAGGGGTCTGGCGGCGGTTGTTGTTGAAGACCTGCCGGTTGCGAACGGCGGGGACGTCCGCGAACTTGGGGTTCTGGGCCGTGAGTTCGGCCAGGGTATTGCACGGGCCGACGTTGATCCACGTGTCTGCGGCCGAAGCCAGCAGGTAGGCCTCCTCGAGGTCGACGGCGACCGAGGTGTCCGAGTCGTTTTTCGTGTAGACGTATTCGCCGCCGGCGTCTTCGATCAGGCGCACCATGAAACTCCGCGACGAGGGCATGAACCAGGTGTCGCGGTAGGGCGTGTTGAGCATCACTTTCGGGCGGGGGCTCCGGGCTGCCCCGGCGATTCGGGTCTTGAGCGCGTTGTAGCGTGCGGCGATTCCGCGGAAAGTCTCGGCACCCTTGTCGCGGACGTTGCACAGTTCGGCGGCCACCATCAGCCATTCGGCCTTGCCCAGAGGCGACTCTTCCATATAGTCCCCGACATATATATAAGGAATGCCCAGTTCGCGGAGCTTGCCCGTGACGACGGTGTTTTCGCCCGTCACGCCGTAGAGCAGGACGAGGTCGGGCCGCATGGAGGCCAGCAGTTCGAAGTTGAGGTTGGTGTCGTATCCCACGTCGCGCACTTCGCCGCAGTAGCGGTGTTCGTTGACGTAGGTGTTGCTGATGTAGTCGATGCCCGAAACACCGGAGATGCGCCGCACTTCGCCCAGGGCGTCGAACATGGCCACGTGGCTCGAAGACATGCAGACGACGTGCCGCACGGGGGCTTTCACGACCTGGGCGTCGAGGCCCGCCGGGGCTTTGGCCCCCTCGCGCAGGATGAGCAGGTGCTGCTCGACGTTGCCGGCCCCCTGCCAGGGGTTGCGGACGGTGACCAGGGTCGCGGCATCCTTGTCCCGGCCGCGGATGTCGAATCCCGAAGCATATTCGGGTGTGTAGACCTCGATTGTGAAATCTGCGGCAGAGCGCGTTGCGGAGCGTCCGCAGCCGCTGGCCAGGAACCCGAAGAATACCGCTATGAGAAGTGCGAATCGTTTCATTGAGGACAAAATTAGAAAAAAATCTTGCAGAAATGTGACGATTTGTGAAAAATACACTATATTTGCACTCCGAAACGCTACGGGGTGTAGCTCAGCCCGGTTAGAGTACGCGTCTGGGGGGCGCGTGGTCGCAAGTTCGAATCTTGTCACCCCGACTGATGGAAAATCCTTGATATTCAATCGAATATCAAGGATTTTTCTTTTCTGGTATATAGTCTGAAAAGCGGCGGTGGTACACAAGTGGTACATAAATGGCCGCTATCCGAAAATTTCAATCTAAGTAGTTAAGTATTTGGTTGTTTGGTAGTTGCTGTATTTGGGCCTATACAGTCGCTCCAAACAGGCGGATAATGAATTTTATTGGGTTCATGGCTATATGAGCTGTAATCGTGTCGCAGTATCTTCTATCGGAATTTAACAAAGCGACCTGCCAATATGTTTTTGGCAGGTCTTGCAAATTTACTCTGCCGATGTCCCGATCAGCAACAGAATCAAATAGTCGGTTTCCGCCAGTTTTGCATCCGTGCCGCAGCCCCAGACGATTTTTACTTGCGGGGCAAATTCGTGGATGACGGTTAAGAGGCTGCATAGGTCATCGAAACTTATTTCCGAAACGGGATGATAGTTTACTTTTACAATCACGTCGAGGTTAGCTCCGGTGTGTAGGGCTTCCAGTTCGGTGCGGAGTTGTTCCGCCAAGACGGGCATTGCACCCTCGACCGTAATTAGGGCGCAAGATGCCGCGCTATTCAAAATGCGGTCGAAATCGTTCCGGACGATTTGCACCATGTCGTCTTCCGATGGGCTGAATTGGGTGTCGAGGTAAAGCCTGATTTCTTCTTTGTTTTTCATGTGATTTTGTTTTTGGGGGTAATACATTCCGGCTGTGAATACGCAGGTCAATTCAGCCGCTATGTACTGGAGACCATCATTGCGGCTTGCTTATTTAAGCCCTATACACTGGCTTGAAACAGGCGGTTAATGAATTTTATCGAGAGCACGACTACATGAGCCGTAATCGCACCGCAGTATCTTCTGTCGGGATTTAACAAAGCGACCTGCCGGGTGGCGGCAGGTCGGGACAACTAAGAACGGTCGGGATAAAAACTCGGAAAGGATTTGGATAACAACTTATAACTATGTGCTTTATCCGCGACCGGAATTATATACGAGCCAATATCATACTTTTCTCCATTTACTCGTGCGACTTGTTTTGCCGTTTGAATTTCGAGTCGGCTCTCCACGAGACATTATCTGTTCGATTCTTAATTCATCGGCATACTTAAATAAGTATGATCCGATTCGTTTTGTGACTTCATGAGTTATCGCTTCGGTGTCTTGCTTATAAGCGTATAACATCCGTAATCGGTCATATTGGTCATTGAAATGTGTTTCGATAATTTCGTCGATAACGTGCGAATCGAATTCCGTACCCTCGACGGCTTGTCTCAAAGCCGCCAAATCCCGCATGTCGATTTCCTCCAAAATCGCTCGTGCGCTTAGCCTGCTGTTAGAGGTTACCATAATATTTCCATCGTTTCATTAAAATGATGCGATTGCTCGAACAGAATGGGTTGCTTCCCAACTGCTCTCTATGGGTTGTCCGGTAGCACTGTATCCCTTGAAACATTTAATGTACCGAGGGTATGAACCATTATTGTTCACCTCTTCGGAAGACCAGTAAGTGCCACCGGCTGACGATGCGTATTTTAATGGCATTCCATTGTTGCCAATCGAAGAGCCATTGACCTCAAAACGATAGTAAAATAGGGTTGTTAAATCGTCTATTGTTGGTAATTCCCAAGCGGTATTTGACTGCTTTTTTGTATTGATCCAATCGGAAACAGGATAAGAAGCCTTGTTATTACTACTATTCCACTTATACCATGGCAGCAAGGCTTCGTCTAATGAGAGAATTTTTCCATGTTTCCTGTCTGCATCAAGATAATAAATGATTCCTTCAAGACCGGCTTCATTGTAATAATTCATTAAGACGTATGTCCCATCATTTTCCTTGTAGCAGGGTTTTGTTATGCTTAAATCCAAGGCACATGTAGGAATAAGTGCATGTTGTGTTTGGCTCTGAAACCAAATCTCTCTTAAATTAGGACACTCTTGGCATCTTAGAGTGTTGATATATTGGTTGTTGGATAAATCCAACACATCTATCTGATTGCTTTTTATTTCTAATGTTCGTAATTCCGGGTTATTAGTCGTTTTTAGCGCAGTTAGTTGATTGTAATTGCACTTTAAATATTGCAAAAGGCTGTTTGTTTCGAGATTTAATTCTGTCATGTGATTGGCTTCGCAGTTTAATTCGACTAATTGTCGATGCTTTGTTACATCTAATGTGGTTAAATTATTGTTGTTGCAATATAATTTTTGGATATTGGGAGATTGGGAAATGTCAAGCGATTCCAATTGATTGCCTGAAACATTTAACCTTGAATATCGAGAACTTGTAATTTTAAGTTTAGTCGAATTGTTCAATGCATAGCTCAGATATGGGTAGTCCGTTGTTTTAGTTGGATCATAGATTGCAGCATAGTTGTGAAATGTAATGGATGCAACATCCCCTAAATTGATCTCTTCGAATGGGTTATTGTGCCAAATTAAGTCTCCGAGATTATAACAGTTGGAAATATCAAGAATCCGGATATTATTGTTATCACACGTTAATTGGGTTAAACTTGTGCAACTTGTCGCGATTAACGATGATAGTTGGTTCTGTGAACAATCAAGGTCTCGTAACGTCGAAGCATTGCCTAATGTCAGTAATGTAAGCATATTGTTCTGGCAATATAATAAACTTAGCTTCAAACACATGCTTATGTCCAAAGATGATAGTTTATTGTCTTGACAGAATAGACGATCTAAGTTATGGCAATTACTTAGATCGAGAGTTTCAAGGTTGTTGTTTCCGCAACTCAAAGTAAGCAAATAGGGGCACATGCTTATGTCCAAAGAAGAGAGTTTGTTGCCGTCACATTGCAAAGTGGTTAAGTTAGAACAATCTTGAACATTAAGTGATGTGAGATTGTTGTTGCCACAAGACAGGCCGATTAGTTCCGAACATCCGGTCAGGTCGAGGGCGGTAAAATTATTGGTATGACAATTCAAATTGGTAAGGTTGACCCAATTGGAGCAGTCAAGTTTGCCAGTTAGTTTATTGTCACCACAACTAAGCCAAGTCATTTTTTCAGCGTTGGGAGGTAATATGAGTTTTGAAATTTTATTGTAACCACATGTCAGTTCGGTTAGTTGTGTGTTTTTACTCAAATCCAACTCTGTCAAAGAGTTGTTGTCACATGCTAGACCTTCTAAGTTTGTAAAATGCTCAATTCCTTCCAGCGACGCGATGCCCAGACTTGATACGATTAAAGATTTCAGCTTCTCGATTTCGAATCGGGATATTTCATTGTCGCTATTTTGGTCATAATTTGCAACCAAATAAGCTTTGAAATTTGGATCGGGTATGTCTAAGACCGGTATGGCGGATTGAGTAATAGTGATAGTCTGTGAAATATTCTGTTGGGTATTGGCTATCATGATTTTGCCGATGCGTTCGGCGCCTGTCGTATTTTCAGAGATATTAAATCGAAGTTGATTTTCTTGTAGTGCACGAGTTTCTATTTGAGTTATCCACGTATCGGTTTCATTAATTTTAATTTCAAAATCAATATTATGTTGCAGTGTAACATCGACTGTTCCTCCTTCTTGGGGAACTTGATAATCCGTCTTACCAATTATAAGCGCATCTTTTTGTAATTGAGTAATTTCAACGATTTCGTCGATATTATTCTCCTTATTATAGAAGTGAATTTCGGTAGATCGGTTATCGCAAGTGGTATTGGAGGCTATCGTATAATAATGCGTATGGGTCGATATGGCCCGTGTCGGGGATTCCGTAATCCAATCGACCGAAGGCATAGCGACTTCGTAATCGACATTGCTGTTCAATTCGACTTTAATTGTCTGTCCGTCACTTGGAACGATATACTCTTTTTGAGTAAGAACAAGTGCCGGAGAAGCTCCGAATTGGTAAATTTTTATGGTTTCTTTTCCGATTTCGCTTGTGATCGTAATCGTACCTTCCCTTGTTGCGGTCTCTTCATTGGGAGATATTGAAAACAAAAGGCGCGATGTTGTCATTGCACGCGATCCGACATAAGACACCCAAGATTTGTCCGCTTGTGCGATTTCATAGTCGAACGAGATGTTTGCATTAACCTCGACTGCGATTTGTTCTCCTTGTGCGGAGACTTCAAATTTGGATTTTGTAACGGTCAGTGCATCTTTGCCTTTTTGAGTAAGAACGAATTTTGCGGACTCCGTTGCACAAGTAAACGTGTAGGTCGCATTCCGATCGTCCGATAAGTTGTTTTCGTCGATGTTGAATGTAACGACATCGTTGTTTTGTCCTGTGGTTTTAGAGGGGCGACACCATGATACGGTTTCTCCGGATAAGGCCCATGTTCCGTTGCAAGTCACGATGACGCTTTGCGTATTTGAATTGCTTGAAACAGTCGCCGATCCCGGATTCAATGAAATATTGGAATTTGGCGCGGCTTCTTGTGTTACATGAAGGGTCGCCTTTTCATTGCCAAGCGTGAATGTAAACGACGTATTTCTTGGTTGTAATTCCATGTTTTTCTCAACGGAAAAAGTTACGTTGGCTCCGTTCCCGCCTGACGTGATAGAGGGGGTGCACCAACTGTCGCCTCCGGATAGCGACCATTGACCGTTACTTGCGACAATCACATTTTGAGAATCGTCATTCGCCGGAAATTTTAGATTTTGGGGAGCAATTGATAAAACGTAGTTTCCTCCTTCCTCCTTGTCTGTTTCGCTTTTACTGCAACAAGAGAGAGACAATACAATGAACAGCAATCCGATGATCCGTTTCATGATTTTAAGACTTTAATTGTTTTTCTGCGCTTTCTCTCTACGTCGGGCCTCTCGTTTGGCCTGACGTTCGGCCTTGCGGCGTTCCTTTTTCGTCAAAGCGGGCGTTTCGGAATCAGTTTCCGTGACGATGCTATTATCTGGCTCGGTCGGTGTAGTCGAAATACCCGGCTTTTCCGTCTCAATATCATCATCGAAAATTATCTCCGTTATGGATTCGGCCGAGGCTTCTTTCTGCGGCTTGGATGCGGTGGTTGGAGTCGGTGTGGAAACACTCGGATGCGAACTTTTCGGGACATAGGGCGGTGATTGTACCTTTACTTCATCCAAACGTTGCGGTTGTTCCGTCCGGCTCTCGACGGCTTTCGGTTTTTTGTCTTCCTTGCATGATTTGAATCCGCCGCACAGTCCGATGACAAGAGCAATAATTATCGTCGCTACGATACTGCCGCAACCGAACTTAGATTCTTCCTCGACCTCCTCTATTATGAATTTTCTGCCCATATTGTTGAAGTGTTAAAGTTTAATCCATGTGTGATTTTTTGTTGGATTCCGATTGACGCTTTCTCTCGACTGAATATCGCTTTTCTGGAGTAAATCGGTTCGGGCGGAAAGATACCATCGGGCAATCCAAGTATGGATGGCTCGATAAGAGCTGCTTCTTCGCAGCGCAGTTGCATATTCATTGGGGAATAACAGCCTGAATGCTGTAATAAAATCGTTGGAATCGAACTCGCGGCCGAGCTTTCCGAGGATTTCGTGGATGTGATTATCCAAGAATGCCTGTAAGGTGTCCTTGTAATAGGTCATAGCAACAAGTTTTATGTTGCCATTCGACTCCTGTATGGCTGGGTTAGTAGTAATTAGTAGTAAAAAGAAAGTGTGGAGTCAGTTTCGTTCATCTCAAAGAAGGTTGTGGCGAACCCATAGCAAAATAAACGACGCGATACCCCACACTTGATAGATATGGGGTAACGGGCACACAGAATGCGCCCTGCCATGATCTAAACAAGAATGAGTGCTGTTCGTTGCCCTTTGCTATTGAAAATTGCCACATTTTCTTTGAAAGGCGTGCGAAAAACACTTCCAGTATGTCCGCCGCAGTCCTTGCGGACGTCGACAGTGACAAAGTTAGAAATTATTTTCACTCGAACAACACTCGAAGTGGGGTATCGCCGTATAAATTTCGGCGGAATCGGCTTCGGGATTCTCTACGTTCCGAGGCCATCATAAAAAAAGCCGGAGTCTGTTGTTAAGGCTCCGGCTTCACTCGCGGCACGATGGGGTTATTTGAAAGTTATATTATACCTTTGACAATGATAAAAGAAAGTGGCTATATCCACATCATCGTGATTTTTGATACACCAGTCAAACATTTCATCGCATTCAGTAGGATCGTAATCGGGATGCCATTTACTTACCAAGTGGAAAAGTCGTAACCCTTCTTCGGGCCCAAATTCACTGGCGAGAGCTTGTCCGATGGATTTCCAGACGGCACGTCCAACAGTGATATCAATCTGTTTTTTCTGAATTATTATTATCAGTGAATATGCCCGTTGTTTTGTGGCTACATCCATTACGGCTTTTCGAGCCTTCTTCACCCTGCGCGGCGCACTGTATTTGTTCGGCTTGTAATACAAGTACGGAGGAGCATCAGGGGTGAAATAGGGTTGAGGGTCATAGCTGGCCACACGCAGCCTTACGACATCGCTGCCACTTTCATCGACGATTAGTGGCGTCCGTTCTTGTATTTCGTCCACGAGAGCATAAAAGTGAGCTTTATGGCGTTCTGGATAAGCTATTCGAAAGATGCAGCATAAACCATCGCCTCCGACAGATAGCCCAGCATAGCATAAACTGCTGATTCTGTCTTCCAACATATTTTTGACCAAGTTCCATCGCCCTTTTACACGAGGGTTCTGTTTCCCATCAATGTCAATGCAGATATAGCCACTATGAAGATGTTGAAGCCTCTTTTTGGCGCGTGTGTCGAATACACCGGCAACGGTTACGCACGGTATCTCGAATTTCTTAATTTTGGCGCGTGTTTCCGGATCTTTAGTGCCTCGATATTCGTCTACTATATTTTGGTAGGAGGTCGTTAATAAAAATGTCCATAAATCGACCGTTGCGACAGGTATTGTGCTAACTACGTTTGCAAAGAGCGAAACTTGGGGCCCAACAATGCCTTCAGGAATCCTAACAACGGTGTTTGTCCTTGAGAATATGAGTTTATAGTTTTGGTTCATTGCGTTTGAAATTATCATTTTATCCGAGCGTCGGTATGATTTTGTTATTCAGTGTATTGCATATTGACTTGTTGCCTGTTTCTTGTATATTCCCAGTCCGGTTATTGCTCTGAGAAATAAGACGGGATGTTTTAAGTCCCGTCATTATCCGCTTTCTCGTCATCATCTTTCCCGCCCAATTACTCTCGACTTTTCTGTCATATTTTTGCGAGTTCACGTCCACCTGCTTCCGTCAACTGACGAAAGATTGCATAATACGTGCTGGTGTCTTTGTGGGCGGTTCCTCCCGATAGAATGCATAATCCATCAATACTCTGAATGCTCTTAAATGGAGCCGCTCCGGCATTAATTTAATAGATTCGTAGAATGAGATGAAACACACAAAAGATTCTCGGGGTTTCTGTCTCCGGTGCTTCTTGGTTACCTCCCTTTGTTGTTCAATAAATTCATTCATTTCATCTTCTGAAATGTCGGACAGCATCTTCAATGGATCAAATTCGTTATTCATAAATTTTTTAATTAGTGATTTTTTTGAATTGTTCTTTGCAATATTGCCCGACGGTGGGGATTGAATTCTCTTTCATCCAGTCTTCGATCTCATGTCGGATGAACACCAAGCGCCGTCCCCCGTGGGCGGGTCTATGAAATGGGATGAGTCGTTGATGCGTGAACTTGTAGATCGTGGCCTTGGAATAGCCTGTAAGTTTAATCACATCATCGATGCCCATAATTTCTGGTGGAGGTGATTCCGGCTTATTGGGATAAGAGTTGGGGCGGTTGCCGAAGCCGAGGCTCACGCAGAGTTCGATAAATTGCTTTACCGTGAGTCCCGCGATGGGGAAATCATCGGGGAAATTGGATATGTTGTTGTGTGCGTCCATAGCTGTTTGATATGTTTGCACACTCTCTATACGAAAAACAGGGC
>ENA-ORSB01003844-ORSB01003844.1-human-gut-metagenome-genome-assembly--contig:-NODE-3844-length-10101-cov-2.412602_pt1 | contig 10101 bp, 13 predicted proteins | sample MGYA00242180_ERZ509144 | MGnify/ENA primary metagenome ERZ509144 (study PRJEB26280, sample SAMEA2338661) | human gut metagenome | biome: human gut; feature: human-associated habitat; material: faeces... | reverse complement strand
TCTTCAACACCGGGAATGCACCTTTATCTTTTCTATCTGGTCTACATTCTGATTTATAAAATAGATCGCAACCGATCACGAATAAACAAGCGAAACAATGGAAGTTTCAGTCATCATCGTTAGCATGAACAATTATGAGGTGCTAAGCAGATGTCTGGACAGTATCCGCACACACACCTCGACCTCTTATGAGGTATTTGTCGTCGCATATCTCTTCTCACCGGAAAACCTTCAGCATTTGAGACAAAATTACCCGTGGGCGCAGATTATTGAAAGTAATGAAATCCGTGGATTCTCGGCCAACAACAATCTGGCATTGCGAAAAGCAACCGGAAAATATTGTTTTGTTCTGAATGACGACACAAAAATAGAATCGGACGTAATCACGAGTTTGGCGGCGACGTTCGACCAATTACCATCGGAGGCTGCTGTTGTCAGTCCAAAATTGCTATTTGCCGACCACTCGCTTCAATACTGCGGCCGACCTGAAATAAATTGGAAAACATATGTTTTGGCCCAATTAGGATTGTGGCGCGAAAAAACGGTCGAAAGTCCCTATACGAACCGAATCGGAATATTCCGGACATACAATCTCGTCGGGGCGGCATTTATGATCAAAACAGACATATTCCGGCAAATGGGATTTTTCGACGAATACTACTTTTTCTGTCCGGAAGATATCGCATTGTCCACCGCACTGAACAGACGTGGTTATTTTTGCTACGTGAACGCATCGGTCGAATTAATTCATTATGAAGGTGCCAGCAGCGGAGAACGCATATCGCGGATCAAGGCGGCGACAATGCCCGCCGGGGAGAAAGGCACGATCCGGTTCCTTGCTGGTTCATCGGTCATGGCATACATATCCTTGACCTGCTTCTCCTGCACGATGGCTCTTCTGAGAAGCCTGAAATACAGAATGCAAAGCAAAACTCCAGGTGATAATGCAAGCATAATGTCAACGGCGAATCGCAACGTCGTCTCAGCTCTTCTGACAAAAAAAACGCCCAAAGAAATTTTCGTCAAATATTATGGACGAATAAAACGCTGACCTATGCGTATTTTGATTTTAAATCAGATCCTGTATACCGCGGACAACAATACGATCCCGGTTGTCTCATCAATCAAAGACACCATGATTTACAATATGTGTCTAGGATTCGTCGACGCGGGACATACAGTCACGCTTGCCGCAGCAGAAGACTACAAACCCAAAGCGATTGAAGCCTACGACTTCGAGGTGCGCTTTTTCGCAACCTACCTTCCGCGTCTATTGGCACCCAGCATTATACCGTTTTCACCGGCATTATACCGTTTTATAAAGAAAGAACGGGATAGGTTCGATCTGGTCATCTCCAGCGAAGTATTCTCTTTCCAATCGTTGTTCGCATCCATTCTATGTCCCCGCAAAACGCTGATCTGGCAGGAACAGACCGCTCATCAGAAAAAATTCCGCGAACTACCCTCGAAAATTTGGTACAGAACGATCGTTCCGCTTTTCCTGACAAAAGTCAGCCGGATCGTCCCTAGGTCGAAGCGAGCATACGATTTCATCAGTTCCTATGCACCCAATGTTTCAGACATAATTGTGGATCATGGAATAAACGTCGGTAAATTCACATTCAGCAAAAAAAAAGAGCGTACGATCATCAGTTCGTCGCAACTGATTTACAGAAAAAATATAGAGGGGATCATCCGCGTATTCGATTCATTCACACGAATGAAAGGTTACGAGGACATCCGGTTGCTGATTGCCGGAAGAGGCGACCGGCGTCCTGTGCTAGAGAATTTAGTCGCGGAATTGGGTTTGCAGGAGAAGATCCAATTCCTGGGATTTCTTTCCCAGGCGGAACTAAACCGGCATATTAAAAAATCCTATTGTTTCCTGGTAAATACCCGGCAGGATCTGAATATGGTCTCCATTCCGGAAGCTATCGTATCGGGGACACCCATACTCACCAACACGCAACCGGCCTCAGTCGAGTACATCCGAGCCAACGGATTGGGTATTGTAAAGGATAATTGGGACGAATACGACCTAAAAAAAATCGTCGACGAAAATCCGGACTACGTGCAGAATTGCATTGCATACCGGGATAAGCTGACCAATACCCACGCAGCCCGGACTTTTCTGAATATATACAGGAATTTATGAAAACAATTCTGCTGGTTACATACGATATATCGCCATATCGGGGCTCGGAGGCGTCGGTCGGTTGGAATTATGTGTCGAATATGCAACACACGAACAGGCTGATCGTACTCTATGGAAAAGGACAAACCGAAATCGAATCATATCTCCGAACCAATACGATGCCGCACGTACGATTTCAGAATATCGCCTATACGGAAATAGACGGACACGGGCTTATAAACGATATAAAATACAACCTGAATTACAGAAAATGGCATAAACGGGTGACAGACGCTGCGACAAAGATTCTGGCGGAAGAACCGGTTGACGTCATCCACTATTTAAATCCGATCGGATTTAAAGAACCAGGATTCCTGTGGCAACTTCCGCGGCCCTATGTATGGGGGCCTATCCAAGGAGTGGAAAACCGGCCGACCGCATTATTCAGGGCCTTGTCTGCAAAAGGAAAGATAAACGCAATAATACGCAGGATAGTCCATAACGCGATGTTCGTTCTTTCGCCGCGCGTAAGACTGGCAATAAAGCGGTCAGATTATATTTTCGCAGCGACCCCGAACACAAAAAAGAATTTATGGAAATATTATCATAAGGAAAGTCTGTATATGCCGGAAAACGGCATTATGTCGATGATTGCCCGGTCTCCGATTATAAAAACAGATCGGGATCCGTTGAGATTAATATGGGTCGGCGACATCGGAGAGCGCAAGGCATTGATCATATTACTGGATGCACTGAAGAAAGTTTCCCAGACAGACTGGGAGTTGCATATCGTAGGCGATGGTCTTCTGCGCCGCAAAATAGCCGAAACTGCTCGAAATTACGATATCGACACCCGAATCAAATGGCATGGGAAAATCCCCAGAGACCAGGTGCAGGAACTTTTCGCCCAAGCGCATCTGCATATTATCACGTCATTAGGAGAAGCTACCACAACGGTATTGTGGGAAGCAATGGCCAACGGCATTCCCACATTATCGTTGGATCATTGCGGAATGAGTGGGGTTATCTGCGAGGAATGCGGAATAAAAATTCCGATACACTCTTATGAACAGGTTACTTCGGCTATAGCGACTCAAATCGAATCCTGCATAATGAATCCCAGCCGCATCGAGACGCTATCCAACGGCGTCCTGAAATGTGCCGGGAAATTCATGTGGAGCAATCGTGTCGAATCCTTCAATCAAATATACGAGCAAATCTGTCAAAAAGCATGATATCCATTTCATCCCGGAATTACGCCATTGATATTCTCAAGGCCATTGCCATCATTTTTATTACGAATTCACATTTCAGACCGCTATATCAGGATATTTCGCCATCCCTGGCAACTTTGGGCGTCCATGGAAACGCATTATTTTCTTTGTATCCGGCTATCTGCTTATCGACAGCATCCGCAAAAGCGCCAACGGATGGAACTGGTATAAACATAAAATAAGACGTATTCTGCCTGCTGTATTTATCTGGTGCATATGTGCATCAATCTTTTTCGGAAAGCCCATAACATGGAAGGCATTGGTTTTCGCAGATAATTATTGGTTTATCCAATGCATCCTGATATACTACGCAATTCTTTACCCGGCTATTAAACGAAACATCGGCCTTAATCAGCTATTCGCATTTTCCCTTATTATTTCCGTAATCTATTTCTTCGTACAAGTTCCAGGAGGGGGGGGGAGTGTCTTCCACACTCATTTTCATTATGTATATAACTTTGCCATCCTTATTTTCGGCGCAATCGTAAAAGACAAAACGGTCACCGGTAAATGTCACAATATAAAAACGGATCTGGCATTGGCAGCAGCATCGTTTATACTTTATTTCATAATACTATTTTTCGGGAAGGGATATGATGGAAAATATTATTACATACAGATTGCGGGACTGCTTCCCCTGATTGGATTTCTCTATTATTTCTTCAGAGCAGTGACACACATCCGTTTTAGGGAAACAAATTCATGGAGAATCGTACGCAATTCCATACTATACCTTTCATCCCTGACACTGGAAATATATATCGTACAGTTCGATCTGATAACCGATAAATTGAACGCCCTATTTCCATTAAACGCAATCGTAATTTTCACGGCAATTTGTGTCATAGCTTACCTATTGAGAGTATTGACGAATTTGTGTCTGCAGACATTATCCGACACTCCGTATAATGTTAAACAGCTTTTCCTCCTGTTTTAATTTCGTCGACACATTCACGAAAACAGATGAATCGTCGATAATACAACGATAAAAACAATGAAAGTCATTGTATCTAACAAATTCTATTATCCGCGCGGCGGCGATTGTGTCTGCACGATCAATCTAGAAGAGCTTTTGAAACAAAAAGGCCATGAAGTAGCCGTTTTTTCCATGCAGCATCCGGAAAATCTGGAAACTCCCTGGAGCAAATACTTTCCGAGCGAGGTTAAATTCGCCCCCGGGTTGGGAATAATCGAGGCGCTGCGCCGCCCATTCGGCACCCGTGAAGTCAGGACAAAGTTCACCCGACTGCTCGATGAGTTCCAACCGGATATACTCCACCTGAACAATATCCACACCCAACTTTCTCCCGTTATCGCCGAAATAGCCCATCGACGAGGCGTGAAAGTCGTATGGACTCTGCACGACTACAAACTGCTATGCCCTCGTTACGACTGCCTGCGCAACGGGTTGCAGGTTTGCGAAGAGTGCTTTAGCGACAAACGCAAGGTGCGGAAGCACAAATGCATGAAAAATTCCGCATTGGCAAGTTTCCTGGCATACAAGGAAGCTATGAAATGGACTCGTATGCGCCTGGAAGCAGTTACCGACGCCTTTATTTGTCCCAGCCGGTTTATGGCGGACAAAATGGTTCAGGGCAACTTCGACAAACAGAAGATCAATACGCTCTGCAATTTTATCGACATTGCCAAAACCCGGAAAGACGATTACGACAAAGAGAACTATTACTGTTACATAGGCCGTCTTAGTCCTGAAAAAGGGATCGGAACACTGATCGAAGCGGCAAAGCGACTGCCCTACCCACTGAAGATAATCGGTGGCGGTTCGCTCGAAGAGACGCTGCGCGCCGCAGCTGCAGGAAGCGATATAGAACTTCTGGGTTATAAACACTGGCCGGAAATCAAGGAAATAGTCGGTAAGGCCCGATTCTGCGTCGTGCCTTCGGAATGGTATGAAAACAATCCGCTGTCCGTCATCGAGTCACAATGTCTGGGCACTCCGGTGCTCGGCAGCCGGATCGGCGGCATTCCCGAACTGATCGATGAAGGCAAGACCGGAATGCTGTTCGAATCCGGAAATGCAAAAGAACTGAAGGCCCGAATCGGACAAATGTTCGCCACCCCGTTCGAATACCGGCAGATCGCACTCGGCGCCCAGAAAAGATATTCGGCAGAAAGGTACTATGCAAAACTCCTGAAAATATACACTTCTTTATAATACGGCAGAAACGCTCTGTTTTTCTCCAAAACGGCATAGACAAGTATGAATCGTTTGATCTCAATCGACATTGCCAAAGCAATATGCATTATCCTGGTTGTCATCGGTCATTACAATCCGGATAACGCCCCCGAATGGTATCATACAATCAATCTGTTCATCTACACGTTTCATATGCCTTTGTTCATGTTTGCCAGTGGATATGTGTACGCAGCGACAATCGGGAATCTGAGGGGGGGGGAGTTTCTTTATAAAAAATTCAAACGGTTGATGATACCCTATTTCAGCACCAGTATCATCATAATCAGCATAAAACTTTTGACACAACAAAGGATGCTGGTGGAGAATCCGGTGACGTATTTGTCCTATTTCAAGATGTTTTACCTGCCGGAAGCCGGTTTTTTCCTTTGGTTTATCTGGGCGCTTTGGCTGATTTTTTTGCTCGTCGCCGCGGTAAGATCAAAAGCAGGACAAGTCGTATTGTTCGCAATAAGTTTGTGCGTTACATTTCTGCCCATCGAATGGCCCGAAATATTCTGCATAAATTTCGCCATACGAATGCTGAAATATTTTATGCTGGGCATAATCCTCAATGAATATCCGCGCTGGACTGAGATCGGGAAAAAAGTGCCGGGAATTATTCCCGTCTGCGCATTGCCTGCATTGTTCATCTTTAATAGAGTTACCCAAAATACTATATTAACCACCATTCTGGATTATATACTGCCGTTCATCGGAATTTATGCAATATGCGTCCTGTCGAGAGGAATAAAACATTGGAATTACGCGACACAAAAATTACTGGTAATATCGGCATCGTCCTACATAATATATTTGTTCCACACGACATTCGAAGGACTGGTAAAATCGCTCATCCATAAAGTCCCCACATTGGCAAACGGGAACAATTCACTGTATTTCACCATCGGGGCGGCACTTATTGTGGGAGCAGGAGTTATTCTCCCTATCGTCCTTCACCGCCGCATCCTTTCCCAAAACAGAGTTCTCCGCTTTTTATTCGGGTTGAAGCCGGTAAAACAACCGGCGAAAAGCCTGCGGTGATCCAATACATACAATACTTTTTAAAACGATATTTTATAATGAAAACAGTAGTACAAGGTAGTCTTATTACGACATTTCGCTGTAATGCCAAGTGCAACATGTGTAATATCTGGCAGCACCAAACCAAACCGGAAGAGGAAATAGATTACCACTATTATGAAAAGCTCCCGGCCGGGCTCCGGATCAACATTACAGGCGGAGAGTCGACGATCCGTAAAGACATCGACGACATATTCCGGATATTATATCCCAAGGCTTCCCTGCTGGAGCTGAGCACGAACGGATACAATACGGAAACGATCGTCGCGCTGGCAAATAAATACCCCAACATCCTGATCCGCGTCAGCCTTGAGGGACTTCCTAAACTGAACGACTCCAAACGGGGTACCGTCAACGGCTTCGACCACGCGTTGCGAACAATGCTCGAACTGAAAAAGACCAAATGCAAGAATATCGGATTCTCGGTGGTCCTTTCCCCGGACAACTACAAAGACCTGATCTATCTGTACGACCTTTGCGTTGCGCTGGATGTCGAACTGGGCAACTCTGTCGTCCATAATTCGTGGTACTTCCATAAAGAGGACAATAATTTGACAAGCGACAAGGCCCTGCACGAGCACGAAAAATTCGTCAAAGCGCTTTTGACATCCAAGCGCCGGGGATTCAAGAACAAACTGAAAGATTACGGCCGTGCTTATTTCAATCGCAGCATCCATCGCCGGCTGCGCGGCGACGAACCCGGTTACAGACCCCCTTGCGGCGCATTGAACGACTTTTTCTTCATCGACCCCTGGGGAAATGTCTCGCCCTGCAACGGTTCTTCGGAAGAGTGGATCATCGGCAATATCAAGGATGATTCGTTCGAGAACATCATGAAGTCGGAGAAAGCCAAAGAGGTCGCGGAAAAGGTAAAAGCCTGCGACCGGAACTGCGCTTTCATCGTAACCGAGCGACATGACATGATCCGCAAGCCCTGGAAGCCGATCATGTGGATATTGAAAAACAAGATACGCATAGCAAAGGGGAAGGATATTTGCTGGTAAGGTCGTATTTATGAAAATCTGCGTACTGGGAACCAGGGGGTTCCCTCTGATCCAGGGCGGGGTCGAAAAACACTGCGAATCCCTGTATACGGAATTTCCTGCAGAATATCGCTTTTTTTTACCCCTTCATCCACAAGAATCTGCGTCAGAAAATCACTTTCTGTCTCAAAATATCTGCCTTTATATTTCTCCGGTGACTGTACCTCAGTAAATTTTCCTTCCACAATGCTGTACTTTCCAGAAGGCACGATAAGTGATGCAAAGCCCTGCTGATAAAGCTCTGCCGCATGCTGTGCGATCTCACCATACAATCCGCCCGGAACAAAGATCGCATCTGCTTTTTCCGGTTTCTGTTCTGTGAAAATAAAATCTGTTAATGCATCATAAAATTTCATGCTTTTTTCTCCTGTATTTTGACATATTTCACCCACCATGCTATACTAATTGCTGATACATTTCAAGGAGGAAATGAACATGAAAAGCAAAGCATTCAGGTCTGCCTTTCCTCACACACTTCCGGTTATGGCAGGCTATCTTTTTCTTGGTATGGGCTTTGGCATACTGCTTGAAAGCAACGGATATTCTTTTATCTGGGCTTTCTTTATGTCCATCTTTATTTATGCCGGCTCGATGCAGTATGTGGCGATCGACCTGCTCGCAAGCGGTGCCAGCCTGATCTCCACCGCGATCATGACACTGATGATCCAGGTACGGCATCTCTTCTACGGTCTTTCCATCATCGACAAATACAAAGACAAAAGCTTCTGCTGATCCATGAGCTGACCGATGAGACCTATTCTCTGGTTGCTACAACCCCGGTTCCGGACGGTGTGGACAAGGGATGGTTCTATTTGTTTATCTCCATGCTGGATCACGTTTACTGGATCATCGGCTGCACGTTCGGTGCACTCTTTGGTTCCCTGGTCAACTTCAATACAAAAGGTGTGGATTTTGTCATGACAGCACTGTTTATTGTAATCTTTACTGATCAGTGGCTGAACAGCAAAAATCATATCCCGGCAATCACCGGTGTGATCTGCTCTGTGATCTGTCTGCTTCTTTTCGGGCCGGACCGTTTTATCATTCCTGCCATGCTCTCCATTCTTACGATCTTGACACTGCTTCGTAAGCCGCTGGAGGAGCATATGGAAAGAGAAGATCAGAAAGGAGATGATTCACATGCGTAGTATCCCGGATTCTCAGGCAATCGCCTTGATCGCGATCATGTCCTTACTGACTTTTTTTGTACGCGGACTTCCGTTCCTTTTGTTTTCTGGAAAATCCAAGACACCTGCTTACATCATGTACCTCGGAAAAGTACTTCCTTACGCTATCATCGGTATGCTGGTGGTTTACTGCTTCAAGAATATTTCCCTGCTGCAGGCACCGTTCGGACTGCCAGAGCTGATCGCCGGCATTGCCATCGTTCTGGTACACTGCTGGAAGAAAAATACGCTTCTCTCCGTTGGAGGAGGGACACTGTTTTACATGTTTCTTGTTCAGATAATTTTTAAATAAACCCCTTTTCTTTTTTATAGAAAAGTATTACAATACCATATATAAAATATTATATAATGCCAGTGTCAAAATTTCGTTCTTACCTGCAAGCTAAAACATTGGGATCTAGGGCACTTGGTACTGACTGAAGCATAGCTCAGAATTGCGAAAATTACCTTATAACAGAGCAATTCGCAGACATCAGTCAGGATTTTAAAACAGTAGAAAGGAGTTCGTTTATGTCAAAAAAATACAGCAAATGGCTGGTAGGTGCTGCACTTTTGGGAGCTGCCGCAGGGGCCGGACTTGCATACTTCAAAAAACATAAAAAAGAGAAAGAGAATTGGGAGGATGATTTTGAAGATTTCGAGGATGATTTCTTAGATGATGACCTTGAGGATTTTGATGGTGAAGATGCTGCCGATGCCCGCGAGTATGTTACCATTCCATCCTCTTCCGTACCGGAGGAAGCAGCGGAAAATGCCGCTGATACAGCCGAAGCCATTTTCGAAAAAGAAGCAGACGAAGAGACCGTCAAAGCTGAGGCTGTCACTGAACATGCAGAAGCAGAAAGCAAACCAGAAGACTCTGACGAAGAAAAAACTGTTCCGGAAGAGGCAGAAGAAATGGTTGCTGATGCTGCCGAAGAAAAATCAGAGGAAGAAACGCCGGAAGCTTAAGTTCTGATTTACTTCTGTTAAAATTCAAGAGTGTGCAAATTGCAATTCCATCCCTTTTGCAGTTTGCACACTTTTTGTTTCTGTCTTTTTTTCAGAGATTTTTTTGAAAATTTATTGTTCTTATCTACAGAGGCATGCGTCATCCTACATCTGATATACAAAAAAGGAATATCCGATTTTTCATTGATCGGATATTCCTTTTTACACATTATGATTATTTCTATATTCTTTTTCC
>ENA-ORSB01003834-ORSB01003834.1-human-gut-metagenome-genome-assembly--contig:-NODE-3834-length-10119-cov-4.355028_pt1 | contig 10119 bp, 9 predicted proteins | sample MGYA00242180_ERZ509144 | MGnify/ENA primary metagenome ERZ509144 (study PRJEB26280, sample SAMEA2338661) | human gut metagenome | biome: human gut; feature: human-associated habitat; material: faeces... | reverse complement strand
ATATTTAAGAATGCATTATGATTATAACAGCTGAACGACCGTTTTCCTTCAACATCTTGAAACTGATAGGTTTCGGTACGCGTGATCGTAAGAAATTCTTCCTGTTTCTTAGAATTCATAATACAATAACGCATGATCCTTGCAAGATCTTCTGCTGTAGTGTGATGGATTCCATTTGAATCCGCTGCGTCTAATCCATTTGGTGTGATAAAATAAGTAGAATAACAGCCGATCGTCCGCGCTTTTTGGTTCATCAGATCTGCGAATTTCTCTACACTTCCGGCAACAGCTTCTGCAATTGCAACCCCAGAGTCATTATGTGACTCCAGCATTAAGGAATAAAGAAGATCTTTTAAATAAAACCGTTCTCCTGCAACCATTCCAAGATGTACCTTTGGCTGTGCAGCAGCCTGATCGCTTACTGTAACAATCTGATTTTCTGAATCCATTATGCTGCTCTCTAATGCAAGGATGCAGGTCATAATCTTTGTTGTACTTGCCATTGCCCGTTCTTCCTGTCCATTTTTGGAAAATAAAATACGCCCACTGTCTGCATCCATTAAGACGGCAGACAGGGCGTATAATTGTTTTAGCTCATCTGGAACTACCTGACGTTCGTTAGAACTGACATTTATCTTCCAGTTTTGTCCTGTATGATCAGATGTAGTTCCAAAAACATGAACCGGAAAAGAAATTCCAATGATCATGCTGACAATCAGTATGCGAACAAAGAATAAATAGATTCTGAAATACCATTTTTTGAATTCTGTCATCAATTGATTTCCTGTCTATATTGGAAGCTCCATTCTTCTTTTTATTTTATGATTCCAATGCAAGTTGTAGAATTCAAAAATCAAATGTCCATACGGATCTTTGCCTCATCCTCTGCTTCTTCTTTGAAATGTTCCAGCTGCTCCGGATTCAATGACGGAAGATCATCAATCGACGGTACACTGAATCTTCTTAAGAATTCTTCCGTCGTGCCGAAAAGAATTGGTTTTCCAGGTGCATCAAGTCTTCCGACTTCTTCTACCAGACCATATTCCACAAGTTTATTTACTGCATGATCAGACTTTACTCCACGGATTTTCTCTACCTCGATCTTAGTGATCGGCTGTTTGTATGCAATGATTGACATTGTCTCAAGAAGAACGTCCGTCAGAGTATATTTCTTTGGCTGCTTTGCCACACGGATCAGATAGTCATACATTTCCTTCTTTGTACACATCTGATAAGACTTGTCCAGTTCAATGATGCGGATTCCTCTGTTCTTTGATTCGTATTTCTTCATCAGATCCTGAAGTAATTCTTCGGTTGTCTGCTCATCCTGTTCGATTGCTTTCGCAATTTTACTTAGTTCAACAGACTCTCCCATTGTAAATAAAATAGCTTCAATTGCAGCCTGAAGTGTTTTTACTCCTGCCATTTACACTACGTCTCCTTTTCTCTCAATCATGATCTCACCACAAGTAGATTCTTGTTCAACATAAATTTCACCCAGCTTCATCATTTCAAGAATCGCAAGAAATGTAACAACAACATGCATTTTACTCTTCTGCTTCTGAAGAAGCTGACGGAAACTGAACCGGCGGTGTTCCTGTAAATAATCACGCACATAAAGGAACTTATCTGTGAGTGAAACTTCCTCTTTCTCAATCTTGCCAAATTTACTTCTTACCGGATCCACTTTATCTGTCTGCCGACGCATAACTTCCTGAAAAACTTTCTTTAACTGTACCATTGTCAGATCCCCAAGTAAAAGGTCAAGATCAACTGGCTCCACATATTCCAGAACTTCTTCCGGAATTGTCGGATTCTTATATAAAATCAGATCCGCATCTACCTGGCGGTCTCTGAGCTCATAAGACATGTATTTATACATTTTATACTGTAGCAGCTGTTCAACCAGTTCCTGCCTTGGATCTTCTTCCTCTCCGTCTTCTTTGACTTCTTTTGGAAGAAGCATCTTGCATTTAATATCCAACAACGTCGCTGCCATAACAAGAAATTCACTCATCACATTCAGATCTTCCCGTTGCATCTGACGGATATATTCCATGTACTGATTCGTAATCTCCACAATGGGGATATCGTAAATATCAACTTTATTCTTCTCAATCAGATGAAGGAGCAGATCCAACGGTCCTTCAAATACTTCCAGTTTTACCGGTATTCCCATAATAATCTCCTTTTATCTGCAAAGGGTGATTGCAATCACTTCTGCCGGATTGAACAGTCTCACATTAAATGTATGCGTTCCAAGCCCTTTGCTGACGATGATCGTCTGTTCTCCCTCCACGGTCATCTCTCCTGAATATTTTGGAAAAAGAAATGCCTGCGGAGTGATCACGCCGCCAATTCCCGGCAAGCGTACACATCCTCCATGTAAATGTCCAGACAAAATCAGATCGGCACCCCATTCCTTATAAGCTTCCATATAGGATGGATTGTGGGCAAGCAGAATGTGATAACTGTTGTCTGCGAAATTCTCTGTTGTCTCCTGCTGTTTTTCCTGATTTCCTGTAGTATGATTTTCTCCCAGACATTTACCTACATCTTCAGCGGTGACATCCGCCTTGCGGAATTTTCTATTCACAATCAGTGGGAGTTCCAATCCGCTGATATGAATCTGTTGATTTCCCAACAGAATATCGCAACTTTCATTTTCCAGAAAACGAACCCCTTCTGCCTGTAACTTTTTACGATACTCTTCATAACACAAAGAATAGTTTTCCGGATTCTCTTTGATTCTCTGTTCATGATTTCCACTGGCATAATAAACCGGGCAGAGCTGCGGCAGACGACTGACAAAATCCAGTGCCTCTTGGTATCGAACGTCATTTTTTGCTACCAGCATATCTCCGCCAATTAAAATCAGATCCGGCTGTTCTGCTCTTATAGCTTCGAACAATTTATTGTTCTTCTTACCATAAACATGGTTGTGCATATCACTTAAAAAAATAATTCTGTTCACTGGGTCTTTTTCGGCTGGGCAGGTTATCTTTGGTGAATGTACTTCGTAATGTGTTACACAAAAAGAATGCTGCTCCCGATACATTTCTGCTAATATAACCGCGCACACAATCAGAAAAAGAACTGTGAAAAAACCTAGGATGCTCATATCGTATGTATCTCAGACATCTCAGCTTCTGCAATCGCCACACCGGAACTTGATCCAATACGGTCTGCACCTGCATAAAACATCTTCCGTGCATCTTCCAGTGTATGAATACCACCGGATGCCTTTACCTTCATGTCAGAGCCAACCGTACGCTTCATAAGAGAAACTGCTTCTACAGTTGCTCCGCCGGTTGAGAAACCGGTAGAAGTTTTTACATAGTCTGCACCTGCATCACGGCTTACAAGACAAGCCTCCTGAATCTCTTCGTCTGTAAGCAGACATGTCTCAAGAATCACCTTTACAATCACGTCATCCCCGGCAGCAGCTACAACTGCACCGATATCTCTTCTTACATAATCCCAGTTTCCACTCTTCAATGCCCCAATATGGATAACCATATCCAGCTCTTCTGCGCCGTCTTTCACTGCTGCTGTTGCTTCTGCAATCTTCGCAGTTGTTGACATTGCTCCTAACGGAAAACCAATCACGGTACATACTTTAATTCCTGTATTTTTCAGAAGAGAGGCACAAAGCGCAACACAACTTGAATTCACACAAACAGAATGAAATCCGTACGTAACTGCTTCCTCACATAATCCACGGATATCTTCCTCTGTTGCATCTGCTCTTAATAATGTATGATCAATACGTTCTGTAATCATTAATTTAATCTGCCTCCTGTATTTTTATATCCATTGCGGGTAGTAAAATTTCATGAAACAGACTGAAAATTATTCTGAGCTACCCGCATTCGTACCCTTTATTATAAAACATTTTCCATGTTCCCGACAAGTGTTATAATAATTTCTTCCAAATCTTTTTTAGATAATCTCCAAAATCTGCCTTTTCCACAGGTGTTGAAGCGATCAGATTTACGGATCCGATTTCTTTCCCGCTTATCCGATAACAAATCCGGCCAACTGTGTCCCCTTTTTTCACAGGTGCTTTTACTTCATCTGGAATTTCTGTTACTTCTTCGACTTTCGATAAATCGGATCCTTCCGTATCTACATAAGTAAATCCTTCCTCATATTGAATCTTTAGATGATCTTCTTTGCCACCTTTCACCAGAACCGCTGGCAGTTTCTGCTCTTTTGCATTATAAATCTGACATTTCCCAAATCCATAATTCAATAAGGTTACCGCATCCTTAAAACGGCTTTTTGAATCTTCAGCGCCCATAATTACTGCGATCAGATCCACACCATTCTTACTTGCCGTTGCTGATACACAGAACTTTGCCTTTCCGGTGGATCCGGTTTTCAGACCAGTCGCATATTCGTACTGCCGGATCAGTTTATTTGTATTCGTCAGGCCAAATTCTGAAGATCCACGGGCAGTTGTATGCGTGATATTTTCCATCCAGACCGTACAGTAGTCCTTTATCTGCGGATATCTGGTCATCAGTTCCCGCGACATGAGTGCAATGTCTCTGGCACTCATCTCATGGCCATCTGTATCTAATCCGTTACAGTTTACGAAGTTTGTATGTTTCATTCCAAGTCCTTTTGCCCGCGCATTCATTTGTTTTACAAATTCTTGTTCATTACCGCAGATACATTCACTCATAGTTACACATGCATCGTTTGCGCTTGCGACAGAAATGCATTTTAGCAGCGTACCTACCGTCTGGATCTCTCCTGGTTCCAGGAATACTTGAGACCCTCCCATAGAAGCTGCATACTCGGAAGTTGACACTTCATCATCAAGTGATATAGTTCCGTTTTCTAATGCATCAAAGATTAACAGCATTGTCATGATCTTTGTAACACTTGCCGGTGGCCGTGCAGTATCTGCATCTTTTTCAAATAAAACCGTTCCCGTAGACATTTCCATAAGAATACCAGACGGCGCACTTATTTCTACTTCTTCCGCGTGGACTACACTTGTCGGAAATGTAATCCTATACAGCAGAAAAACACTCAGCAGAATCACTGTAAAACCTTTCTTCATCTGCAATTCCCCCATGGACTATTCTTTTACCAGTATAGTAGCGATGGAGGGGAAATATGTCTGGAGAGAATTGACTTTTCAATTTTACAGGCGTATAGTAGAAGTACTGTCCATTTTCTATGATTTCAGAAAAATGGAATCTAATATTAGGAGGTCAAAATGAGCTCACGCACTTATTACGATATCTTAGGTGTATCCAGAGATGCGACTCTGGAAGAAATTACTTCAGCGAAAAATGCATTGGCTAAGGTCTACCATCCGGATGCCAATATGCATAAAGATATAGATACAACTGCTTTTATGCAGGAGATTCTGGAAGCCTACCGGGTTCTTTCCAATCCGGCGAAAAGAAAAGCTTATAATCTGGAAATTTTTGGAGTTACAGACCGTGTTTTTAAGACATTTAAACTTACACCAGAAGATGAGAAAGAGTCCGTTTCTTTCGTGACTTACTGGAATGCCGCAGTGCAGCTCCAGGATATCATTGACCAAAGTGTTCGTGTAATGGAACGTGCTTCCAGGACAAAGACACTCTCTCAAAAATTAATGAAAAAGCTTGGAAAAAATGATCCGGATGAGATGCACCGTGAACGCCAGCTCAGCCGCCTTTCCATGCAGGCAATGCGTCAGATTACCACATTGAAAATGGCAGGAATTCCAAGCGAATACTGGAATATAGATGCCATGAACTGGGTACTGGTCCGTTGGGGACAAAGACAGGATACAGATTTCCGAAGTTTGTTCAATCGATATGATATCTACGTGGAGAAACACTATTCCACTTCCGAGAAGAAAAAACTGCATGCATATAAACGTCAGTTCCATCACAATTTGAAAAAGCTTCTTTCCTATGCATTGGAGGCATAAGAGACAGGGAGAAATATTTCCAGTATATTTATTAGAAGAAATGTGAGGTACATCATGAAAATAAGAGTAGCATTTGTATGTTGGGGGAATATTTGCAGATCAACTTTAAGCGAAAGCGTGTTTACCTATAAGGTAAAAGAAAAAGGGTTGAGTGATCAGTTTGTAATAGACAGTTTTGCGACAAGCACAGAAGAAATCGGGAATCCACCGCATAGAGGTACAGTAAACAAACTAAAAGAAGTTGGAATTCCTTTAGTACCACATCGTGCAAAACAGATTACATTTTCTGATTATGATAATTTCGATTATATCATAGGTATGGATTCGATCAATATAAAATATCTTAACCGCATGCTTAAAGGTGATCCGGATGGTAAAGTTTCTAAACTTTTAGATTACACATCACGTAAAGGCGCTGATATCGCAGATCCCTGGTATACTGGGAATTTTGATGCAACTTACAGAGATGTAAATGAGGGATGCGACGCTTTATTGGCTTATATTTTAGAGCAAAAATAATCGAGGGGGCAGATTTTGCTCCCTCTTATCTATTCCACTTTTATTTAATATCTAATCCAAATCTGTAAATCTCACTGATCCTGGCCTGTGCCTGTTCAGATTCTTTTTTCTTGATAAGCTCGTTACGGTCACTTAAAATAGCAAGCATTTCATCCACAACTTCTACATCCGGCAAATCAGAATAATGGGATAAATATCCGATCATTCTTGTTGCTGTATAATCGGTATTCAGATTTCTGGTGACAAGATCACATAAATTCTCCGGGTAACCTCGTTCCATCATCAGATTGTAGAGCTGCATGCTGATTTCTGTTCTTGGTTTCATGGGTGTTCTCCTTTTTTTGTTGTAACCATTCTATCATGTTACGTCCAAAAAATCATCTATATTTACATGTAATATCTGCATAAAATCCCGTGGGTTATTTTCTAACCGTCTATGCCTTCCAACCCTTGGTTTAACAGTTATTGAGCATCCCTTAATTGCTCTACAACGCTGCATTTTGCTGCATTGTCATACATCATGCAGGGGATCAGCCACCCCAGCAGAAGAAATACCGGAATTGTCAGCAGGACAGGCAGAACGGTGAACCGATACTCAAAGAACCAGAACATACTGCCCAGCATTTTTCCCGCAAGAGGTCCCACCGCCAGCGACAGAATAAAAGCCACCGCTACGGAGGACATTGCGTAAAACAATCCCTCGTAGATCAGCATGGTTTTGAGCTGCCGGTTCGTCATTCCTACAGCCTGAAGCACAGCAAATTCACGGCGGCGGGAAAGAATACCGGTCATCATGGCGTTGAAGAAATTTAAGAGTCCCACCAGCCCAATGATAGCACAGAGGATACCACCTATCAGAAGGAACATCTGCCGGAACTGAGCAAATTCAGAGCGAGCCGTGGCCTTGCTTTCATACATCAAGGGCGAAAACTCACCGGCAGTGAGCTTCGATAGATATTGCTCTGCTTCGGCCTCGTCAACTTCGTCCGCTGTGTCGAACAGGTAGAGCATCGGAATGGCTGCACCACCGCTGTCCCTCTGTGCGGTGTCCACAGACAAAACTGCGTCATATCCAATACCACCATAACGATAACTCATGGAATTCGGAAGTTCTACCAAGGCGCAGACCGTGTACTCTACATCTCTGGCTCCATACAATTTTGCCTGAATGTACTCCTCCGGTGTATCTTCGGTGCAGAGTTCCCCGGTGCGGCTGTCGATATATTTCACATCGTCCGCATAGGTAGCGGTGATCGTGTCTCCCACCTTGGGGTAGTATTCAAGATTGGGCAGATTACCGTAGTCATCCAAAGAAACCGCAATGGCAATGGCGTTATTGTCCGGCTCCAACATGGGAGAAATATCTCCGTCGAACACTTGCAGCTTGTCAAACAGACTGTTATCCAGAGCCTCAATTCTGGTCTTTCCCATCACCATATTGCCCCGGTGCTCCAGACGGCTCATATGGCTGTCCAACTGCTCGGCGCTTTCGTACCTTGCATAGTCCTGCCGCAGAGCATCCTCCGTCATCCACAGGTAGGCGGGTTTTCGCACAGCATATCCCGTGCCGGAAAGACTGGCCTTTGTGTTTGCTGCGATCTCTTCGATCTGTTCCGGCGTGATGAATTCATCTGCCGGGTTGTAACGGAAATAGTCGGGCGTGCTGACGATAAAATCGGCGCAGGTTTGTTGTGAAATATATTTTTCCGTATCAAAGCCACCCACAAAAGAACAGAGTACATTCAAAAGTGTTACCGAAAGTGCCAGGGATATCACAACAAGAACCGTTTTCTTTTTGTTTCTTCCCAGATTGGCAAATGCCATCTGATAAACCTTTGCTCCATGCGAGCTGCGGCGCTTTTTCTTCACACTGACACACTCTGTATATTTTGTTGCTTCCACCGGAGAAACTTTTGCTGCCATTTTTCCGGGCTTTGTACAGGAGAGGAAAACAGTGATCACTGCAAAGATCGCTGAGCCGGCAAAAATAACCGGGGAACTGCTGATCGTTACATGTGTTCCCACAACTGTTGTGCCCTTCAAAACAATAGGTGTCAGCCATGCCCCGATTCCATATCCCAGAAGAAGTCCGGCCGGAATGCCAACCACACATAAAAGGAATGCCTGCTGTCTGATCATTCGTTTTAACTGCCGCGGCGTTGTTCCGATTGTCTTAAGCAGCCCGTAAAACCGGATATCTCCGGTAACTGAAATCTGAAAAATATTATAAATAATCAGATATCCGGTAAAAATCACAAGAAGCAGAAATGCTGCGATCGCAGCAAGAAGTTCCGGATCCATCCCCGCATTTAACTGTGAAGCAGTAAGCCCCCAGTTGACTCCGATACGGGCACTGTTCTCCTGATCTCTCGTATTCCAGTCATATCCTAAGTCTGTGTCGATTTTCTGCATCTGTTCCTCGATATTTAATTTTGAAGGCAGCATGACATTCAGGTCTGTCCGGAAAGCTTTCTCTCCTGATGCCATCCACTTTTCTTCCACTGACTTCACGTAGTCTTTTGATACATTGATATAATGAACCGGCATCAGATCATCATATTCCCAGTATCCTGTCAGGATAAACGTATCTGTCTCCTGAAATCCCCCATTCGTTTTATCTCCAGCCTGATACTCTATCGTCACCTTTGCTCCAAGCTTCGGTGTCACTCCAAGCAGCTTTAAAGCAACCGTATCCATTGCGATCTCATTGCTCTGCTCCGGTTCTCTTCCTGTCGTTGGTGCTGCATAGCTCCATTTTGTACAGTTTTTATCCATGTAACTGACTTCTGCCGGAACTTTTCCAAAAACACCTGTGATGCAAAATCCACATACAGTGCGTTCTCCGGCTTCCCTGATTCTCGGATGTGCTGATATTTTTTCCACCTGTTCCTCACTCAGTTCTTTGAACGTTCCGTCCGCATAGCCGCCTGCCTGTCTGAAATTGTAAGTTTCATAACTCTCATTCAACGACATAAGAATTGTGAAAAGTGATGTAAATAGTAACGTGGTAAGAGCAATCGCAAAGATTGCGATAACATTTCTTTTTCTGGTCGCCCACAGCGATTTATAGCTTAGTCTGCGTATGCATTTCTGATTTTTTACTTTCATAATTTTTCTCCGTTTCCTATTCGAATCTGTCCTGTACCTGTCAGTGTCTTTTACTTTATAATACGTCCGTCCTCAATTCGAATAATACGGTCTGCAAGCTGCGCGATCTCCTCATTGTGTGTGATCATCACAATAGTCTGTGCGTATTTCCGGCTGGTCACTTTCAAAAGGCTTAAAACATCCTGACTGGTCTTTCCGTCCAGATTTCCGGTCGGCTCATCCGCCAATATGATCGCCGGTGCTGCCGCTAATGCCCTTGCGATCGCCACCCTCTGCTGCTGTCCGCCGGAGAGCTGCCCCGGAAGTGCATCTAGTCTCTGCTGCAATCCAAGTGTCTCTGTAATGCTATCGATAAATTTCCAGTCTATCTTTCCACCGTCCAATTCAATCGGCAGCACGATATTTTCATAGACATTTAAGACCGGAACCAGATTATACGCCTGAAATACAAACCCAATCTTTCTTCTCCTGAAAATCGTAAGTTCCTCATCCTTCAATGCAAAAATATCTTTTCCATCCACAAACACTTTTCCCTCTGTCGGTCGGTCAAG
>ENA-ORSB01003832-ORSB01003832.1-human-gut-metagenome-genome-assembly--contig:-NODE-3832-length-10122-cov-3.277739_pt1 | contig 10122 bp, 13 predicted proteins | sample MGYA00242180_ERZ509144 | MGnify/ENA primary metagenome ERZ509144 (study PRJEB26280, sample SAMEA2338661) | human gut metagenome | biome: human gut; feature: human-associated habitat; material: faeces... | reverse complement strand
GATTTTATGATGTAACAGGTGGAGAATTACTTGTAGATGGAATAAATATTAAAGATGCAAATCAAAAGGAATTAAGAAAAAGAATTGGTTTTGTACCACAAAAAGGTGTTTTATTCTCTGGAACAATTGAATCTAACATAAAATATGGAGATGAAAATATTCCAGATGAAAAAATGATAGAAGCTGCACAAATTGCACAAGCAGAAGAATTTATAAATACAAAACCAGATAAATACGATGAACCAATTGCACAAGGTGGTGGAAACGTATCTGGAGGACAAAAACAACGTTTATCAATAGCAAGAGCTATTGCAATAGATCCAGAAATATTTGTATTTGATGATAGTTTTTCTGCATTAGACTTAAAGACAGATAAGATTTTAAGAGAAGAACTTGCAAAACGTACAAAGGATAAGACTGTAATAATAGTTGCACAAAGAATTAGTACAATTATGAATGCAGACCAAATAATAGTATTAGATGAAGGTAGAATTGTAGGAAAAGGAACACATGAAGAATTAATGAAAACGTGTGAGACTTATCAGCAAATAGCTTTATCACAACTTTCAAAGGAGGAATTGGAAAATGGCAGAGAATAAAAATGTTAGACCTCCAATGGGAGGAAGAAGAGGCGGTAGAGTAGTTGAAAAACCAAAAGATTTTAAAGGAACTACTAAGAAGCTATTAAAGAATTATTTGGCACAATATAAAATACCAATTATAATAGTTATTTTATTTGCAGTTGGAAGTACAATATTTTCTATTATAGGACCAAAAATTCTAGGTAATGCTACAACAGAGATTTTTAATGGTATTGTAGATAAATTATCCGGAGGCTCTGGAATTGATTTTGGAAAAATTGGGCAAATACTTCTTACATTATTAGGACTATATGCTGTAAGTGCGTTGTTCTCTTTAATACAAGGTTTTACAATGACTACAGTAACACAAAAAATTACATATAAAATGCGTAACGATTTAGTACATAAAATTAATAAACTACCAATGAAATATTTTGATAAAAGAACACATGGAGAAGTATTATCTATAATTACAAATGATATAGATACAGTATCACAAAACTTGAACCAAAGTGTTACACAAATTATAACTTCTATTTGTACGATTATTGGTATTTTGATTATGATGTTTTCTATCAGTTGGCTTATGACTATTGTTTCATTAGTAATATTACCTGTGACTGCATTTCTAAGTTTCTTAATAGTAAAACATTCACAAAAATACTTCAAAGCGCAACAAGATTATTTGGGTCATGTAAATGGTCAAGTAGAGGAAGTTTATGGTGGGCACACAATAGTAAAAGCTTTTAATGGAGAAGAAAAAGCTATAGATACATTTATGAGGGCGAATGATGTTTTATACAAATCAGCTTGGAAATCACAATTCTTATCTGGTTTAATACATCCTGTAACAAACTTTATTGGTAATGTTGGATATGTTGCAGTTGCAATTTTAGGTGGATATTTAACAATTCAAGGAAAAATTGCAGTTGGTGATATACAAAGTTTTATTCAATATAATAGACAATTTGTTCAGCCAATTACACAAATTGCACAAATTTCTGGTACATTACAATCTATGATTGCTGCTGCAGAAAGAGTTTTTGAATTCTTAGAAGAGCCAGAAGAATTAGAAACTGCAAAAGGAAATATAGATACAAGTAAGTTAAAAGGAAATGTTATATTTGACCATGTTAATTTTGGATATGATCCAAACAAAACAATTATCAATGATTTTTGTGCAAATGTAAAAGATGGACAAAAAATTGCTATCGTCGGACCTACAGGTGCAGGAAAGACAACAATGGTTAAATTGTTAATGAGATTTTATGATGTAAATTCTGGTTCAATTTCTGTTGACGGACATAATGTAAAAGATTTCGAAAGAGGAAACTTAAGAAAAATGTTTGGAATGGTATTACAAGACACATGGTTATTTAGTGGTAGTGTAGAAGATAATATCAAATATGGTAATCCAGATGCAACAGATAGTGAAGTAATAGAAGCTGCTAAAGCTGCACATGTACATCATTTTATAAAAACATTACCTAAAGGATATAAATCAGATTTAAATGAGGAAACAAGCAATGTTTCTGCAGGACAAAAACAATTATTAACTATAGCGAGAGTTATTTTAGCAAATCCTAAGATATTAATTCTAGATGAAGCTACAAGTTCAATAGATACAAGAACAGAGCAACAAATTCAATCAGCAATGGATAATTTAATGAAAGGTAGAACAAGTTTTATTATTGCACATAGACTTTCTACAATTAAAAATGCAGACTTGATTTTGGTTATGAACCATGGAGATATTGTAGAACAAGGAACACATGAAGAACTACTTGCAAAAGATGGATTCTATGCAGGACTATATAATTCTCAATTCGAAAAATGCAATGATGAGATAGAATAATATTAAAAAATTATTGATATTGATGCATTTTTGTATAATAATTGTTATTGTGCAATTTGTATGAAAGTGATATAATCAAACAAAAAATGTTGAAAAACAAGAAAGGAGAGGTCGAGCATTGCTCACTCACAGGTGAAAAGTCATGAAGGTTATACTAGTAGATGGTGAAAAGCTGGAAAACGAATTCAATAAGAAGGATACAAAAGCCAAAAAAAGAGGTAACCCATTAAAACTTGATTCACGGAAGCAATATGATGTAAAAGAGGTGGCAACTGATTCTTATGGTTTATATTATAAACTAGTAAGATACCAAAAACCATTTGAAGCCAAATGGTTTTACGTGTCCGATATTTACAGTAATGAAAACATATTTGCGAAAATCGATGTGTATGCAGTTGTTGATGCGGGTCTTACAAAAGATTCTCTGGTAGAAGAAGGAACACTTAATGTAGTGGAAGCACTTGAATTTAAAAAAGAATATAAGGTAACAAGTGCTTTTTATAGTGACAACTTAGGAGAGTGGCTCTTCGAACTAGAAGGTCAAAGATTTCCTGTGTTACAAAAATACATGGAAATAACCAGAATAAATAGATAGCCAAGCCAATTACTTGTATGCAAGGTCTACGATTTTGTATATAAGTATAACCTAAGAAAAGCAAGGGGATGACATTTTATTGTCGCTTCCTTGCTTTGTTTTTTATACATTTAATTAATAAATATAAAAAAGAATTGATTTAATTAAAAGATATTAGTACAATTATTTTATAAAAAGGAGTGATTATTATGGCTAATTGGAAATGTCCTAAATGTGGAAATGAAGAATTTGAGAAAGACCAATTTCAAGCAACAGGTGGAAATTTTGCTAAAATATTTGATGTACAAAACAAAAAATTTATTACAGTATCATGTACTAAATGCGGATATACAGAGCTATATAGACAAGATACATCAACTGGAATGAATGTATTAGACTTTTTGATGAATTAGGAGGCATGGTAATGAAAATAGCAATAGTATATAAAAGTATTACAGGAAATACAAAACTTTTAGCAGAAGCAACAAAAGAAGAAATTCCTAAAAATCAACTTGTTTATTTTGGAGAGCCCAAAGCAAATATACAAGCAGATTTATATATAATAGGTTCATGGACAGATAAGGGAATGTGTGCTACAGAGATTGCAGAATTTATGAAAAATATAAAAAATGCTAAAGTTGCATATTTTGGTACAGCAGGATTTGGTGGATCAGAAGAATATTATGAAAAACTGTTTGAAAGGATAAAAACAAATATCAATGATTCAAATAAAATATTAGGAAAATTTTTCTGCCAAGGCAAGATGCCAATGCAGATAAGAGATAGATATGTAGATTTAATTAAGGAACATCCAGATGATAAAAGATTAAAAGTTAGTGTAGAAAATTTTGATAAAGCATTAATACACCCAGACGAGAAAGACATACAAAATGTGAAAAAATGGATTAAAGAAATTTTATAGTATGAAAGGAGAAGATGTTATGAATGAAACTATTAAAAATTTAATAGAAAGAAGAAGTTGCAGAAAATATTCAACAACTCAGATAAAAGAAGAGGAATTAAATAGTGTTTTGAAAGCAGGAGAGTATGCTCCAACGGGTATGGGAAGACAATCTCCAATTATATTAGTACTTCAAAATAAAGAAAAAATAGAAAAACTTTCAAAATTAAACGCTAAGATTATGGGAACAGATAAAGATCCATTTTATGGAGCTCCAACAGTTTTAATTGTACTTGCAGATAAGAATATAGGAACTTATAAGGAAGATGGAAGTTTAGTATTAGGAAATTTGATGAATGCTGCATACAGTTTAGGACTAGGTTCTTGCTGGATACATAGAGCAAAAGAGGAATTCGAAACAGAAGAAGGAAAAGAATTGTTAAAAGAATGGAATATACCAGAAAATTATGTGGGCATTGGACATTGTATTTTAGGGTATCCAGAAGAAAAAAGTGAAGCAAAACCACGTAAAGAAGATTATATAAGATTTATTAAATAGGATGAAATATATATAGATAAAAGGGGAAGTTTTATGAAAAAAATATTTATTATAACAATTTCAGTTATAGTTACGCTTGTATTAATAACTGGAGTAATTGCAATTGGGACTGGATTATATCATGACTTTAAACAAGAGAGTGAATTAATATCAGAATGTAAAGAAATAAAGAAATTAACTAATGCGGAAAATTTGGATGCGGAGAAAATTAACGAAATGCTTACTAGAAAAATTTCGACTGGAGAATATTTAAAAGTAGAAGAAGCTTTAAAAGAATATTTAACAGCTAGATTCCAGAATATAAGAAAAATTTCTCAAATCTTGAACGATGAAAAGCTAGAAAAAATCTTAACGATAGATAATTATAAAAATGATGGACCGGAATTTGTTACAACAAAAGAGTATATTGAAAATACAAAGCAGGAATTACAAGAGTTAAAAAATAAGTATGAAGAATTATTTACAGAAGAAACAGTAATGTCTTATATAAATAATAAAAATTTAGATAGTTATTATGTGAAGTTTTATAAGCAAGAATTAATAGGAAATCCAGAGGAGAGTAAAGATAATACTGTAGAACATAATATAGATGGAATTATAACTATATTAGATAGTTATAACTCCGTAATTGATTTTTTAGTAACTAATAAGAATAGTTGGAAAATTGAAGAGGAAAACATTATATTTGCAAATGAGGAGTTATCAAATAAGTTTTTAGAAATAGTAAATAATATGCTAGAAAATATACCAGGAACATTAATAGAAAAAGATTTTGGTACATATGAAATTCCCGCCGATTGGATAGAAAGCGAAGCACATTCTACAAATAGTAAATTTTTCTATGTAAAAGAAGGCGAGGAAAATGAAAATAGACCAAATAATATTTCTGTAAATGAAGGAACTAATAAATATTCAGAAAGCGAACACGAAAAATTTAGAATGGCTATCTTAAAACAACTTTCTATGCAAATAGGAAGAAACGAAGATGTTAAACTAAATGCCAATGGTTCAAATACAAAAAATGGATATCTTGTTTATACTTTTAGTATAAAAGATGGAAATACTACTACTACACAATATTATATTGTAGGAGACTATAAATATGTTTTAGTACATGAGACCACTTTTGTTAATTCAACAGAAACAGATAATGCAGCACAAAAAATTATAGATACATTTAAATGGAAAGAGGAGGAATAAGCTTGGATAGATTAGAGCGTTTTGAAAAGGCTTTAGCTGACATTATTAATAACTATAAGATACTTGGAGAAGAATTAGAAAAACTAAGAAATGAAGGAAAAAGCAAAACTACAAAATTTAGAGAACTATTAGGAAAAAAACTTGTATATAGTATGATAATTACTATTTTTAAAAGATATGATTTGATTGATAAAGATAAAATTTAAGGAGTTTCATATGGATAAAGTAGAAATAAAGGAAATAACAATTGAAGATATTCCGGATTATGTAAAAGTAAATACTACAGCTTGGCAAGAATCGTACAAAGGGCTTATAGACGATTCTATTTTAGACGGAGTAGTAAATAACGTAGAAAATTCTATACAAAAGCAAATTGATAAATTTGCTAGTGATAAAAAGAACAATATAAAGAAATTCGTTCTTAAAGTGAATAATGAAGTGGTTGGAATGACTGGAATAGGCAGAGCAACAGACGAAAAATATAAAGAGTATGGAGAGTTACACTCATTATATTTACTAAATAAAGTTAAGAAAAAGGGATATGGAAAAATGCTTTTTTATCATGATGTAAAAGAGCTAATTGGTCTAGGATTTAATAGTATGGTTATTGGTTGCTTAGTAAATAATCCAGCAAATGATTTTTATAAACATATGGGTGGAAAATTGATTGAAGTTGCAACAAGAAAAATAAAAGGACATTATATGACAGAAAATATATATTATTACGAAAATTTGAAAGATATAATTAAAGATTAACATTTAGGGATGGAATAATGAAAAAGAAGCAAATAATAATAAATACAGAAAATTTAGATGATATGTACAAATTGTACAAAAAATATAAAAAAATTATATATAAAAATACAGAATTCATATATAATGGCGAAAATCAAGAAATAAACGATATAATAGAAGCCTTAAATAAAAAGACAAGATTACAAAGAATAGTATATATATATGATAAATCATGTGAACAGATTGACAAGAATTTTGAAGGCGAAAACATATGTGAATTTAAATGTAATCAATGTATAGTCCAAAGAAAACATAATTTAAAAGAGAAAAATGGCTGGTGTAGAGTTTGTAGATTACAAACTAGTACAGGTTGTCCAAGCAAAAATTTGACATGTAAACTTTTCTTTTGTGATGAAGTAAAAAATAAATATGAAGTAATTACGTTTAAAGATTTAAAATTATTAAACTTATTAACAAGAAGGCAAAGAGTAATATTAAAATTTGACATGTTTTCGACTAGAGAAGAAGTTCTTACAGATTTATATATTGGATTTATAACGCTCGCAGCTTTTAGAGAATTATATATGTTAATAAAAACAAGTTTGTTTTGGATGTCAAAAAGAATTAAAAATAAAATGAAAATGCCTAATGTTAGTAAATTGGTAATACTTTTAACTATTTTAATTATATTAATGTTTCTAATTATTAATCCAATATCACCAATGATAATGATATGTATTGGAATAATAGAGGATTTTTTTATAAAACTTCATAGAAAAAATATAGTTCAAGCATAAGTAGATAAATTTGAAAATAATAAAAAAACTATTGACTTAAATCTAACTCCAAGTGATATATAAATAATAATTGAAAAATTAAGTATAATATTTTTATAAGGAGGAGTATAAAATGGATAAAGCTAAAGTATATTTTACAAAGGAAATTACACCAGAAAGTGTAATTAAAATGTATGAAAAAATAGGTAAAGAATTACTAGGAAAAGTAGCTGTTAAATTACATTCTGGAGAACAAGGAAATCAAAATTATATAAGACCTGAATTTGTAAAAGCGATAGTAGAAAGAGTAAATGGAACTGTTGTAGAATGTAATGCAGCCTATGAAGGAGCAAGAAACAGTACAGAGAAACATAAGAAATTAATAGAGGACCATGGTTGGACAAAATATTTTGATGTAGATATTATGGATGCTGATGGAGACGATATGGTTCTAGATATTCCAAATGGAAAAGTTTTAAAACAAAACTTTGTAGGAAAAAATATGAAAAACTATGATTCTATGTTAGTTTTATCACATTTTAAGGGACATCCAATGGGAGGATATGGTGGAGCATTAAAACAATTATCAATAGGTTGTGCTTCATCAGAAGGAAAGTCTTGGATACATTCAGCAGGACATACAAAAGACCAAACTGTAGTATGGGGAAATTTACCAGAACAAAATCTTTTCTTAGAATCAATGGCAGATGCAGCATCTTCTGTAGTAAATTATTTTAGAGATAATATTTTATTTATTAATGTTATGTGTAATCTATCAGTAGATTGCGATTGCTGTGCAGTTGCAGAAGACCCATGTATGAAAGATATTGGAATATTAGCAAGTACAGATCCAATAGCAATAGACCAAGCTTGTATAGATTTAATATATAATTCAACAGATCCAGGAAGAGACCACTTTGTAGCAAGAGTTGAGAGACAAAATGGTAGACATACAATAGATGCAGCAGTAGAGCTTGGCTTTGGAACAAAAGAATATGAATTAATTAATGTAGATTAAGGTCTGTTTTAAAAATTATTGTTAGAATAATTATAAGTAAAAAAATAAGGCATCGGTAAAAAATACCGAGGCCTTAAAATTTTGCTAGAACAGTGATGAAAGTAAAAAATATTCTTGTAAAATAAAAAATAGTATAGTATAAATAGATTATAAAGTTATGTGAAGATTATAGAAGGAGCATAAAATGAATATTTTAATATTAACAGGAAGTCCAAGAAAAAATGGTACATCAAATTTATTATTAGAAAATTTTTTAAAGGGAATAGATAAAGAAAAAAATACTATAAAAAGATATGATACAGCATTTTTAAAAATAGATGCCTGTAATGCTTGTTATGGGTGTGAGAACGGTAAATGTATAAAAAAGGACGATATGCAAGATATCTATAATGATTTATTAAGGGCTGATATGATAGTTTTTGTGACTCCAATATACTACTATAATTTTTCAGCACAGTTAAAAAAGGTAATAGATAGATTTTATGCAATTGATGAAAAATTACATACAAAAAAAGAAGTTATTTTACTTGCTACTGCGTATAATGATGAAGAAAAAGTTATAAGACCAATACACTTAGAATTAGAAGCGATTTGTGAGTATTTTGGATGGAATATAAAAGGAAGGATTTTTGCATTAGGATGTGGAGAAGTAGAAGATATAAAAGCTTCTAAACATTTAGAAGAATCGTATAATTTAGGTAAAAGTATATAGGAGGAAAAATGGACTATATAATTGCACTAATGAATTATTATGGATGTTTTTCAAGTAGAGATACTAGAAAAACTAATGGAAAGAAAAAAACAACAGTAAGTCTATCTGGTAAAATAACAGCAACTAACATTGTTTCTTGGCTAAGTATATCAATATTTTTTGCAGTAATAGGTATAGCTTAAAAAAAAGAATATGCTTTAATTCTAGGAATTTTATATATAGTAGCTGTAATAATTGTTATTTTACAAAGTATATTTACATATAAAAAATTAGAAAGTAAACCACAAAATATTGATATTTATCAAAGAGAATTACCAAGTAAATTAAGACCTGCACATGTTAGATTATTATTAAATGATGGCTTAATAGATGAAATTTCACTATCTGCTACTATTTTAGATTTAATAGACAAAGGATATTTAGATATAGAAAGAGAAAAAACTCATATAGTGAGTAAAGAAGATATATTTAAGAAAAATAACATAAAGTTAATAAAAACAGGAAAAGCAGAAGATAATTTATTTGAATACGAGAAATTTTTAATAAGCTGGATAATAGATAAATACGGAAATGGTAAAGAAGTTTCTATGGAGAAAATACACGAAAACTTAATAAACAATGTAAATGAAGAACAACCAAATAAATTGTTCTTAGAATGACAAGGACTAGTATTAGTAGCATTCCCATTTAAGAAATATTATAAGATACGAACTAACAATAACAAAACATGGATTTATACAATATTTATTTTATTAGGGATATTTCCAATAATTCCTGGATTAGGCCAAGTACTAGCTATATATGGATTAGGTTGTTTACTTATGGCAAATCCAAAATGTATATTGAATAAGTTAGGTATAGAAGAAAAAGATAGTTGGAAAGATTTAAAGAAATATTTATTAGATTTTTCAAATATTCAAGATAAATCTATTGAAATGGTTAATGTTTGAGAGTTTTACCTAACATATTCTTTAGTATTAAATATTAATACTAAGGCAAATAAGAAAATAGGAGAATTTATTGGTGAAAAAATATACTCGGAATTTCCAGAGAAAATCACAAATAGTGAAGAAAAAAAGATTTTAGTACAACGACTAAAATTAATAACAAATGATGAAATAGAACAATTAATAAATACAGAATTAGAGAAATATAATATGTGAGGATAGATGATATGGCTAAAATATTAATAGTTGAAGATGATAAAAAAT
>ENA-ORSB01003828-ORSB01003828.1-human-gut-metagenome-genome-assembly--contig:-NODE-3828-length-10131-cov-2.698094_pt1 | contig 10131 bp, 11 predicted proteins | sample MGYA00242180_ERZ509144 | MGnify/ENA primary metagenome ERZ509144 (study PRJEB26280, sample SAMEA2338661) | human gut metagenome | biome: human gut; feature: human-associated habitat; material: faeces... | reverse complement strand
CCGCCGATATTTGGTCTGCCGCTTAAAGCGGCCGGAAGCACGTGACTTTAGTCATGTGAGGTTCACTAGCGGTAGAGAATTTCTATAAGGGATGTTGTTGCTTTTTCTTTGATTTAAATCGAATGCATAACAAAAATGTAAGAAAATTTTCACCAAACGTCATAGATTTTCAGAAGAATATATGGTAGTATAGGGCTAACAAAAAAGTATGTGAAAAAAAATAACAAAGTGGAAAGGAGATGCAGGTGTATGAATAAAAAATTAACAGGTATTTTTGCAATGTGTGCTCTGTTGCTGACTGGATGTCAGGGAGCGAAAGAGAGCAGCAAGGAAATTACGCCGCCGGATACCGGATGGGGAAAAACAGTGGATGAAGTGCTTGCCGACTGGAATTTAGATCGGGATCAGGTGGAAATTTTCTCTGAGACCGAAAGTGCAGCCGCGATCGCAGTAGATACAGAAGCCACTGTTTTCGGCGAGCAAACTTCCAGAGTCATGTTTCAGTTTATCAACCTCGATCAGACCGGAGCGACGGGAAAACCGGTATTGTGCGAAGTAGACATCACCTACCCGGATGATGCCGATATGGATACCGTGAAAAAAGAGATGGAAAAATCCTACGGAAGTTCCAAAGACTCCATTACCCGCTACGAGCTGTACCAGTCGCTGGGCGACGATCAGCTCCCGGAATACACTTACAAAAAAGCAGATCAGCTTTCCGTCTGGTCCGGCGAGAGCCTGAAAGATGCGATTCCTTCCGATAAGAGCACCGAATACGAAACCGCCTGGGAAGCATACCAGCCTGGCCTTACCGCCGACAACTGGGAGAGCTACACTGAACAGGCAAGCATGGCAACCGCCGTATGCGCATCCGGCGCAGAAGCATTTCCAATGTTTGAAAAAAACGGTGTCAGCCTCGAAGCTTATCCGGGACTGGTATATGAGCAGGTGAAAAAGTAATATGAAATGTAACTATTCAGAGCCATGCGAAATGGAAGAAAATCGTGAATCATGCTTGCATGAATGAACGGTTTTCTGGAATTTCATATGGCGAGAAGCAACATCGAGATGCAGCGCAAGCGGAATCGAGATGGGGTTCTGAATAGTTACTATGAAATAAGAAAGTCATAAACTCCCGGCAGTGCCGGGAGTTTTTCCGTGCATAGGGAGAAGGAAAAGAGTGTGTCCCGGAAAAATTTATGATATACTGAAAAGAGAAAATTCAACTTTTGGAAGGTTCCCGGAATGTCTGTTTTGGAAGAAAGGTGATTTCCTTGAAACGTATGAAAAAGAGAAAAATCACTGTGTTAGCTGGAGTGATCCTTTGCGTGATTGCAGGATGTCTGGTAAAAAGAATGACGGCGGTGTATACACAGAAAGAAAATCCCATTGGTCCTGAGCGGGGTACGACAGATGTTTTCCTGACGGCAGCAGATTTCATCTCAGAAAAATCGGATCAGGAACTGCTGCAGGAAATCGAAACCTTTGATACGGACAAAGCCGAGATGATTTATCTTTATATCCCGGAAGACACCGGAGCCGGAATGTCCTTTGCGATCACGCGCGAGGATCATCCGGAGGAGATGGACGAAATTCTCTCGACCATTTACGGAGAAAAAATTTCCTGCCAGAAGCCAAAACAGGTATTCAACATGACAGAGAGGATTTTGTATGATTATAACTGGTATGTTCTGATCTACGATCATGAGATGAATCAGATGGCGCTTGTATTTCTGTATTCCGATGATGTGATTGTATACAATGGTCATGTACTTCAGACAACAGAAACGTATGATGAAAGCATTCGCCCGTGTATTTTAAAACTGAAAGAGGAGAATCAGGAAAAACTGAAAAGCGGAGAGGCAACACAAAGAAGGGTTGCGATTCCATAGAAAAATAGAGAAAAGCGTGCCTGGAGAACAGACACGCTTTTTAACGTCATGCAGAATGAAAGAGTCTGATGAATATTTGGAAGTACGATTTTAATTTGCACAATTCCGCTCACACAGGAACGCCAGCCCTTTCAGCAGAAGGTTCGGGTCATAGATATGAGGATGTAAAACGAGCGGTTCGACGAAGCGTGCCGCGCCGCCGGTGAGGATGAGGGTGGCGGGGGAGCCGAGTTCGGCTTCGATGCGCTGGACCATTCCGTCGAGCATCGCGGCCATGCCGACGATGGTGCCGGAGAGAATGCATTCTTCGGTGTTTCTGCCAATGATGCGTTTCGGGATCTGGAGGTCGAGCCGCGGGAGCTGGGCGGTCCGCTCGGAGAGGGCGCCAAGTCCCATATCGAGTCCCGGTGCGATGGCGCCGCCGCAGAAGACGCTGTTTTCCCGGATGACATTGAAGGTCGTCGCTGTTCCAAGATCCACGGTGATGACCGGCAGCGGATAATGTGCGGCGGCCCAGGCTGCATCAACGAGGCGGTCGCGGCCTACTTTTTCCGGTTCCGGGATGGAAAATGTCATGCCGAGATCACTTTCGGATGTGACGAGCAGCGGTTCTGTGCCGAACAGATTACGGACACATTCCTGCAGAAGCGTCAGAACCGACGGAACAACGCTGGAAATGATGACGCCCCGAAAGTCGGACGGGGAAAGATTCTTGTCTTCAAAAAGCTGCTCGATCGCAGATTCATACTGGCTGGCAGACCAGGTGTGGTTGATGTCAATCCGGGCTGTGAATTCGAGGGAATACGCTTGCTGCGGTGCGATCCGGACGCCGCCGAGCGTAACGGTTGTGTTCCCGATATCAATGGCTAAAATCATAAAAATACCTCGCGATTATTTTAAAAGTAGAGCTCTTTTGTCCTTTTATTATAAAGCCTTTTTGCATCAATGGCAAACAGGATTGGTTGTAATCTGTTTTTCTGTCTGCTATACTTAAAACTATCATAGGAAAAAAGCTGCTTCGAGGCAGCAGAACGGAGTTACAATGGAAAATCTTGACGGAAAATGTGTTGTACTTGGTGTGACGGGCGGAATTGCCGCCTATAAAATGGCAAACGTGGCGAGCGCTCTTCGGAAAGCCGGAGCGGATGTGCATGTCATCATGACCGAAAATGCGACGCAGTTCATCACCCCGCTGACGTTCGAGACGCTGACCAACAACCGCTGCGTGGTCGATACGTTTGCGCGTGATTTTAAATATGAGGTGACGCATATTTCACTGGCAAAAACAGCGGATCTGATCATGATTGCCCCGGCTACCGCCAATGTGATTGCAAAAATGGCACACGGCATTGCAGATGATATGCTGACAACGGTGGTGCTCGCAGCGAAGTGCAAAAAACTGGTCGCACCGGCGATGAATACGGCGATGCTGGAAAATCCGATTACGCAGGATAATCTGGCGACGCTGAAAAAATACGGTTTCGGTATCATTGAGCCGAGCGTGGGAATGCTGGCGTGCAAGGACGTCGGAAAAGGAAAACTGCCGGACCCGGAGGTGCTGCTCGATTATATCGCGATGGAGCTTGCCCGCGAAAAGACGCTCGCTGGTGTGCGTGTCACCGTGACTGCAGGCCCGACGCAGGAATCCCTCGATCCGGTGCGGTATCTGACGAACCACAGCAGCGGCCGCATGGGATACGCGATTGCGCGGGAGGCGATGCTCCGCGGCGCGCAGGTAACGCTGATTTCCGGCCCGGTTTCATTAGCCCCGGTTCCAGGCGTTGCGATGCGACCGGTGACGACGGCGAAGGACATGCTGGAGGCGGTGCGGGAGACATTGCCGGAGACGGATATTCTGATTAAGGCGGCCGCGGTTGCTGATTACCGGCCTGTGACGGTGGCGGATCAGAAAATCAAAAAGAAGGACGGTGACATGAGCATTCCGCTGGAGCGCACCGACGATATTCTGGGATGGGTGGAAAAGAACCGTCATCCGGGGTTGTTTGTGTGCGGCTTCTCGATGGAAACCGAGAACATGGTGGAAAACTCGCGTGCAAAGCTGGAGAAGAAGCATCTGGACATGATCGCGGCAAACAATTTGAAGACAGAGGGTGCCGGCTTCGGTGTGGCGACGAATGTGGTGACGCTGATCACGAAGGACGGCATCAAGGAGCTTCCGCTGATGGGAAAAGACGAAGTGGCTGGCTGCCTGCTGGACGAGATTGCGGCACGGCGGTGATCTTATCGGAATCCGGCATATTTTTTCGTTTCCTGGTTGACGCGGGAAAAATGAATGCGTTATAATAAGCACAGGCGCAGCGGCGCACTTTACTTTTACGAAAACAACGAACGATAGGATAGATAAATGTGGAAACGGAAACAGGGGAAGGCTATGCAGAGCTTTCTTCCGTTTCTGTTTCGTTTTTTTAAGGAGAAATTCGGATATGATATTTGAAACACATGCACATTATGACGATGAGAAATTTGATGAAGACCGCGCAGAGCTGCTTTCCTCGATGCAGGAAAACGGGATCGGGCGTATCATCAATGTCTCGGCAAATCTGGAATCACTGGAAAATACAAGAAAACTGATGGAAGCGTATCCGTTCATCTACGGCGCGTTCGGCCTTCACCCGGATGAGGTGGGCGATCTGAACGAGGACGTGATGGCGCGGATGCGGGAACTCTGCCGCATGGAAAAGGCGGTCGCGGTCGGTGAGATTGGCCTTGACTATTACTGGGACAAGGAGAATCACGAGAAGCAGGAATACTGGTTCCGCCGTCAGATTGCGCTTGCTCGGGAAGAAAAACTTCCGATGATTATTCACAGCAGGGAGGCGGCGGCCGATACGCTCCGCGTCATGAAAGAGGAAAAATCGGAGGAGATCGGCGGCGTCATTCATTGTTTTTCCTACTCTGTGGAGATGGCAGAGGAATACCTGAAAATGGGATTTTATCTTGGCATTGGCGGCGTGGTGACGTTCAAAAATGCGAAGAAGATCAAAGAAGTGGTTCAGATGGCTCCGATGGAGCGCATTCTGCTGGAAACAGACAGTCCGTATCTGGCACCGGTTCCGTACCGGGGAAAACGAAATTCTTCTCTGTATCTGCCGTACGTGGTGCAGGAGATCGCAGAACTCAAGGGAATTTCGGAAGAAGAAGTCATTGAGACAACAGAGAAAAATGCGGTCAGACTGTTTCGAGCAGAGGAATAGGAAGCGATACCAGAGGTGTTTCTTCTGTTTTATTTGTTCGGATCAATTCCGTCTGGCCGGACAAATTGAATAGGAGAAAGCGAAAATGGTTGATAAAACAATGATGGGCGACAAATGCGCCGAGCTGGTGCGCGCCGCGATGATCGGTGCGCTCGCAGTGACACTGGGAAACCCGACAGCCGTTTATGCAGCAGAAGAGGAAACGGCCGATCCGGGACAGATTGGAATTGAGATTGCAGGGGAAGCAGCCGTTGGGGCTGCTTCTTTTTGCGTGGAGGAAGATGCGGCGGAGGAGGCACCTGCGGAAGCGGAAGAGGTGACAGAATCGGAAGGTACGCAGAATGATGAGATGGAAGAGGAAAGTGGATCCGAGGGAAAAGAAGATGAGACAGTCCCGGAGGAACCGGAACCGCAGGAGCCTGACGGCGGAGAGAATGCAGGAATGACGGAACCGGGAAAAACGGGCGAGACAGAGCCAGAGGGGCCGGAAAATGCAGAACCGGGAGATCAGGGAGACATGACGGAAACACCGGGAAACAGTGAAATGGATGGACTGTGGCCGGGCGAAGGGGAAGATATTTCCAACGATCCATGGCCGGGGCAGGAAGAAATCGGCGGCGGAGATGGGGAGCAGATGGAACCGCCGGAGGAAGAAAACGGATCTGCAGGAAGTGATGATGCAACTGGTGGGGACAAGACGGCAGAAGTCTCTTCGGATTCTGATTTATCACAGTCTGCGGAACCGCCAGCCGCCGAGGCTGAACCCGTCTTTTCGGCAGAGCAGGAAGCTGAGCGCACGCGGGAAAGCTACAGTGAGTGGCAGGCGGCAGAAGCTGAAAAAGTCACGTTTTCCCGTATGCCGTGGCTGTTTCATACGGTTGAAAAAACATATGCTATCGCCGATGTGAATTCCTGGCTTCACGTCCGCGAAGGAAAAGACACAAATCAGAAAATCGTCGGAATCCTGCCGAAGGGAAGCCTCTGTTATATTTTAGCGGATGCGGATTCTGACTGGGTTTATGTGGAATCCGGCGATGTCCGTGGATTTGTCTGCGCGCGGTATCTCCTGCGCGGAGAAGAGGCTGAAAAAGAGGTAAACCGTTGGCAGGAGGAAAGTTTTCCCATGGCGGAAATGTGGGTGAAGCCATGGAATAATAAGGCGTACACCTATACATATGCAACGACGAGAACACTTCTTTCTTCTGACGAAGCGCGCGGCGAGGTCCTGCAGTACGCGAAAAAATTCCTGGGAAATCCGTACGTCTGGGGCGGGACGAGTCTTACAAACGGCTGCGACTGTTCCGGCTTTGCCCAGCAGATTTTTGCTAATTTCGGGTATACCCTTCCGAGAACCTCACGCCAGCAGGCGAAAGCTGGAACACGCATTCCGGTGCAGGAGGCAAAGCCTGGTGATCTGCTGTTTTACCAGCGGGAGAGCGGGTTTATTTACCATGTCATGATTTATCTCGGTGATGGAAAAGTAATCCACGCTGGAAGCGAGGCGACGGGGATTCTGATTTCAGATTTTAACTATGAGAAATCGACAGAATTTGCTGTGCGGGTGATTTCGGAGGAAATACGTGAGAGCAAAATAGAAACGGGAGATGTGGATAATGGGAGAAAAGAAGGAAACTCTGTGGATAACCAGACAACAGAAAACGGGAATGGTGGAAAACAGAAGGCGGGAGCAGAAAATGTGCAGAATACAAGTGCAGAAAACAGTACCGCAGGTGATCGGTTGGAAAGCGCTTCGGGAAAATATCTCGGCAATTTTAAACTGACCGCTTACTGCAACTGCGCCGTCTGCTGTGGCCGCTGGGCGGGCGGCCCGACCGCATCCGGAAAAATGCCGGAGCAGGGCCGCACGATTGCAACCGGTGTTCTGCCTTTTGGAACGAAGCTGAACATCGGCGGCAAAATTTACACGGTCGAGGACCGCGGCACGCCGTATGGCCATATTGATATCTACATGAAAAATCATGCGGACGCGCAGGCCTTTGGCGTACGCTACGCGGATGTGTATCAGTCGGAAGAAATCTGATAAAATCTGCCGATCACGGCGGCATGCGCGTCGGTGCCGTGGCCGATGTACAAAGTACGTGCAATCGCAAGATCCGGTCCGGCGAATTGGCGGACAAGCTGCGGCATATCCGGTGTCAGATGGTCGCGCTCCATCTGCGAGAAGGTTCCGAGGAGAATTCCGTTGATCTGTTCAAACGCATGCATCATTTTCAACTGGGAGAGAAAAGTGATCATCTGCGGAACGCCGCCTCCCATGGCTTCGAGGAGCAGGATTTTTCCGCGGAAATCCGGCTGAAAATCCGTTCCGGCGAGCTTCAGAAAACAGCGGATATTTCCGCCGATCATCACACCTTCCATGTGATCGCCCTGCAGAAATGTGCAAGGGAGGTCGAAGAGGCTGGGGGACTGCCCGGAAAAAGCGTTTTGGAACAGAGTGATCTGTTCGGCGCTGTGGTCGTACAGCAGATTTCGAACCTGATACAGCATCGACTCATTTCCAGTCGCAGTCGTGACAGCATTGACAATCGTCGTGAGATCACTGTATCCCCAGAAGCGCTTGCTGGAGGCGGCGATGACAGAAAAATCCAGATACGGCAGAACTTCATTCGCCATATCGCCGCCGGAAACATCAAAAATATCCGTGATTTCTGGGTCACAGTAAAGGTTCATAAACGCATCCGCCCGCTCCGCGCCCGTGCCGGAAAAGCCGGAACCGTTGTCGTAGAGGCAGGGGCTTAAAACAGGATCGAAGCCCAGCTCCCGCAGAATCTGACAGAGACGCGCCAGATCGGCGGAAAAGGAAGGATGCATGGGGTTGGAGCAGGCGGTAATACCAATTTTATGAGACATAAAGATTCCTTTCTCGGAGTAAAACAAGGCAAAATCTGCATTTTCGTGGCACACCGGTACAGCTTTTTCTTTGAATTTGCAAAGCAGATTTAGAGATCGCCGGTGTTTGCAGAATGCCGTTTTGGACAAAAATTATAAAGCTTTGAGGTCATCAATCAGTGTCTGCACTTCCTCTTCCGTCGTTGCCCAGCTGGTGCAGAACCGCGCAATATTTCCGCCGTCCGCGGATTTCCCCATTGGCTCGAAAATATAGCGTTTTTCCAGAGTTTCCTTCTGCGCATCGGTGAGAATCACAAACTGCTGATTCGTAAAACTCTCCACCCAGAATGGAATCCCCTGCGCCGCAAATGCTTTGCGAAGTTTCATGGCAAGTTCATCGGCGCGGCGTGTCGCAGTGAAATAAAGATCATGCCCCAGCAGGCAGTGGAACTGCAGTCCGAGCAGCCATCCCTTTGCGAGGACAGCGCCGTTCTGTTTCATGTAGGCTTTGAACCGCTTTTTCAGCGAGTCAGCTGTAAGCACAACGGCCTCACCAAACAGCGCACCGCATTTCGTTCCGCCGAAATAGAAAACATCTGTGAGAGCAGCGAGATCCTCGAGAGAAACATCATTCTTTTCTGATCCAACCCCGTATCCAAGCCGTGCCCCGTCCACAAACAGATACATATCATACTTCCGGCAGACCTCGTGAATCTTCGTCAGCTCCTGCAGCGAATACAGCGTTCCCTGCTCAGTCGGAAATGAAAGATATACCATCTTCGGCTCCGTCAGATACTCCGGCTCACCGCCTTCATAATAAGCCGCCGCACACGCCGCAATCTGTTCCGCCGAAATTTTACCATCCGTATTCGGCAGCTCTAGAATCTTATGCCCGGTATTTTCAATCGAAGCCGCCTCATGGCAGTTAATATGTCCGGTATCCGCCGCAATCACACTCTGCACCGGCGAAAGCGCTGCCGCCGTCACAATAAAATTCGCCTGCGTCGCCCCCGGAAAAAAATGAACCGCCGCATCCGCACAATGAATCTTCTCCCGAATCAGCTCCGCAGCCTTCTCACACCATTCATCCTCCCCATATCCACCATAACTGTTCCCATTAATAGCCCCCAGCGCCTCCAGAATCTCCGGGTGCGCACCGTGATTGTAGTCATTATTAAATCGTATCATCAGTTTATGTTCTCCTTAATTTGAATTTGAAAAATGCTGTTTCCATTATACGGCATCTGAAGGAAAACAGCAATTGGAGAACAAAAAGAGAAAATGCAAAAAAATGCAGAAGGAGGATTATCTGCATCGTACAATATTGGAGCAAGATATTTTATCCGTGAAATTTTAAAACCCTTACCGGAAACGGAAAGGTCTTTGCTGGAGGCAAAAGTTCCTGCAGTAAAGCGTAGAACCTCATGTGTTTATGCAGATCTGAGAGAACTGATTTCAGAAATGGAACTGCGTAAAGCAGCATAAACACAGGCAGATATGCAGTGGACTACCTGTTATGTGGAGACCTGCCGTATCCGGCATGGAAGAAGCGCGTATCCGCGCAAGATCTAAGAAACAGGCGTATCCGCCGATATTTTGTCTGCCGCCTAAAGCGGTCTGAAGCACGTGACTTTAGTCATGTGAGGTTCACGATTATAAAGGAGCCAATAACAGGGCATACTATTCTATTTTTCATGCAATTAAGGCAGTACATGCTGTAAGCGGTAAAGCATATAAAAGGCATAAGGATGCTGTGGCTAACTTCAATAAGGATTATGTGAAGACGTCTGTGTTTCCAAGGGAAATGGGAAGGAAAATCGGTCAGGCAGAAGAGATTCGCCATGCCAGCGATTATGATGATTTTTATATTGCAAGTAAAGAAGAATCAGAACAGCAGATTTCAGTTGCAGATGAATTTATAATTCTGGCAGAAAAATATTGTCTGGAACAGCTTGAAGAACAAAAGGAATACTGAAATGAACGAGGATGAAAAGATAACGGCATTCAGAGAACTGGTGAAATCAATTAAAGAAAATTCAAAATATCTATCAGAAGACTTCGATCCAGATACAGAGCTGGAAAAGGGAAAAAAGAAAAATATTCAGAAATAGTTTTTTGAATAAATAATATAGAAAACGTATAAAGGGGATGTGAAAAAACTCGATTGAGTTTTT
>ENA-ORSB01003826-ORSB01003826.1-human-gut-metagenome-genome-assembly--contig:-NODE-3826-length-10134-cov-2.907431_pt1 | contig 10134 bp, 8 predicted proteins | sample MGYA00242180_ERZ509144 | MGnify/ENA primary metagenome ERZ509144 (study PRJEB26280, sample SAMEA2338661) | human gut metagenome | biome: human gut; feature: human-associated habitat; material: faeces... | reverse complement strand
GGGGGACGCGCTGCCGTATCTGCGCAGCGGGGAGAAGTTCGACATCGTGTTTCTGGACCCACCCTACGCCAGCGGGCTCTTGCAGCAGGCGCTGACGGATATCGCAGCGTTTGACATTTGCCGCCCACATGGTATAATCATAGCAGAGAGCGCGGTGGACACGGTGCTGCCGGAGATGCCCGCGCCCTATGCCCTGTATCGGGAGTACAAATACGGCAAGATCAAGCTGACGGTGTATCATCGCGGCGGAAATGAGGATACGGAATGAATATCGCCATTTACCCCGGCAGCTTTGACCCCATCACGCTGGGACATCTGGATATCATCCGCCGGGCGGCGCGGTGCTTTGACAAGGTGTGCGTGTGCGTGATGGTGAACTGCCAGAAGCAGCAGCCTATGTTCACGCCGGAGCGCCGGCTGGAGCTGATCCGCCAGTCCGTGGCGGACATCCCCAACGTGGAGGTGGAGAACTGGTCCGGGCTGCTGGCGGACTTCGTCCGCAGCAAGGACGCGCACATTCTGGTGAAGGGCGTGCGGAACTGCGCCGACTGGGAGCTGGAGGCCCAGATGGCGCGCATCAACGGCGGTATCTGTCCCGGGCTGGAGACGGTGCTGCTGCCCGCCAGTGCGGCGTATGAGCACTTCAGCTCCACCATGGTGCGGGAGATGATCCGCTACCACCAGCCATTGGAAAAGTATGTACCGGCGCCGGTCGCCGAGGAATTGATGCGGCAGCGGGGTTGAGCCTCCCGGCGCCGACAAAAAGAAAGGAACGGACCGCACTATGGAAGAGAAAGATGTACAGCGCCTGTTGGATATGCTCTACGGCATGATCGACGAGGCAAAAAGCGTGGCCTTCAGCTCTGACAAATGTATCATCGTCCGGGACGAGGCGCTGGATCTGCTGGATGAGATCCGGGCCAAGCTGCCTCTGGAGCTGAAAAAGGCCCAGGAGCTGATCGCCGCCCGCAGCGAGTATGTGGCCGGGGCCAAGAAGGAGGCGCAGGAGGTACTGCGTCAGGCGGAGCTGGACGCCCGCACCATCGTGTCCGAGAGCGAGACGCTGCAGCTGGCACGCCAGAAGAGCAGCGAGATCATCCGCCGGGCCGAGGACCGCAGCAAGGAGCTGTATCACGTGGCCAACACCTACACCGAGGACGCGCTGCGCCGCACCGAGGAGGCCATCCAGGCCGCGCTGACAGAGGTACAGGAGTCCCGGGCGCGTTTCCGGGCCGCCAGCAAGGAGCAGATGCAGGCACAGCGCCAGCAGCTGAACAGCTCTGCTGCGGAAAAAGGCGGCGACAGCCAGCAGTAAACCGGCGGCGCTTTTCCACCGGAAGGGCGGCGCGGGCTGTATACTTTGTGGAAAATCTATAAAATCCACGTAAATTTTTCTGCGATTTCCACAAGAAAGCCTCATCTTGTGTTAACAGGCTCCGGCGGGTACAAAATCTTGTGCCCGCCGGAGTTTTCCGCTTATGTTCATCGAACAGACGTTTCAAAAAGTGGTAAAATCTGGTAGAAAACCGGTGGAATATCTGGCTTTTGCCGTGGCGGTAGACATAATTTTCCCTTGCAATTTTGCCAGGGATTATGTATACTAACCTCGTTAGTGGTGAATTGTGGGGGCAATATCCATATTTGTGGGGGATGTTCCCACGGTTTTCCACCGGGGACTATTTTTTTCGGAAGGAGGCGGACCCATGACCGGTCAGTATGCACACACGATCGACGCCAAGGGGCGCCTCTTTATTCCCGCCGCGCTGCGGAAGGAGTTGGGCCAGACGTTCCACATCACCGTGGGACAGGACCGCTGCCTGTCGGTGTACTCCGATGAGAGCTGGGCGGCGTTTATGGACAAGCTGAAGGCGCTGTCCTACAACGAGGTGAAAAAGCTGCGGGCGCTGTTCGCCTACGCGGCGGACTGCGAGCCGGACGGCCAGGGACGCATCCTCATCCCCGCCAAGCTGCGGGAGTATGCGGGGCTGACCAGGGAGGTCGTGGTCATCGGCAGCTTTGACCGGGCGGAGATCTGGGACGCTGAGCGCTGGGCCGCCGTGGAGAACGACGCCTTTGCCTCCGGCGAGCTGGAGAGCGCCATGGCGGAGATGGGCCTGTGAGCACCGTGACGCAGGAGAAGGACTACGGCCATGTGCCGGTGCTGCTGCACGAGTGCCTGGACGCGCTGGCCATCAAACCCGACGGCATCTATGTGGACGGCACGCTGGGCCGGGCGGGTCACTCGCTGGAGATCGTAAAACGGCTGACCACCGGACGGCTCATCGGCATCGACCGGGATGAGACGGCCATTGCCGCCGCGCAGGAGCGTCTGGCGGACTACGGGGACCGGGTGACGCTGATCCACAGCAATTTTGACCGCATCGGCGACATCCTCGCCGACTTGCACATAGACGGGGCGGACGGTATGCTGTTCGACCTGGGCGTTTCCTCCCCACAGCTGGACGACGCGGAACGGGGCTTCAGCTATATGCACGACGCGCCGCTGGATATGCGGATGGACCGGACGGCGTATCTCACCGCCCGGGAGGTGGTGAACAGCTGGAGTTATGATGAGCTGCGGCGCATCCTGTTTGAGTACGGCGAGGAGCGCTACGCGCCGGCCATCGCCAAGCGGATCGTACAGCACCGGGAGCAGCAGCCTATCGAGACGACGCTGGAGTTGGTGGACATCATCAAGTCCGCTATGCCGCCACAGGCGCTGCGGGAGAAGCAGCACCCGGCCAAGCGGAGCTTTCAGGCCATCCGCATCGCCGTCAACGGCGAGCTGGACGCCCTGCCGCCCATGCTGGAGGCGGCCGCGGCGCATCTGAACACAGGCGGGCGGCTGGCGGTGATCTCCTTCCACTCGCTGGAGGACCGGATCATCAAGAAGACCTTGCAGGAGCTGGCCACCGGCTGCATCTGCCCGCCGGAGTTCCCGGTGTGCGTATGCGGCAGGAAGCCGAAGCTGAAGCTGGTGAGCCGGAAGCCCATCGTATCCGGCGAAGAGGAACTGGCGCACAACCCCCGCGCACGCAGCGCCAAGCTGCGGGTGGCGGAGAAGGTATAACAGCAAAGCATCGGCGGAAAAGAACCACATCCGGCGAGTTATTTTTCGCCGAGACGCGGCGCAGACGTGCAGCCATACTTTGTGTATGGCAAGCGACTGCAGCAAAGTATCGGCGGAAAAGAACCGACGGAGGAAGGAGGGAGTTTTACATGGCCAACTATCGTCACGGCGCCACCTACGGCAACCTGGCATATGATCTGGACGCGCTGGCGCGGGAAAAGCAGCTGGACGAGGCCGGAAAGCTCCCCCAGAAGAAGGTACGGCCGGCGCAGCCGGAGGTACAGCCGGTACAGCGGCGGCAGAGCGCGGCACGGGCCGCGGTGCGGCCCTCCCCTGTTCTGCTGCTGGGAACGGTGCTGGTGGTGGGCATGGTCATCGCGCTGATGCTGTGCTATGTGAAGCTGACCGGCATTTCCGATAATGTGTCCTCCATCAAGCGGGAGATCTCCGCCCTGGAGGAGGAGCACGTGGCGCTGCTGACGGCGTATGAGCGCACCTTCGATCTGGCCACCGTGAAGGCGGCGGCGGAGGCGGCGGCGATGTCCAAGCCCAGCAGCGGCCAGATACAGTACATCGACCTGTCCGGTGCGGACAGCGTGGAGGTATACGCCGCGGGCGGCGCGGCGGCGCTGAACGGCTTTACCGAAAAGGCAGAGTCGCTGTGGGCGTATGTACTGGAATATTTCCGCTGAGGGAAAGTATAGTATAAGCGCGAGGAGTAAGAAGGCGACTTCTTGCTCCTTGCTTGGTCTATAACAGCAGGGCGCGGCGGCGCCGGAGCAGGGTCCGACGGCAAAACAGGAGGCACTATCGTGGCAGAAAACCAAAATTCCAACCGAAAAAACGAGAACGTACGGCGGGCCAACCGGATCATTCAGACCCGATCCTTTGTACTGATGATCCTGATGGGCGTCGTGATGTTCGTGCTGCTGTTTTTCCGGCTGTTCGACCTGCAGATCACCCGGCATGAGGAATTGCAGGGCAAGGCTGTGAACCAGCAGACACGGCGGACGGTGGTAACGGCTAACCGGGGCACCATCTATGACGCCGGCGGCAACATTCTGGCGATCTCCTCCAGCGCGGAGACCATCATTCTCTCCCCGCTGGAGATCGACAACGCGGTGAACGACACGGAAGATCCCGTCAGCTGGACGAAGGAGTCGCTGGCGGCAGGGCTGGCGGAGATCCTGGGCAAGGACGCCTCGGCCATCCGGAAACGGATGGACAACGTGAAGTCCCAGTATGAGGTCATACAGCTGCGGGCGGACGAGGACACGGCGGCCAAGGTGCGCTCGTATGTGGACGAGAACAAGATCGCGGGCGTACACCTGGTGGCGGACACGAAGCGGTACTATCCCTACGGCTCGCTGGCGGCGCAGGTCATCGGCTTCGTGGGCGACGAGAACACGGGGCTGTATGGGCTGGAGGCCTATTACGAGAAGGAGCTGGAGGGGCAGAGCGGACTGGTCATCTCCTCCAAGGATCAGGCGGAGAACGATATGCTGTATACCTATGAGCAGTATTTCGCCGCCAAGAACGGCAGCGACCTGACGCTGACGCTGGACACCACCATCCAGTACTATCTGGAAAAGGGCATCGAGAGCATGGTGGATAAGTTCTCCGCCGCCAACGGCGCCAGCGGCATCGTGATGGACGCCAAGACCGGCGGCATACTGGCCATGGCGTCGTATCCCAACTACGATCTGAACGACTTTCTGACCGTCAGCGACCAGACGCTGCAGGAGCGTATCGAGCGCGAGGAGAGCACCGTGGCCGATATGCAGCTGCTGCAATGGCGCAACAAGGCGCTGAACGACACCTACGAGCCGGGCTCCACCTTCAAGATCCTGACGCTGTCCGCGGCGCTGGAGGAGGGCGTGGTGGATAAGACCACCACCGTCAACTGCGGCGGCAGCGTGAATATCTCCGGCTACACCATCCACTGCTCCAACAAGAACGGCCACGGCTTACAGACGCTGGTGCAGTCGGTGGGGAATTCCTGCAACCCGGCGTTCATCAACTACGGGCTGCGGATCGGCAGCGAGAAATTCTACGAGTATATGCGCTCCTTCGGCCTGATGAACACCACGGGCATCGACCTGGGCGGCGAGGCCGTGGGCGTGTTCGCCGCGGACAGCAGCTTCACCCAGCTGGATCTGGCCTGCTACGCCTTCGGCCAGAACTTCACCGTGACGCCCCTGGCGCTGATCGCGGCGCAGGCGGCCTGCGTCAACGGCGGGTATCTGCACACGCCGTATCTGGTGGAGCGCATCACCGACAGCGACGGGAACGTGACCTATCGCCACGACGACACGCCGGTGCGGCAGGTCATCAGCGAGCAGACCTCCGCCACCGTGCGGGAGTGCTTGGAATACGTGGTGGCCAGCGGCACCGGCAAGAACGGCCAGGTGGCGGGCTACCGCATCGGCGGCAAGACCGGCACGGCCGATAAGGGCCAGACCGGCGACGTGGTGGTGTCGTTCCTGTGCTTCGCGCCGGCGGATGACCCGCAGGTCATTATGCTCATCACCATGGACACCCCCAGCCGCGCCACGGGGACCTATGTCTCCGGCGGCAACATGGTGGCACCCACCGCCAGCACCGTCATGGCGGAGATCCTGCCCTATCTGGGCGTGGAGCCCAGCTACTCCGCAGAGGAGCTGCTGGGCATGGACACCACGGTGCCCAACGTCATCGGCATGAGCGTGGAAGAGGCCAAGGCGAAGCTGAAGGACCGCGCGCTGAGCTATAAGATCGTGGGCGACGGTGAGACCATCACCGACCAGACGCCGGCCGGCGGCGCCATCATCCCCGGCAAGTCCAGCGTTATTCTGTACGTCGGCGAGGAGAAGTCCACGGACAAGTGCGTGGTGCCGCATCTCATCGGCAAGACGCCCTCAGAGGCCAACACCACCGCCACGGCGGCAGGGCTGCTGATACGGTTCTCCGGCACCACAGGCAGCGAGTCCAGCTCCGTCCGGGTACTGAGCCAGTCCATCGACGAGGGCACGGAGGTGGAGGCCGGCACGGTCATCACCGTGCAGCTGGGCGACACGTCCGTGACGGACTGATGCCACACGTTTTGCGCCCAACAGAGCACACGGTTCCCTTTTGTACGCGGACGAAATGTGGTAGAATAGTGTGTATACCATTACGCACAGACGCAAAGGAGAGTTGATGATGAAACTGCGTGAGCTGTTGAACGGGCTGGATATTTTGGAAACAAACGCCGGGCTGGATAGCGACATCCGGGAGGTACGGTACGACTCGCGGCTGGTGGAATCGGGCGATCTGTTCATCGCCGTCACCGGCGCGGAGACGGACGGACATAAATATATTCCCATGGCACGGGAGAAGGGCGCTGCCTGCGTGCTGTGCGAGCGCGCGCCGGAGGACGGCGCGCCCTTCGTCCGGGTGGCGGACAGCCGCCGGGCGCTGGCAGTGGTGGGCGGCAATCGCTTTGATCACCCCGCACGGGAGATGACCATGATCGGCATCACCGGTACCAGCGGCAAGACCACCAGCACCTACCTCATCAAGAGCATTCTGGAACAGAAGGCCGGGGCCAAGGTGGGCCTGATCGGCACGATACAGAATATGATCGGCGACTGGGTGCTGCACACCGAGCGCACCACGCCGGAGTCCTTCGAGCTGCAGAAGCTGCTGCGGGAGATGGCCGACGCGGGCTGCACCCATGTGGTGATGGAGGTGTCCTCCCACGCACTGATGCTGGACCGGGTGTACGGCATACCCTTCGCGGTGGGCATTTACACCAACCTGAGCCGGGACCATCTGGACTTCCACAAGACCATGGAGGCCTATTGCGACGCCAAGGCGCTGCTGATGCGGCAGTGCGACGTGGGCATCTACAACGCCGACGACCCCTGGGCGGAACGGCTGATGGCGCACGCCGCCTGCCCACGGCGTTTTTCCTACTCCGTGAACGGTCAGGCGGACCTGATGGCGAAAAACGTGGCGCTGGAGCCCGGCTGCGTGGATTTTGACGCGGAGGCGGACACGGAATGGTGCCACGTCCACGTGGGCATACCGGCGCTGTTCACCGTGTACAACACGCTGGACGCCATGGCCTGCTGCTGGAACCTGGGCGTGCCGCTGGCGGAGTGTGCCGACGCACTGGCGAAGAACCACGGCGTGAAGGGCCGGATGGAGATCATCCCTACGCCGGGAACGGGCTACACCGTGCTGAACGACTATGCCCACAAGCCGGACGCGCTGGAAAAGGTGCTGCAATCCGCCAAGGCCTTCGCCAAGGGGCGGGTGGTGGCGCTGTTCGGCTGCGGCGGCGATCGGGATAAGACGAAGCGGCCCGTGATGGGTGAGATCGGCGCAAGGCTGGCAGACTTTGTCATCGTCACCAGCGACAACCCCCGGACGGAGAAGCCGGAGGCCATTATCGACGACATTCTGGTGGGACTGAAGGGCTATGACACACCCTATGCGGTGATCCCCGACCGGGTGGCCGCCATTCACTACGCCATGGACCACGCCCAGCCGGGCGACGTGATCGTACTGGCCGGCAAGGGCCACGAGGATTACCAGGAGATCGACCACAAGCACTATCCCATGGATGAACGGGTCATCGTGGCCGAGCACCTGAAGGAAACGCAGAAATAAAGAAAAGACCTCCGCGCGGCGCGGAGGGAAGGAGCAAGATAGTATGGGAATTATGGAGATCGTGCTGCCTGTCGCGGTATGCTTTATCGTCACCGCCATCGCAGGCAAGCTGCTGATACCGGCGCTGGTAAAGCTGAAGGCGGGACAGTCCATCAAGGAGATCGGGCCCTCCTGGCACATGACGAAGCAGGGCACCCCCACCATGGGCGGGCTGATGTTCATCATCGGCATCGGCCTCACCATCGTCGTGTTGGGCTGGCAGCGGATGATGGCCGGCAGCTTCGTACACCTGTATGTGTACCTGTTCGCGCTGGTATTCGGCGTTATCGGATATATCGACGACTATCAGAAGGTGAAGCACCACCAGAACACCGGCCTGACCGCGCCGCAGAAGTTTATTTTGCAGCTGGCGGCGGCGGTGGCGTTCCTGTGCCTGATGCGGTACGAGGGGATGCTGAGCCCCAACCTGTATATTCCCTTCTGGAACACCCACATCGTGCTGCCGTGGATCGTGTATCTGGTGTTCGCGGCCTTTGTGATCGTGGGCACCGTCAACGCCGTGAATATCACGGACGGTCTGGATGGACTGAGCAGCAGTGTGACCGTGCCGGTGGGTCTGTTCTTCCTGGTGATGGCGGTGATCTGGCCCGGCTTCGAGCAGCTGGGGCTGTTCTCCGGCGCACTGGTGGGCGGTCTGCTGGGGTTCCTGCTGTACAACCACTATCCGGCCAAGGTGTTCATGGGCGATACGGGGTCGCTGTTTCTGGGCGGTGCCGTGGCGGCGCTGGCCTTCGCCTATGATATGCCGCTGGTGCTGATCCTGGTGGGCATCGTGTATATCTGCGAGACACTGAGCGACATTATCCAGGTGGGCTATTTCAAACTGACCCACGGCAAGCGTATCTTCAAGATGGCGCCGCTGCACCATCACTTCGAGATGTGCGGCTGGAAGGAGACCAAGGTGGTGGCGGTGTTCACCGCCGTCAGTGTGATCGGCTGCGTCATCGCCTATCTGGCCGTGTGCCAGCGCTTCAGCTTCTAAGGCTTCGCACTATTTTCACAGGGAAGGAGGGAGACTATGACACGGGAGGAACAGCGCGCCCGGAAGGCCCAGCAGGAACGGATGCGGCAGGTGGAGCGCCGGCATAAGGAAGCCGCCCGCGGGCAGATGGATCTCCCCTTCCTGATCCTGACGCTGCTGCTGACGGTCATCGGCCTGATCATGCTGTTTTCCGCCAGTTTCCCCTCGGCCTACTATGAAGAGGGTAACCCCGCGTACTACCTCATCCGTCAGGGCATTTTTGCGATCCTCGGTATCACGGCGATGTTTATTGTCGGCAAGATCAATTACGAGCGCTATCGCGCGGTGGCGAAGATGCTGCTGATCTTTTCCATCATCCTGCTGGTGCTCGTTCTGATCCCGGGCATCGGCACGGGCCGACTGACGCACGGCGCGCAGCGCTGGATCCGCATCGGCTCGTTCCAGTTCCAGCCCTCCGAGATTGCCAAGGTCGGCATTATCCTCTATTTTGCCGACAGCATTTCAAAGAAAAAAGACAAAATGGCCACATTTCGTGAAGGTATCGTACCGTATGCCGCTATCCTCGGCGTGATTGCGGCGCTGATGGCGAAGGAGCCGCACTTTTCCGGTATGGTGCTGCTGCTCGGCGTCGGCGCGGTGATGATGTACGTCGGCGGTATCCGCAACTACTGGGTCGGTCTCGGCTTTGCGCTGGTGCTGCTGGTGATCTACGCCTTTGCGACCGGCATCATCACCTACAACTCGAGCCGAATTGACATCTGGCTCGACCCGTTCAACGAAGAGTGGATGCGCGATAAGGGCTATCAGATCCGGCAGAGCCTGCTCTCCATCGGTTCGGGCGGATTGTTCGGACTGGGCCTTGGCAAGAGCCGGCAGAAGTTTCTATTCCTGCCCGAAGAGCACAACGACTTTATTTTCGCCATCATCTGCGAGGAGCTCGGCCTTGTCGGCGCGACGATCATCATGGTCATGTTCGCGCTGCTCATCATCCGCGGCTACTGGATCGCCCTGCACGCGCGCGACCGCTTCGGAAGTCTGCTTGCCGTCGGCGTGACGACGCAGATCGCCTTGCAGGTATTCCTGAACATCGCGGTCGTGACGAATCTTGTGCCGAACACCGGCATCTCGCTGCCGTTCTTCAGCTTCGGCGGCACGGCGCTCGCCATCCAGCTCGCGGAAATGGGCGTGGTGCTGAGTGTTTCGCGGCAGATGCCGCCAGGCTGAAAAGCTCAAAAATATGCCGCGGCGGAAAAAAGACCGCCGCGAGGAAGAAAGGGGGACGGAAGGCATGAACGTTATTTTCACCTGCGGCGGCACGGCGGGACACGTCAACCCCGCGCTGGCGCTCGCAGGCTTCCTGCGGGAGAGAGACCCGAAGACCCGCATC
>ENA-ORSB01003821-ORSB01003821.1-human-gut-metagenome-genome-assembly--contig:-NODE-3821-length-10146-cov-21.729462_pt1 | contig 10146 bp, 7 predicted proteins | sample MGYA00242180_ERZ509144 | MGnify/ENA primary metagenome ERZ509144 (study PRJEB26280, sample SAMEA2338661) | human gut metagenome | biome: human gut; feature: human-associated habitat; material: faeces... | reverse complement strand
GAAGGGATTGTCTGCTGCTTCGCTCAGATTGAAAACATTAAACGACAATTCCTAAGTAGATGGCAAGGATTACAAAGCGGCTTCTTACAGTTGCTCTTCTGATTTCGGCCCTGTTTTCGGGTCAAGTCGGAGTTTCAGCTCAAGAAGCGACAACTCTTGATACCGGGCGTTCGGTTTCTGCATTATCTGTGGAGAGACGCTTTGCGATATATTATTGGCTGGACAGGGTCGATATCGATGAGCATTATCTTGACAACGAGTGGCAGATTGCGCAGATCCGCAAATACCTCCTCATTTCCCCTAAAATAGACAGCATCACCATTTCTTCCTATGCATCTCCGGAGGGTGTTTATGAGCGCAACGTATGGCTCGCCCGCAAGAGAGCAGAGGCTGCACGCCGTTTCATCGTGAAAAATATCCCTGAAGGCTCGTCTCTGAACGGGGACAAGATTGTCCTCAGGCCGCAGAATGAGAACTGGGACGGACTCAGAGCGGAAATCGAGGCCAACTACAAGCTTCAGAACAAGGACCGCGTCCTCCGCATCCTCGATTCCAAGGTGGGCAATGACACCAAGAAGTGGCGTATCCAGCATCTGGACAACGGCTACACTTGGCATTATATAATAGTGAACCACATGCCTAAACTCCGACTCGCTACCTGGATCTGCGTCTGGGTGGATCCGGAAGTTCCTGTGCTGGAAGCAGTCAGACCTGATGTCCCTCTGAAATCCGAGAGCAGCATGGCATTGATTCCACAGACTTATGTTCCTACAGAATTTACTCCGTCCGAGGCTGGCAAACCTGCTTTCGAGCGCCAGATGATACTTGCCGGCATAACCAACCTTCTCGTTCCGGGACTCAACTTCGGCATCGAGATTCCTATCGGAAGACATATTTCCATCGGAGCCGACTACTGGTACCCTTGGTGGCTTGCCAAGAACAACAAGTACTGCGGTGAGATGCTCGGCTGGTTTATTGACGGAAAGTATTGGTTTACAGGACGTAACGGCAAATATGAATGGACTCGTGCCGACAAGCTCAAAGGCCATGCGCTCGGAATCTATGCCGGCGGCGGCTACTATGACTACCAGAAGAAGATGAGCGGCTACCAGGGCGAATACATCGATTTCGGTGTGGACTACACCTTCGGCCTGCCTATCGGAAGACGTGACCACAAGTGGATGCGTATGGAATTCAATATCGGTGTCGGCTGTATGATGACACAGGCCCGTCACTACACCCCGACCCATGACTACACCCAGCTCATCAAGGACCCTGGCATCAAGCAGAAATACTACACCTTCTTCGGTCCTACCAGAGCCGGAATCTCGTTTGTCCTGCCGATCATCGTGAAACATAAAGTGAAAGGAGGCGAGCGATGAAAAAGATAATGATACTTGCACTCGCATTGACAGTGCTCTTCTCAGCCCCTTCCTGCAAGAGGCGTCCGCTCAGCGATGCTGACTATAATGTCAATGTCGTATTCAACATAGACCAGGACATCTTGAACGGTCCGGAAATGACGGAGCCGGAAATGATGAGAGTCGCGTTCTTCGACCATAACAACGGAAACCTCGTCGCCCAGGCATATCTCCCTCCTCATGGCGGCCAGGTGTCAGTGCTGCCGGGAAGGTCCTATGACGTGTTGGCCTACAATTTCGATACTCAGGTCACCTTCATCCAGAACGAAAACAACTTCGGCCGCATCAGCGCCACGACCAACCAGATTGCCGATTCGTTCAAGAGTAAGCTCAAGAGCCGCGGTACACGAAGCCCCGGAGATGAAACAGAAGAGGCCATCGTTTACGACCCTGACCACCTCTTCGTAGGCCGTCTGATGAATGTGGACATGCCTGCCCGTTCGGTGGAGTCTCCGGAAGTGACATTGACAATAGACTGTCAGACAGTCGTGCAGTCGTGGATACTTTGCGTGAACAAGATCAAGGGTGCCCAGTATGTGGGTTCCATCTCGGCCGTCATCACTGGCCTGTCGCAATACCACAGGCTCGGCCCGGGAAACCGTTCCGAAGAAGTCGCGTCAGTGTTTTTCGATGTCCGGAACTTGGACAGAGACGGATTTCTCGATGCCAGGTTCAATACCTTCGGACGGTCTCCTAAGCGTGGCGAACGGCAGATCCTGTCCCTCGTCATCACCGACGTCGCAGGTAAAGGATATATTTTCAATGTGGACATTTCCGACCAGTTTATCGACAATCCGCGTCAGTACATCCTCGTGAACACTGACGATATCGAGATACCTGAACCTGAACACAAGGAAGGAGGCGGACTTGCGCCGTCCGTGGATGAATGGAAAGACATCAATACGAACATAAACATTTAAATTTTCTTAATACTGTATTAAAAATGAAAAAAATTATTTCAATCGTGCTTGGAGTTGCCGCACTGGCAGCCTGCACCAAAACATCAGTAAGCTATGAGCAGCCTGGTGAAATCGCTCTTGCTCCTGTGACAAGAGCCAATATGACTAAAGCTGCCATTACCGGAACAACATTCCCTACCACCAACGACATGGGAGTTTATGCTTTCTATAACGCAGGCAAAGTTAAAGACACTCCGAAAGGTGATTTCCTTGCAGGTTCAGCTGCTTATCTGGAAGATGTGAAATATGTCAACAGGACAGGTACCGGTAACTGGGGCGGTGAAACAAGTTATTATTGGCCAAAGACCGGTTCCCTTGTATTCGCAGCTTACTCGCCAAGCGTAGCAGAACTTGCTTATGATAAGCAGAAGGATGAGTTCTCTGCGACAAGCTATGTTCAGAGCGCAGATCTCTCTAGTACTGTGGACCTTCTCTGGAGTCCTATGACAGTTAAATCTCATGACAAGACTACTACAGCTGTTCCAATGGTATTCTATCACGCTATGTCTTGGGTAACTGTTCAGGCAGTAGCTGCAAATTCGGATTCTGATAGTCACTTCAAAATCAAATCAGTTGAATTGAACGATATCGTAAATAAAGGCTCATTCAAGACTGCCGGCGCTACGATTACTTGGACCCCTTCTACACTTGAAACTGATAAACAGACACTCACAGTTTTCAGCGATAATGGTTATAAATATGTTGAGCTGCCGACTGCTGAAAAACCTGTTCAGGCACTTGAGAATAATGCAAAAGGAACTGTAGTTATCCCTCAAACTCTTAGCAACGATGTTACTCTTACAGTAGTATTCTCTCAGTTGATGCCTACTGGCAAATGGTCTGCAGACCAGACCCTTACTTTCAAACTTAATGAATGTAAGGCAGGTGATCCTGCTGTTGCACTTAACGAGTGGAAAAATGGCAAGCACTATATCTACACACTGAATTTCAACATCAAGGGTGCTACCGGCGAAAATGAAATTCTCATCGCTCCTTCACTCGAGAATTGGCAAGATGTTACTGCTAGCGGTATCAATGCTCAGTAAGCGTTTGCAGATAGTTTAATTTTAGTTATAGTATGAAAATCCTTTCCAAAATATTAGTACTGCTTCTGACAGCAGGCGTGTCATCAAGTTGCTTGTCACATCTCAAATATGACAAGACTACGGGTGAAATCAGATTGAGACCGGTTGTAGGCTTGGGTACAAGATCTGGAGAGGATTTCATTCCTTTTCCGGAAGACAGGGAGTTCCGCGTAACTGCGGTCTCCCGGGATTCCGGTGAAAAATATCTGGACGATGTCATTGTCAAGTCCCGTGGCGCCAGAGGCTGGTTCCCTGAGAACTCTCCACAGTGGCCATATGACCAGTCATTGACATTTGCAGGATATTATCCTACAGACCTTCAGGTAACCTGTGACCGTGAATGCAATCTCAAGATCGATTCGTACACGGTGGAGGGCAAGGGCATAGACATCCTTTTGGCAAAAACCGACAGGGCCTATACCAAGAACGACAGTATCGTGGGATTTCCGTTCCGCCACGCATTGACCAAGATGGACTTTCGCGTGAAACAGACATTGAACTTGGAAACCCGCGTCAAAATTCAGAAAATCGAGCTTTGCGGCATTTTCAGGCAGGGAAGCTACGATTCTTCGGCATCACCGGACTGGAGATCGTCAGGGCGCAAAAGCGACCTCACCATATTTGAGGCTGACGGAGAAGGTGTCGAAGTATATAAGATGTCTCCATCCTATTTGGGCGGCAGCTGGTTTGTCCTTCCGCAGGACGGCGGCGCGTCCATCAGAGTTACGTTTGCTCTTTCTACAGCCGGGAGCGAATGGCTTGGCAACCAGACTGTTGAAACACCTGCAGTGCTTAAGGAGTGGTTGTCCGACAGGCACTACACATATACGCTCAATATCCAGGAACCTGGTCCGGAAGACACTACCGGAGACCCGTTCGTGCTGAAATACACTACGGGTATAAGCAGCTGGGACGAGCGACTTTCAGATTAGTTGAAGATGATGAAAACTGATATCAAATATAGTTTGGCTTCTGTAGCGGCGCTGCTTGTCTCGCTTGGCTCCTGTACTACGGTCAGGGTCGAGCCGGATGATGTGGTGAGTCGTGGTGATGAAATCCTGTTCATCGCCGGTTCCACTGAACCCGGTACGAGAGCTATGCTTGATGCCGGTTCGTTCAGAAAGGTGGGCAATGCATTGAAAATCTTCGATATATATTCTCCTACCGCTACTTGGGCTACTGCCGAATTCTATATCCGCAATGCCAATGCCGTCTGCAAATCTGCTGCGGCCGGCTCCACATGGCCTTTCTATACGGAGCCGGAGCTGACTTCCGCTATGGAACATTATTACTGGACCAAGATGGGCTCGCACAGGTTCTATGGCGTGGCCAATAAAATGGCGGGCGAGACTATTCCTGCAGACTGGAAATTCAATGCTGAACATAAGGTTTTTTCAGTCCCTGCAACTTTCAATACTTATAAAACTGACAAAGAGCAGTTCGACCTGATCTATTCCAATATAGCAGAGCGCAATCTGAACACTGGCGCGGGCACTGGCCCTGTAGAGCTGCAGTTCCGTCATCTGTTTGCCGGATATGCGTTCACACTGAAAAATGACAGCCCTAATCCTCTCAAGATTACCTCTGTGAGGCTGAAGGTGGGCAATTCCTGTACCGCGACCATCAATTACGGTCTGGCTTGGGACCCTAACAATACCGGTAGTCCTGAGATTGAATATACCTCTATGGTAATGGATCCTGCGGATGGTATTCCGGGTGCTGCCGTTGAGGGCGGTGCAGATGTTACCATCGCATCCGGCTCTACTGTGAACCTTATGATTCCGGGCAAGACATATACGGGCGCTACTTTCCCTGTGGAGGATTATCGTCTGATATGGCCGCAGCAGCTGCACACTACTAATGTGGCGAAGGGACCTGGTGAAGGAGGAGCCGAGGGCGAGTCGCTGGGTGCCAAGGTGCTGGAGATTAAGTATGAGAAAGACGTGACGACTACAGCTGTTGTGGATTATGAGCATTATGACTGGACTGATGGGACTGGACAGTATTATGTTACTTTTGAGTATGTAGGGCCAGGTAAAGGGGATTATACGCAAACTACCACCCGGTACAATTATGATCCTTTCAATAATAAGGATTATAAATATATATTTGCCGGTAAAAATAAGGGCAGTTATAAAGCCGTAAAAGCATCCTCATCTTCATATTATACTAAAAAATATATAAAGACTACCACCCCTATAGAAGAATCTACCATAACCACTGTCACCAAGACCATCAACATAAATCTTGCGAACATCACCAAGGATAAGCTTTGGGATGCCGGCAACAGATATCTCTACAACCTGGTTTACAGCAATGACGCCATCGGCACGCAAGTGACCGTGATGAACTGGGAAGGCGACAAAGGCGGAGATGTGACATTTGAATAATGAAGGGAATTATGAAACACTATATCGTAAACATACTGGTCGCTGCGGCATTGACCTTATGCTCATTGGCCTCCTGCGTGAAAGAGAACATCAGCGCTCCTGACCACGGGGAAGGGACTGTGTATCTCTCGCTCAATGTCCTTTCCGGCGGCATGGATCAGGTCATCGTCAAGAGTCCGTGGGACCCGAACGATGACAATGAGCGTGCTGTGGAGAACCTCCGAATCTATATTTTCTCCAAGGCTACGGGCAATCTAGTGGGATACAAGTATTTCTCGAAAGACGACTTGACTTTTACGGATGACAGTTCCCAGCCAGGTTACGACCGCACGGCTACTGTCAGAGATATCCCGACCTCCACCGGCGAGGTATATATCTACGCCATTGCCAATGCAAGGACTTCGCAGTACAAGGTTACTGACGATGCCATCCTCGATATCGATGAGTCGAATCTTTCGCATCTTACCCGCGAAACATTCCTGTCGGCTACCTGTACCCGTCAGCTCGGCTCCATAAACCCTGCCGACAACCGTTTCGTGATGAGCGGCTTTGCCAATAACGGTGCTCCCGTGACTATTGCGCGAAAAGATGGCACGACGCAGCAGGCTGAAATCACGTCTCCGACAGATGACGACCATAAGCGTGTGAAACTGTATAAAATCCTGTCCAAGAACAAGATAACCGTCAAGACGGAAGGCAATGTGACATTCAAGCCGGAGTACATGGAGATTCACAATGTACCTCAGGTCTATGGCTTGATGCGCGGTAATAATGTAGCGCCTTCAGGTTTTGAGACGTTTGACCGAATCATCTGGTCAGAGAACAGCTATCAATGCTATCTTCCGGCCAATGTCCAGACTGCTACTGCATCGCCGGCTTCCTTCAATGACCGTGAGAAGAATACTTACGATGATACCGGCAAGAAGACCTTTGTCTATGCACCTGCGAATGCCACCTATGTTGTCATTCACGGTAAATATCAGGGCGGCGATTATGCTGGAGATTTGAGCTATACTGTCCATTTGGGAGATTTTTCGCATAACATGTCGGATTTCTCGGTCGCTGCAAACAGCAACTATGAATATACATTGACCATAAAGGGCGTGAATAATTTTATCGCTGAGTCCCAAAAGAAAGGTGATGACCCTGGTTCTGAGGGAGTTGTCATCTTCAAAGGAACTGATATCCTGGAGGTGGACTGCCATTACGAGGCGAGGGTGATGAAGTTTTCCATGTCTGAATTGAATCAGATCATCAATGTTGATAAATACGGCTATATTCTGAAAATCCAGACTGCGTTCTGTGAGACGATATCTATGATTGTGGACGGAAACGGCAATATTTACGATGCTGCTGAATTCAAGACGCACTCTAACCCTACTGTCCTCACTACGGTCGGAACTAACGGTATGCCTGTGGATGCATCCAAAATTCTGATAAGCGGAAATGCGGATTTCGACTGGGTGCGTTTTGTGAAGAATACTGGATATTATTCTTCCGATTATACTCCTTCGCAAAGACCTGGTTGTAAGGTTTCATCCTCCCATGCTATCTCGGACGTGTGCGCATATCCTGGCAGAACTAATACTCAGACCATTTTCGAATTCTTGCGGGATTTGTATAAGGCGGGAAAGGAAAAGACGGCATCATATTTCAATGCTACAGGCTCGTCAGTCTATGTCACCTGCTTTGTGGATGAAAACTACTATCCGGACAAGAACTGGACCGAATATGTGAACAAATCTGAGCCGCGCCGAATGTATTTTGCCAATGAACTTTTCGTCAGTGCAGACGGTCAAAGTTCTTTCGCTCGAGCAAAATATGTGGTTTCTCAGAAATCCATCTGGACATTCTATGAATTGGACCCTGCAAAGAAACCGTTCGGTCTCGAGTTTGTTTCTGAAGAAAAGGCTCAGGGAAAGAATGTCGCGAATGGTACAAATTCTCAACAGGAGTACTGGAATGGAAGGGCTTCTGCGATTAAAAATAATTCAGGTAATAAGTTCTATGATGATATTACCAAGAGTGCCAAGGGAACACAGGACCTGTATCTCGATGCATTTCAGGCGTGTATGAGTCGTAACCGTGATGAAAATGGAAATAGGAGAATTGATACAGATGAGATAAAATGGTATCTTGCTTCCGTGGACCAGTATAAAGGTATATGGGCAGGAGAAGAGGCGTTGAATACGGATATGAGATTGTTCAAAGCGAGTCAAAGTGAGTGGGATGCGTTGAATACGGCATTTACCGATACCGAAAATGGCGGAGATGCTGCCTTGTCTCCGTGGCATTATTTCACTTGTTCTCCAGCGAATACTTTCTGGGCTGAGGAGGGGTGTGCTACAGGAACAAATGGTAGTGCAACTATGGTTAGATGCATAAGAACATTGGAGTCTAAGGAGAATGGCTTGGGTGAGGCTGATAAGTATTATGAGTATGATCCTGCAACCGAAACTGTGACGATGCTTCTGAACAGTGACGCTCTTAGATCGGCGCAGTTGGGTGGTTTCCAAACTTATTTCGAAAGAGGTAAGGATAGTAATAAACTTTACAAGAAGTTTAAGATTGCAAGTGCAGATTTGACGGGTGGCCCTTATTCTAAGACGCAGGTCATCAGTACTGCTAAAGGAAGTGGCTTTATTAATTCAAGCGATGATGTCTGCCAAAAGGCCGCTGGATATGGTGGCTCTTGGCGAGTCCCGAACCAGAGAGAATTGTCCATAATGTCTGCAGTAAATAAGAATTTGACAGACCTTTACAGCTGTACCTCATTTACTGGCGTTCAGAGCGGGTATTATAAAGGCGGAACTGGTAGTGAGTATGGATTTGTGCTGGCAGGTACTCAGATGACTGTTGCTATTAGTACGACTTATAACGTCCGCTGCGTAATGGACGTGGTCGATTAGGACCTCGCCCGTGCGCCGGATAACGGAAAGAACTTGAAAGATCGTTTACCAACGATTATTATATACTATTTTTGTGCAGAAGGAGCCCGTAGTGATACGCGCTCCTTCTTTTCTTTACTCATATAACTTCATTCCGCCTACAGCCTCCATCCCCATCCGCACTTCTCCAAGACCTTCGCTCCTCTCCCCTCAACCTCTCCACCGGAATGAGCGGAACAATTCTTCAGGCAGTGATTGCCCCAAAATCATCAGTTTGTCCGTAAAAAGGGATGTCTCACGGACAAGTGGCTCAAAATCAACAACTTGTCCGTAAAAAGGTTGGTTTTTACGGACAAGTTGCTCGGCGTGAATCAGTCTTTTCCCGTCATTCAAACTTGGCGATGTCTCTCCTAATCAGAAGACAGGCTGGAGAGAGGACATTGACATGGTCGAAGCCCTCAAGCTCGAAAAGCGACGCCTCGTGACCGAAGTGCTTCAATATCGCCAGCAGGTGAGCGTTTTCCTCATATCTGGCCAGCATCTCGAGATTACGGTCACCGGTTATCAGCATCAGCGGCGCACCCTCCTTCCTGACATGAAAAGACGGCGCCATATCATCGATAAACGGAAGATCCACATTCAGGCCGCGCTCCTTCTTGATAGTGAAATGAGTCATCGTCTGTCCGCCCACAGGATAAGCCTTCGCGATTCTGTCCGCGTCAATGCCGTATTCCGCAAGCCATCTCTTGTCCAGCGTCAACATCAATGTCAGCCAGCCGCCGGCCGAATGCCCACCGATGAAAATCTTCGACGGACTTCCGCCGTACCGTGCAATGTTGTTGAAAACCCAGCTGACTGCAAGAGCCGCATCTTCGAGATATCCCGGACATTTCACCTTCGGGTAAAGACGGTAATTCACATCTACGACAGCGAATCCCTGATTACGGAACTCTTCCCGCAGCCCCTTGCTTCCGCCCTCCAGACCGCCGCCGTGGAACCAGACCAATGTCTTGAATTCCTTCACGTCCTCGGGATAATAAATGTCCAGTCTGCATCTCTCCTTGCGATACGCATCCTGCTCATTGACAGCAGTATAGGAAATGTCCTTCAGATGACGGTAATGCTCTTTTCCTGCCACCGGATTTTCTGCTATAGGATTCCCAACCACAGGATCCTCAATCACCGGATTCCCGGCGAGCGAGTTCAATGCCAATGCCACATATAGTACAACGGCCGCAACTGTTCTTTTCATGATTCTTTGGATTTATACAGCAAATCTACGGAAATTCCGTCAGATTTGTCCGGGCTAAAACGTTTTCTGGCGGACAAACTGTACGATTTTCCAACTTTGTATTATACTGAAAAAGGTTGACTCATAAAAACGAGTTAATCAAGATGAAGTT
>ENA-ORSB01003818-ORSB01003818.1-human-gut-metagenome-genome-assembly--contig:-NODE-3818-length-10151-cov-3.057548_pt1 | contig 10151 bp, 12 predicted proteins | sample MGYA00242180_ERZ509144 | MGnify/ENA primary metagenome ERZ509144 (study PRJEB26280, sample SAMEA2338661) | human gut metagenome | biome: human gut; feature: human-associated habitat; material: faeces... | reverse complement strand
CGCTGGGGCGATACCTGGGACCTGCGGCGGGGCTATCCGGTTTCGCTTCCGAGCTTTTTTCCGCACCGGCGGGGCTGGAAGCGGCGCCTGCTGACTTTGGCCGCTCAGGAGATCCAGCGTCAGGAGACTGCCGGGTATGCCCGATATCTGGACGGCTGGCGAAGGCGGCTGCGGCAGCAGTTCAACCCCTTGCGGTTTTACCTCACCCCGGAAGGCCTTGCCTTCTTCTACCCCATGTACGCCATCGCCCCGGCGGCGGAGGGTATCCCTGTCTTTACCGTCCCCTACGAAGCGGTGGGGCCATACGTGCCCGTTTCAGAAGCAGAGCCGTCCTCGTCTGCTCCGCAGACATAACAAACAGCGTCCCCGCTTCCGCAGGGACGCTGTTTATTATCTTATTGTTCGCTTATTCGCCGAAGTTGTCCTTCACCAGGTCCACCAGTGCGCCGACAGCTTCCTTCTCGTCTGCGCCGTCCGCGATCAGGGTAATGGTAGTACCCTTCACGATGCCCAGGGACAGAACGCCCAGCAGGCTCTTGGCGTTAACGCGCCGATCATCCTTTTCCACCCAGATACCGCTCTTAAACTCATTGGCCTTCTGAATAAAGAAGGTTGCGGGTCTGGCGTGCAGACCTACCTCGTTATTAACGGTGATTTCCTGTGTATACATGATACAGCTCTCCTTTTCTATACCAAGTAATTCCTCATCTTAAATCAAAGAGGTGCGCTCCACCAGTTTTCTGATTGTTATTTTACCTGTTTTTTCACGTTCCGTCAACGGCGTTTTTCACAAACATTTGAATTGAAATGTGGAACGCCCCCCAACAATACAGGCAGGATTCCCAAAAGCGATCCTCCGTCCGAAAAAGCGTGGTATGCTCTTTTCATCATATTCCGCCAGAGTGGAAAGCGTGACCAGAGTGCACAAAGCGCCGGGTCTGCGGAGCATCTTCCATACGTTCGGACGCCGCCAAGGCGCTTTTCCAGAAAAAAACAAACGGAATTTTGCGTGAAAACCAGACCTTTGCGGCATACTACGCCATGGGTATCGCAAACTCCCAGCAAAGGAGGAACGCACATGAAATCTCGCGCTTCCCTGTTTTTGACAGTCTTGCTGCTGGCACTGTCCCTCACCGCCTGCGGCAAGGAGCCGGCCAAGAACGATCGAAATGACGCCGGGTCCGGTCAGAACAGCGCCTACGACGCCGTTTCGGACCCAAACCGGGACAATGTTCCCAACAATGACGCCATCATAGGGCGGGATGACCACACCGTCACCGCCCCGGACACCAATCCCGCCCCCAACCCCGCCAATGATCCTGCCGGAGACCTTCCCGGCGCGTCTATGGACCGGATGCTCCGCAACGGCCGTGTCCATGACCGGGACGGCGACCTGCTGGACGGCGAAAATTCCGTCACCCCCGGCGCAGACCGTTGGTAAAGCCGTTATTCCACTTCCGCCCTGACATGCGGCGTACCGCCCGAACCGCCGGTACGCCGCTTTCCGTCGTTCTGTCCATTAGGCGGTGGCACAGGGCTTTTCACCAAGGCGGACTTCTGCTATAATAGGGTAAAAGTTCCGCTCCGTCCTGGCTGGGGGAGCGATCGCAGGAGGTCCCGCCATGTCCCAGAAATTTTCCATGACGCCCATTGCCCATATCCACAGTGATTTCGCCGAAAAATTCGGCGTGCCCCGGCAAAGCGGGCTGGTGGAGGAGCTGGAGGCTGACATTGTTTTCGAACCGGCCTATCAGAACCCGGACGCCCTCCGGGGCTTGGAGGACTTCTCCCACATCTGGCTCATCTGGGTCTTTGACCGGGCCATCCGGGATACCTGGTCCCCCACGGTCCGCCCGCCCCGGCTGGGGGGCAACACCCGGATGGGTGTCTTTGCCACCCGCTCCCCCTTCCGGCCAAACCCCATCGCTCTGTCCTGCGTGAAGCTGGCGGGCATCCGGCAGACAGCGGAAGGCCCCGTGCTCCGGGTCCGGGGGGCGGATCTGGTAAACGGCACTCCCATTCTGGACATCAAGCCTTACATCCCCTACGCCGACAGCCATCCCGACGCGCTGGGAGGCTTCGCCGCCGTACCGGCAGGGGAAACCCTGTCTGTTTCCATCCCCCCAGCCCTGTTAGCGCAGGTGCCCGCAGGGCGGCAAGAGGCTTTGCGGGGCGTTCTGGCTCAGGACCCCCGGCCCCACTACCAGAAGGACCCGGAGCGGGTCTACGGCTTCTCCTTTGCCGGTTTTGAAGTCCGTTTCACCGTGGACGGGAACCAGCTCACCGTCCGGGATATCCGTCCGGCTGAATAAAATATTTGCTGAAGCTCCGGCGGTCCGCATTGCTGCGGACCGCTGCTTTTTTGGAGGTCCGTTTCCCTATGCGCGCAAAACAAAACGGGACTGCGCAAAGGTTCAACGAGTGGTTTTTTATTTTTCGTGTAAAAACCAATTGACAAAGTAGGTTTGTTGGTATATGGTTTAAACACACTAAGCTTGTAGGTGATTACATGACTGCGTTCACTCACACTCCTGATATCCGATGTTGATGGTCCCCTTCCCCGCCGACCCATCAAACAAAATCATGTTCAAGGAGTGCTTTTTTATGATCTATCCTGCCATATCCGGTATTGCCTCCTCTTCGCCGTCATCTGCGAAACAGGAGGTACCGGCCCATGATTAACTACGCCCATCTGAAATCCCAGATGATCCAGCTTTTGGATCTTCTGCGGTCCATCCTCTACCCCAATGTGTTCGACGCCATGGAGGAAGCCCACTCCAAAGAAGAACTGGAAGCGGCCGCCCGGCGTCAGCTTCGGGAGATCCTGGAGCGGATCTATCGGGAACCCCCTCAATATGACGATGTGATCGACACTCTGTTTTCCAAACTCCCCGCCATCCGGGACACGCTGGACACCGACGTGCAGGCTGCCTACGAGGGCGATCCCGCCGCCACCTGCCGGGAGGAAGTCATGTTGGCCTACCCAGCCTTTGAAGCCATCAGCATTTTCCGCATCGCCCATGAGCTGTATCTCATGAAGGTCCCCATGCTGCCCCGGATGATGACGGAATATGCCCATTCCCTCACCGGTATTGACATTCACCCCGGCGCCACCGTGGGGCCCTATTTCTTCATTGACCACGGCACCGGCGTGGTCATTGGCGAGACCACCGTCATCGGCGAGCACGTAAAGCTGTACCAAGGCGTGACCCTGGGTGCCAAAAGCTTCGCCGTCAAGGCGGACGGCACGCTGGTAAAGGGCAACAAGCGTCATCCCAACATCGGCAGCAACGTGGTCATCTACGCCGGGGCCACGATCTTAGGCGGCGACACCTATATTGGTGATAACTGCGTCATCGGCGGCAATGTGTGGCTGACCCACTCCGTGGAACCCGGCAAACGGGTCCTTACCGCCCGGGAGCAGACGGAATTTGTGACCACAGATATCTGATAATTTTTACATATTATACACAGCACCACAAAGGAGGAACCCGCTATGGTATACGCAGATAATGCTGCAACAACAAAAATGAGCCGAACGGCCATCGACGCCATGCTGCCCTATCTCGACAATATCTACGGCAACCCCTCCAGCCTGCACTCCGTGGGTCAGAGGGCAAAGGAAGCTCTGGACGCCGCCCGTGAGACGGTCGCCCAGTGCTTAGGCTGCGAGCCGCGGGAGATCATCTTCACCTCCGGCGGCAGCGAGGCCGACAATCAGGCCATCATCTCCGCCGCCCGCTACGGCGAGAAGAAGGGCAAAAAGCACATCATCACCACCGCTTTTGAGCATCACGCCGTGCTGCACACGCTGGCGAAGCTGGAAAAAGAGGGCTTTGAAGTTACCTATCTGGACGTCCGGAAGGGACACAACGTCACCGCTCAGCAGGTGAAGGACGCCATCCGTCCCGACACCTGTCTGGTCACCACCATGTACGCCAACAACGAGATCGGCTCCATCCTGCCCATCGCGGAGATCGGTGCCGTCTGTAAAGAAGCGGGCGTGCCCTTCCACACCGACGCCGTTCAGGCCGTCGGCCATCTGCACATCAACGTCAAGGAGCAGAACATCGATATGCTCAGCCTGTCCGGCCACAAGTTCCACGGCCCCAAGGGCGTGGGCGCGCTGTATGTCCGCCGGGGCTTCCCCCTGGTGAGCATCATCGAGGGCGGCGCGCAGGAGCGGGGCAAGCGCGCGGGTACGGAGAACATCCCCGGTATCTGCGGCATGGCAGCTGCATTGAAGGAAGCCTGCGACCACATGGACGAGAACATGCCCAGAGTCGCCGCCATGCGGGACCGGCTGATCGAGGGGCTGAGCAAAATTCCCCACAGCGCCCTGAACGGCGACCCCGTGAACCGTCTGCCCGGCAACGTCAGCTTCTGCTTTGAGGGCATCGAGGGCGAAAGCCTGCTGTTGCTTCTGGATATGAAGGGTGTGTGCGCTTCCTCCGGCTCCGCCTGCACCTCCGGCAGTCTGGACCCCAGCCACGTGCTGCTGGCCATCGGCCGGGTACACGACGTTGCCCACGGCTCTCTGCGGCTGTCTCTCAGCGAGTATAACACCGACGAGGAGATCGACCACATTCTGAAGGTCGTCCCCGAGGTCGTTCAGTATCTGCGGAACATGAGCCCCGTGTGGCGGGATCTGCAGACCGGCAAACGGCAGTATATCCTGTAACCGCCCCCGGCGAAAAAATTGATAAGGAGAATGCATTATGGCACTGTACAGTGAAAAAGTTATGGATCATTTTCAGCATCCCAGAAACGTTGGCGTGATCGAGGACGCCAACGGCGTCGGCGAGGTCGGCAACGCCAAGTGCGGCGACATCATGAAGATCTACCTGAAAATTGAGGACGACATCATCAAGGACGTGAAGTTTGAGACCTTCGGCTGCGGCAGCGCCATCGCCTCTTCCTCCATTGCCACCGAAATGATCAAGGGCAAATCCATCCACGAGGCCATGGCGCTGACCAACAAGGCCGTGGCGGAGGCGCTGGACGGTCTGCCCGCCCACAAGCTCCACTGCTCCGTTCTGGCAGAGGAAGCCATCAAGAAGGCACTCCAGGACTATTTCGACCGCAAAGGCATTCCCTACGACGAGAAGGATTTCCCCGCCTGCGAACACTGCGCCCACTGCGAGAGCGTATGATCGTATCCACAAAGGGGCGTTATGCCCTGCGGGTGATGGTCTGCTTTGCCCAGCGGGGCGGGGACGAGTACATTCCCCTGAAGGAGATCGCGGAGTCCGAGGGCATTTCCCAGAAATATCTGGAATCCATTATGACGACCCTGTCCAAGGCCGGGTTCGTGGACGCCGTCCACGGCAAGGGCGGCGGCTACCGCCTGAACCGTCCCCCGGAGGAATACACCATCGGCAGCATTCTCAAGCTGACGGAAGGGAGCTTAAGCGCGGTGTCCTGCACCTCCATGGGCGCGTCGGCCTGCTCCCGGACGGAGTGCTGTCAGGCCAAGCCCATGTGGGACAAGCTGGACAGGATGATCGACGGGTTCTTTGAGGGGATCACCCTTGCAGACCTGCTTCACGACAGCGTAACGGCATAAAAGAAACCGGCATGACGAAAATCATGCCGGTTTTTGCTGTAAAATAGCCGTTTACATCTGGAAAATGTTCCCGAGAACTGCGCCCTTATTCTCCGGTTCCCGGGGGCGGAGGGAATCGTAGGCCAGCGCGTAGGTGACCTCCACCCGGTTGCGCAGGAAATAGAAAATGACAAAGGTCACTGCCAGATACACGCCGAAGGACAGGAAATAGGCGACCGTGTCGGAGAAAGGCAGGGTAATCCCCAGATCAGGCAGGAGCTGGTCGCCGTAGTTGACCGCAATGGACACCAGCATGGCGGCGTAGTACCACCACATACTCAAATCCAGCCGGAACAGATTCCAACGGTTGCCCTTCGTCATCACCCGGCTGTCCCGCAGAGCTGCCAGCGCGCCGGTGGCGGGGCGGTCGATGATGAGATAATCCGCCATGCGGTACCGGTAAAACACCGGCGCGGCAAGGACGGGGAACAGAACGCCGAAAATCACCATGACAGGCGCGGTGGCATCCATAAGCTGCGCGTAGGTGGCGTCGTCCAGCAGAATGCCGGAGGTGCCTGCGTTTTTGACAAGGGGCATCAGAATGTCCACCGCCGAATTGGAGAGGGGCGTCATCATGTAGATCGCGATAGCGACGTACATACTTGCCATGGCCACGCCGCCGAAGATCAGCCCCTTCAGCAGCGTACAGCGCAGCAGCACCCAGAACCGGTCAAAGCCCAGGCGCATCCCGTTGGGGGAAGCGTACTGTCCCCGGGCAATGCGGAGCATCGTGGACAGATAGCCCAGCTCCAAGCACATGAGAAAAACCGCCTGCACGATGGGCAGCAGCGTCTGGGCGGTGGTCAGGGCGGAGCGGACGCCCATGCTTCCAAGGCCGCCGGTCTTGGCGATCTGCTGACTCAGAATGTAACTGACAACAGTCGCCACCGCCGACACGGCAATGGTAATCAGGGAAAAATACAAAATAATTTTCTGTCCTTCCCGGGCGTTGGCGAGCCGCCCGGCGGAAAAATCCTTCAGCTGGCGGGTGTTTCGGATATCCATGAATACGTCTCCGTTTCAAAACTGGCTTTAGCATCAGTTGACAACATGGTTTTCCCAGCCCCAAACGGCGTCCGGCTGTGTTATCCTCGCCCGCCTGCCTCGTCTGCCTTGCCAGCCTCCGTTTATGCTCCGGGAAAACTCGAAGACCCGTCGGGCGCTCTGGCGCGTCGATGGCAAGGCAGAGGACGTAGGCTTGCCGGCGCAAGTCAAGGACGATAACGCAGCCAGCGGCGTGCCAGAGCGTCCGATGGGCATGTGTCCCCTTGTCAGCTGATGCTATGATTGTTATAAACGAAATTCGGGAAAATAGCAAATGAAATTTTTGTAACAGTGGAAAAACGGGGAAAGGTATGGTATAATCCGTTCAACCACAGGAAAGAACGGAGGGCAACTATGGAGCTTGGAGAAAAACTGCGCTTGACGCGGCTGGAAGCGGGATTGTCCCAGCGGGCGCTCTGCGGGGACGAGATCACCCGGAATATGCTCTCCCGCATTGAGAACGGCGCCGCCCGGCCGTCCATGAAAACGTTGGGCTGTCTTGCTGCGCGGCTGGGCAAGCCCGTGAGTTATTTTCTGGAAGAAGATACCGTTTGTTCGCCTAATCAGGAGATCATGACCGCTGTCCGGCAGCTGTTTGACGGGAAAGATTATGCCGGGGCAATGCGGGCGCTGGCGCAGTACCGCACCCCGGATGAAATTTACGATCGGGAGCGGCAGCTGCTGGAAATCCTCGTCCGGCTCCACCTCGCCGAAGAAGCCATCGGAGATGGGCGGGAGCCATACGCTCTGGAACTTTTGGAAGCCGTCGCCGCTCTGGGGAAGGATGCGGCCTATTACTCCGAAGACTTGGAGCAGCGCAGATGTCTGCTCCTTGGCCGCATTCCGGGGCAGGTCGTTAATTTGCCCGGTCTGGACGAGGCGCTGACCGTGCAGGCCACGTCGGCACTCGCCGGGGGAGACGTCCAACGCGCCGCCCATCTTCTGGATGGGGCGGAAGACCGCACCGCCCCCTGCTGGAACTTCCTCCGGGGGAAATGCCACATGGCGCTGGAAGAATTCCCGGAAGCGGCAAAATGCTTTCTCGCCGCCGAGGGGGAGTACAACGTCCTCCGGGAGCTGGAGATCTGCTACCGGGAAATGGGCGATTACAAAAACGCCTACATTTATGCCTGCCGTCAGAAGGACGCGCAATAACGAAAAAAACGCCGTGCCGCTGAGGAAATTCCTTGCGGCACGGCCTTTTCAATGATTTTACGCTTTTTCCATGACCCAGAGGTTCCGGATCTGTCCCTCGATCTGCTCGTAGCTCCACAGCTTTTCGGAATTGACCACGCTGTTGGGGTCATTGACCTGAAATTCGCCGTCCTTCACGCCCCGCAGGACGATGTAATGTCCCGTGGTGGTGAAATCCCCCTCCCGCATGGCGCAGATGATGGGCTTGCCCGCTTCCAGCGCGTCCACCATCTTTTTCTTGACCAGCGGAATTTCCGTGGCTTTCAGCCCCAGCCCCCCGCTGCCCTCGCTGATGAGCGTCCAAGAGGAACCGCTGCCCCGGGAATAGTAGCCGTTTTCCTGGGCAAACCGGGCGACCTGCCGGGGGTTCATGTTTTCGTCTCCGGTAAGGTAGTAGCCAACCATGGCAAGACACGTCGGGCCGCAGCCGGTCTCCGCGATAAATCCCTTCCCGTACTTTTCGTAGCCCCACATGGGGTCCCACTGCAAAAACAGCGGCACGGTCCGGCTGTCCTTCCAGACGCTGAGATCGACCCCCGTGTCCTTCCGGAAGGGGTAGTTCAGCACAAAATCCTTCGTCTCGGGGTTGCGCTCGTAAAGGTCGATCAGGCTCTGGGGATATTCGCCGTAGGAGATGCCCTGTTCCTCGGCAAAGGCTTTCACCGTTTTCTCCGCCTCCGTGCGCTCTCCGTGATAGAAGGAGATGTCCCGGTACAGGTTGTACGCGGGCTTCGCGCCCAGAACCGCCGCCGCGAGAAGCACAATGACGGCTACGGCGATCACCGCCCGCTGTTTCGTTTTCATCATAACCACATCCTTTTTGACTTTTCCCATTATACCACGGCATTTTTAGGAAGTCTTTTCGGAGAGGTTAAGAATTCCTTATTTTTAGCCTGTAAGGCATTTTCTTTCATGATGTAATTTATAAAGGGTGGTTTACACCAAGTGTTACGTCATGACTGCGGCTCATTTGTGGTGAATGGAAAACAGTTATGATAAGAACACTGGATATTGTTCTCCTGACGTGCTATGACGAAACCAGAACGTGGTGACAACAAAAGGAGAACCGGGCTTGAACGATTGCCATTCTTGCACCCTTTATACAACGGAAAATGCAGGCGCGAAATGAGTTTTATCGAGCAGTTGAATTTCCTTTTTCTTCGTCCGCACCTGCGCCAGTTCGTCGCTGAATGCGGAAATTGTCATCTGTTTATCCATAAGTTTATTATATCACACTCGGCGGTTTTTGGCACCTTTTTCTGTGCGGTATTGCCTTAGATATGCGCTCCGGCCTGCTTACAAGAAGCTATACTGTTGACAGCGTGAAGCTCACGTTCCGGCGTTTCTTCAGTATCGTTGAGCACATGCTGTCCCTGCCAGAGAATTGGGACTACAGCGAGAAAGGGCTGTCCTTTATCTGCAAGGATGGCCTGCGCAGTATCAGCACTGCCGTCAAAGAGCTGGAAAGCTCCGGCTATATCCAGCGCCGTCGTGTCCGGGATGCTCATGGCAGACTCTCCGATGTGGAGTACATTATCATGGAGAAGCCAGTTTCCGCAGCCTCAAATCCGGCAGCACCTAAATGCCAAAATCCAATCCTGGATAATCCAATCGTGGAGAATCCAGATATGGAGAATCCTCGACTGGAAAAAAGCAGCCAATTAAGTAAAGAAGAATTCAGTAAAGATCATAAAAATAAAGATCAATTCAATACTCATTCATTCTTTCCCGCTGGCGCTCCGGCTGAAGGACAGAAGGACGCATTGGATGAGAGAGAAAAGATCAAGCATCAGATTGAGTATGATTGGCTGTGGGAACAGTTTCGGGCGGAGCCAATAGACGAGCTGGTGGAAATCATGCTGGAGGTTGCAATGAACCGCAGTCCCACCATCCGCATTGGCAGGGATGCGGAATATCCGACCTCCTATGTTCAGGATCGGTTCTCCCGAATTACATCCATGCACATCGAGCGTGTCTGCGACGGCATCCGGGATAATCACACCCAGGTGCGAAATACCAAAGCCTACCTTCTTGCGGCACTGTTCAATGCCGTTTCCACCCTGGACAGCTACTACACCATGCAGGCAAACAGCGATTTTGGCGGCTCGTTCTGAGCCGCTTTTTTCATGCCCGAACGACGGGAGAAAGGAGAAAAGCATTGTGAGTAACGGAAAAACCATTGCCCAGCGGATGGAGGAAGCCCGGATTCAGGCCGGTGCCCAGAATTACAAGGGGCATGACTACATGAATTTGGCCCGGTTCGATGAAAACACCCGGCACATGATTATCTTCCATGTCCTGACCCATG
>ENA-ORSB01003813-ORSB01003813.1-human-gut-metagenome-genome-assembly--contig:-NODE-3813-length-10155-cov-2.418911_pt1 | contig 10155 bp, 7 predicted proteins | sample MGYA00242180_ERZ509144 | MGnify/ENA primary metagenome ERZ509144 (study PRJEB26280, sample SAMEA2338661) | human gut metagenome | biome: human gut; feature: human-associated habitat; material: faeces... | reverse complement strand
CTGCCGCAGATAGGCGGCAACAGACAGGTGGCTGCGCCTTGCTTTTTCTTGGAGATTCCGGGCTTCCGCTTTGTTCAGCCACAACTGGATTTTGATATTACGATTGCGAATAGATTTCACTCCTTCTTCTCGATTCAGATACAGGGGTATCAGGGGTTCCCCCTGACAAGCTGCCTTTGTGGGAGTACAAAGGCGATGCTTGCTCCATAAAAGACAAACCTCCTATCGATAGTTCTTTTTATGACCGGGCCGAAGAAACAGCCATGCCTCCCGCCGCTCCTGCATACATTCGTCGTAACGGGACTGGGATAGTTTTTCTTTCAGCCATCGCTTTTCCTCCGGGGAAATAGGGGTAGTCCTGGGCTTGCCACAGCCACAGGACGCTGTGGATTTTGTGTTCAAAGGGGCATCACCTCCTGTAATTTGGGTATAGAAAAGCACCACCCTTTCGGGCGGTGCGGTGGCAGCAGTCTCTGGAAACGGTATTACCAGAAATTGCTTATATGTTTTCGGATGCATTGATTCATTTTCTGTAATGGCTATTAGTTGACTTAGAATAGATTTTTGCAACCATTCACACTTTTCTATTCTTCACGACACAAATGATTAAAAGCAACCGGTTTGTCTATTGGGGTGGAAAATGAAATTACAGGGAGTATTTTGATTGTTTATATCATATTTTACGTATTTTATGAAAAACTATATTGCCTGTTATTTCAGAAAAACTTGATTTTCTGAAATAACTGTGCTATTATTAGCCGTGTAATTTCATTTTTAGAAAGGAGCTGCCATGAATAACAGAGCCGGTTGCCTTGTAACTAATCTGTCAGGGGAAATGGCTTATCAGTCTTTTCGCCCCAATCCGCTTCCCCCTGAGCCGCCTATTGAGATGAGTAATGAGCTGATTGCCAAGCTGATTGACGCAAATCGAAGGCTGGCTACACTGGATGGCCTGTCTTCCCGTATTCCGAATATGGATTTGTTTGTTTCCATGTATGTGCGGAAGGAAGCACTGCTTTCTTCCCAGATCGAAGGGACGCAGTGTACGCTGGATGACATTTTGAACCCCTTTGCGGAGGAAAACACAAACCTCAATGTATCAGATGTTGTGAATTACATCCGTGCGGAGGAATACGCGATCAATCGCCTTCAAACGCTCCCGCTGTGTAACCGATTGATTAAAGAAACACACGCTGTTCTGATGGAGGGGGTGCGCGGTCAGGAAAAGAATCCCGGTGAATTCCGTTATTCGCAAAATTGGATCGGCGGTCAGGGAAGCACATTGAGAAATGCGCGGTATATTCCGCCAAATCCAGAAGATATGGTAGATGCCATGTCCGATCTGGAGAAATATATGAATGGGGAGGATTCCCTTGACCCACTGATCCAGGCAGCACTGATCCATTACCAGTTTGAAACAACCCATCCTTTTTTAGATGGAAATGGCCGGGTAGGGCGGCTTCTGATTACGCTGTTTCTCATGGAGAAGAAAATACTCTCCGCACCGTCGCTTTATATCTCCTATTTTCTGAAAATGAACCGGGTCGAATACTATGACCGGATGACGCAAGTACGAAAAACCGGGGACTACGAGCAGTGGGTTCTCTTTTTCCTGCAAGCACTATCCGATTCTGCCGAGGATGCAATTCAAACAATTGACCGTCTTACGGAAATTCACAACCGGAATGTACAAAAATTTAATAGCATGACAAAGCGGCAGCAAACCAACGCAATAAACTTTCTTATTTATTTGGAAAAGAACCCCATTATCGATATTCAAAAAACTGCGACAGCCCTAAATTTGTCCTATAATACAGCCGCAAAAAATGTTGCGTCTTTTGTGGATAATGGGATTTTACAGCAAACAGAAAAGTCGGGAAGAGCAAAAATATATTCCTACGTAGATTATCTGGCGGTGCTGAGAAAGGACACTTAACGCTCTCGATTTTGAGGCTTATATGACACGGCTTCAATGCCGTCTCTTGTGCGGAAGAACCGTTCCGGGAGACGGTATTTTTCCAGATACCGCTTCTGCTGTTCCTCGGAAAGACTGCCGAAGGATTCTTTGCGGCAATCGCAGATGAAGAACGTACCGGCAATGATGTCCACAATCTCATTGGTATCTTCGTCCCGGATGGCGCGGTTCAAGGGCAGGCCATTGATTTTCCCTTCAGAATTGCAGACAATACAGACCTGCTCATCAAAGGGGTAACAGGCTTCAATATCGCCGCCTACGGTCTGCTGCATGGCGTCCAGAGAAGTGCCGACTTCCGCGATCCGTGCCGTCTTTCCGGGTTCCACCAAAACCACTTGGATGGTAGGACCCCGGACGGCGTCGGCGGCAAGCTCCGGCTGAAAAGGAATTTCCTTGAATCCAAAGCTGTCACAGAAATAGAATCCCGGCGTAATACCGGCGGCATCCTCCACCTCCACAACATCCGAGACGGAGAGGCTGTGTCCCCGGAAGCCCTCCGGCCTGCGAGAATTAAAGAGGGTAAATACATCCTCCAGATTCCGGCATTTCACATCGCCGGAGTAGACCTTATCGTAGGCGGCACTGTCCGGCTCCGCAGAATGCAGAATCCGACGAGCGGTGTCCAGACACAGGAATTTAAGCTGCTTCGGGTCCCGGTCTGTGTTGATCTGATAAATATTGATTTTCAACGGCAAAAATCCTCCTTTCGCTTCAATCCAATCCTGATTTTGAGCTGATCATTAACATCCTTGCCGCACTTGGGCGGCTCGTCCCAAATCTCGTACCTGTTACGCAGACCACCGACAATTCCGGCCACCGCGCCCCGGCCAACGACATCGTTGTCCAGATGGAGCCGAAGTGTCCGAATCTCCGGGTGATCCGCCAGATACCGGGACAGAGCAACCGGCACTACATCTTCCCGTTTGGTGACAAATACCCCGGCAAGGGACAGCAGATGATCCTCATGCCAGTTCTTCCCTCGAACAGCTCCATGGTGGCGTAGCTCAAAGCGTCAATGGCAGACTCGAAGACATGAACGGTCCGGCTCTTGCCGGGAATAGAGAAAGAGTAGTGCTTGTCGCTGCCGGACAGCTCCCCTTTGTAGTCCCCAACGGTTCCACGGACATTGCCATAGCGGGCAGTGCCGTCCTTGTCATAACCTAGAAACACGGCACTGTGGTATTTCTGGGATTCAAAGAGCAGATTATTCTCCAGACAGTAGCGGATAATAACGTCGTGGATGCCGCGGCCTTTCAGATAGCGGATCACGGTGTCCGCGTTGCCGTTCCGCTCAGGGAGCAGCAGCTTTTTTGATTCTGCCTTGGGAGCCGGTGCGGGGATCGTCTTAGGCAGGGGTGCGCCATGAATGATCTCCATAGCCTCCATAAAAGAACAGCCCCTGACCTTCACGAGATAGTCAAGGGCCGTCCTGCCGCCTGTTTGCCGGGAAAACCAGTGCCATTTCCCGTTGCTGATTCTGAGGGAATCGTGGTCTCTGGTGCAGTAGGTATCGCCGGACACCTTCACCAGCTGATCCGGCTCGTAAATTTGAAGATATGTCAGTAAATCCAGCTGTTTGGCTTGCTGGATGTCCTCCGGGGTGAAGTATGCCATGGGCTACCGCTCCTCTCGGTGTGCCTTTTGGGCATACAGATGGCACATATCATTCGCCTTTGCTTCGATAATGGCCTGCACTTCCTCCATATGGGGACTTTCGTGATGCTCCCAGGCCCGAAATACATCCTGCAAGGGATGCTCGGATTTGAGAAGTGCCTGACACTGCCTGGTTGTTAGGTCATTGTATTCCAGGGATAACAGAATGTCCTCCCGGATGGTGTACTCGTAGGCGCTGTCCAGAATTTCCTCCGGGGGCAGCGTCAGAAGGTGCTGCCGGTAGTGTTCCTGTTCGTCAAACATCTTTTGGTAGAGACGTGTGTTTAATTCTTGATTTGTGATAAATATCGCCTTCCTTTCATTTTCGGGTATAGAAAAAGCACCTGCCGGTGAAGACAGATGCTATTTTCCGGTTTGGATTATTGCAATGCACTTAAATCAATTTCGTATTTCATCTCTTTTGGCGGCTGATAGGCTTTCATGAACATGACCATATACCATGGATAATACCACACCCCATCAACGGATTCGATATTTCCTTTGCAGAGCACGGTCGCTTTTTCAAATTTCCAGCCCTCTGTTTTGCGGATTCTGTCCATGGCGGAATGTACCTTGAAATCGTTTCCGGATTTGGCTTCGATCAGTTCGATTCCCATTCCGTTTTGAATAACAAAGTCGATTTCGCCGGTTTTCTTTCCGTCATAATAATTCAGCTGAAAACCATTGCATTTTAGCTGCTGCGCAACCACATTTTCCAGAATACTGCCCATGTTGATCTGCAGCGCACCGTTGAGAATCTCAAACTGTACATTTTCCATGCAGGCAGCACACAGCAGACCGGTATCTCCCATAAACAGCTTGAAGAGATTCCGCTTTTCATTCAACATGAGCGGTGGTTGCGGCTCCCCCACATTGTAGCAGGGAAGCGCGACGCCCGCGTCGGCCAACCAGTTGAAGCTATCCGCATAGCGGAGCTGTCGACCATTGGGGTCTAATGCGGCCAACACAAACCTGCGCTTTTTATCGTTCAGCTGGCTGGGAATGCTGTCAAAAATAGCACGAACCTTGACCTTTTCGCTGCCCTGTGCATACTGCGCGATATCCAGCCGGTACAGCTCCAGTATCTCCGTTTGGCGAGCGATCACCAGAGCAATATCATGGGTATTCACATAGGTCTGGACTACATCCGGCATACCACCGACCACAATATAGCTATACAGCAGCTTGCACATGGTCTGATGAATGGCATCCGTGACCGGCGTTCCCGTCTCGTAGCAGCCTTTCAGGTACTGAATCGTCGATTTCTGTACGCCGTTGGCCCACAGATATTCCTCCAGATCCATAGGATACATCTGATAAAGCTCCTCAAAGCCGACCGGATAGGATCGCACTTCTCTGTGCCTGACGCCCAAAAGGGAGCCGGATTCGATATAGTCGAAGCGGCCGTCTTCCACCAGAAACTTGATGGCAGTCCTAGCGTTGGGACACGCCTGAATTTCATCCAGAAGCACCAGCGTATTGCCGGGGATCATTGGCTTTCTGGTATAAGCGGTCAGACCCGCAATGATAGTATTGGCATCCAGATTCCCGGAGAAGATCTTTGCCGCATCGGTATCTGTGATGAAATTGACCTCCACAAAACAGGAATACTGTTCCTTGCCAAACTGGCGGATAACGGTCGTTTTGCCGGTCTGACGTGCGCCCATGATACAAAGAGCCTTTTTATTCGGCTGCCCCTTCCATTCCAGCAGTCTGTCATATGCCTTTCGATACAGCATTTGACCACCCCCTAAGCATATTGTAACACGGCCAGTGTAACATTATTCTTCGGCTTTGTCAAATGGTATGTAACGTTTTTCTTGCTTTACAGGAGACTGCATGTTACGTTTTTCGAATGCGGCAAGAGAGCATTTGTAGCAGTCAATAAAAGCGGTGGATTTGCTTACTTATAGAGCTTCAGCAAGAGGGCGTTTACGTCCTCCGTGGGCAGCTCTTTGGCAATGAGCATATTACGGAACCGGAGAAGCGCGTATTTGGCAAGGCGCAGCTCGGAATCATTCAGGGTTACATAACGCATTTTCTCCTTGGAAAACAACATAATGGACAACTCCTTTTTCTTCCATTATATCGCATTTCCAGAAAGCAAGCAAATGTGCGAAGTGTTTACCGCTCCCAATCACGGGATTCCCGCTGGGGCTGGATTTCGCCTTCATCCTGTATGCCATCCACGATCTCATTTTCCCGCTTGTCCATATTCAGCAGGATGTTCAGCTGATCCAGACGGGCGGCTTTTTCCTTCAGCTCCTCTCTGGGAAAGGGCATTGCGATTTCCTGTTTGGCGTTTTCAACCTGGATTTCCAGATTTTTCAGCTTCTCCTTGTATTCGATCTGTTGTGTCGGCATACTTTCCAGCAGGTTATCTATGCGCTGGATGTTGCCAAAAACATCCGTACCCAGACTAACTTTGTAGGTCAACGCACCCTGCAAGGAAATCTTGAACAGCTTTTCAAAGCTGTCAAAGCAGAGTGTCATCTGAAAACCGCGGTAGGAGCCAAGAGGAATGGGATTGGTGCCGGTCATGGTATTGCAGGCATCCAGAAGGGCAGTACCGGCAGCTTTCTTCTCCGTGAGGGTATGACCGTCTATCACCATGGGGCTGAAACCGTCCTCGTTTGGATGCGTGTTCTCTTTGAGCAGTACCATATCTGACCGGAGACCATCTATCATCTGCCGCGTGGACGCAATTTGCATAGGGAAGCTGTGAATGAGCTTATCTTCCAGAGCGTACCGCTGGCTCATGTGGTTCGAGCGCAGGAGCTTCAGCTTCTGCACCTCAATATCTAAGTCCATTTTTTCCTTGATCTGAGGATTTCCGGAACACAGCGCCTTGATCTCGGCGTAACTCAGAGCGGTTTCGTCAATGTCCTCCGCGCTGCGCACCGGGGATTTGGAGGTCATGATCTGGCCGATGAACTTCTGCTTGCCCTCCACCAGCTGATACAGATAGCTGTCAAAGGTGTTCTCGGTAACATAGGTATAGATGTCCACCTCATTGTTCTCGTTGCCCTGCCGGATGATCCGGCCCTCCCGTTGCTGAAGGTCGCTAGGCCGCCAGGGACAGTCCAGATGATGGAGCGCCACGAGTTTCTTCTGGACATTGGTGCCCGCGCCCATCTTCTGGGTGGAGCCGATCAGCACCCGGACCTGCCCGGAGCGCACCTTGCCGAACAACTCCTTTTTCTGTGTCTCCGTGTTGGCGCTGTGGATATAGGCTATTTCTTCGGCTGGTATGCCCCTGGCAATCAGCTTATTCCGCAGGTCATCATAGACATTCTGAAATTCCGCCATCTCGTAGCCGCCCTGCTCGTTTGGGACCATTTCAATGGGCCGGTTCTTGCCAGGGGTGGAGAGGTCGCAGAATACCATCTGCGCGGAACGTTGGTCCGCTGTGCGCTGCCATATATCAAACACATCCCCAACACAGGCGTTGATTTTGCTGGTGTCGCTGTCCGGGAGCAAGGGGTTGAGGAGCCGTTGGTCCAGGGCCAGCTTGCGCCCGTCGTTGGTGATAAGCAGCATATTGTCCTCGGTGCTGTCTACCATTCTGTTACGGACTTTTTCAGCACGCTCCGCCAGCGACGCCACGATCTCTTTCTGATACTCCGATGGTTTCAGGGCGATATTGTGATAATGCGCCTCCGGCACGGGCAGCTTCAGCATATCCGCCGTCTGGATGTCCGCCACATTTTTGAATACGCTCATCAGCTCCGGCAGGTTATAAAACTTGGCGAAGCGGGTCTTTGCCCGGTAGCCGGTACCCTCCGGGGACAGCTCGATGGCGGTGACGGTCTCGCCGTAGTTTGCCGCCCATGCGTCAAAGTGCTGTAAGCCCTGCTCCTGCAAGGCGTTCATCTGCAAGTAGCGTTGGATGGTGTAAAGCTCCACCATACTGTTGGAAATGGGGGTGCCGGTGGCAAAGACAATGCCGCGTCCCCCGGTAATCTCGTCGAGGTAGCGGCACTTCATAAAGAGGTCTGAGCTTTTCTGCGCCTCGGTCTGGGCAATACCGCCCACATTCCGCATTTTCGTGTATAAAAAGAGGTTCTTAAAATAGTGTGACTCGTCAATGAAGATGCGGTCAACGCCCAATTCCTCAAAGGTGACCACATCGTCCTTGCGGCTCTGGTCATTCAGCTTGTCGATCTTGGCTTGCAGGCCCTTCTTGGTTTTCTCCATCTGTTTGATCGTGAACTTCTCCGCTTTTTCTCGTTTGGCTTCGGAAATGCCCATCATAATTTCGTCGATCTGCTGTTCCAGAATGGCCCGCTGGCGCTCTACGCTCATGGGGATCTTCTCAAATTGTGAATGGCCGATAATAACGGCATCATAGTCGCCGGTGGCGATCCTACCACAGAATTTCTTGCGGTTTTTGGTTTCAAAGTCCTTACGGGTAGCGACAAGGATGTTCGCTGCCGGATAGAGCTGCAAAAACTCAGTGGCCCACTGCTCTGTCAGGTGGTTGGGCACCACAAAAAGAGATTTTTGACACAGGCCCAGCCGCTTTGACTCCATCGCCGCCGCGACCATCTCAAAGGTTTTTCCCGCGCCCACCACATGGGCAAGCAGGGTATTTCCACCGTACAAAATGTGCGCGATGGCGTTGACCTGGTGCTTGCGGAGTGTGATCTCCGGGTTCATGCCTGAAAAGCTGATGTGACTGCCATCATACTCACGGGGACGGTTGCTGTTGAACAGAATATTATAGGTCTTACAGATGGCTTCGCGCCGGTCAGGGTCTTTCCAGATCCACTCAGCAAAAGCGTCTTTAATGAGTTCCTGCTTACTCTGCGCGATAGCAGTCTCTTTCTTATTCAGAACGGCAATTCTGCGCCCTTCTTCATCGTATTGGTAATCAAAAATGCGGACATCCTTCAGGTTAAGTGTCGTTTCGATGATCTCATAGGCGTTGACGCGCTTGGTGCCGTAGGTGCTGATGGCCTTGACATTGCCGCGATCCTTGCTTTTGCCTTCGATGCGCCATTCACCGGTGATGCCGGAATAGTGGACCTTCATGCTCCATTGCGCGCTGCGGGGCGTCCCCAGCGTTTCAAAAATAAATCGGCGCACATATTCGGTGTCCAGCCATGTAGCGCCCAGCCGGACGGAGATCTCGCTGGCGGTGAGGTCGGTGGGCTGCACCTGCGCGAGCGCATCAGCGTTGATCTGATACTGCGGGTCCTGCTCCGCCTTGCCTTGAGCAACCGCCCATTTCTGACGCACATTGCCGGAAAGATACTCGTCTGCGGGCAGGTATTTCTCATGTCCATCGTTCTCGCCGGTGTAAGCGGGGTTCAGGAACACCACGCCGGTTAACTCGGAAAACAGCGTCTCCTCATCCTTGCCGGTGAGCCTGCCCATATAGTCCATATCCACATGGGCCTTTTCGCCAATGGACAGCGCCAGCGCCTCCACCGCTGTATCTACCTTTTCAGCGGGTTTGTGACTGCGGATGGTGCGCTTGGTGAACAGGTCCGCCTTCCTTTTCAGGTTCCGATCCTCGTCCAGAATTTCCAGCGAACAGTAAAATATCGCAAGAGTGAAAACGAGCTTACGGGCAAGGTAAACTCAACGCTTTATCAGATGATTACGGGTGTGTCGAAAATACGGACGGCATCAGCGGAGAACGCCGCCCTTTATGAATATATTAAGCCGTACACCGCGTTCAGAAAGGCAGTGATAAAGGGCGACAGACTCGAACTTTTGTCTGCGTCGCTTTCCGTCCTTGCCGACGGTGTATTTACTGTGGTGTTATACGGAATTATGATTAAGTCGCCCGAAATTTCGGTTGGTACGGTTATGGCGTTCGTATCGCTTTTCGGAATGTTTTCGGCATCGGTTATGAGCCTTGCGGATAAGGCAGAGCTTTTCACATCGCTAAAGCCGCGGTACGAGCGGATTAAGCCTGTTCTCGAAAACGTTCCCGAATTTGAGGACGGAACGGAAATACCGGGGGATTTGAGCGGTGAAATTGAACTCAATAACATAAGGTTCGGATATGATGATAAACCCGTGTTGGACGGGATAAACCTGCATATTCGCTCGGGCGAATATATAGGAATTGTGGGGCCGTCAGGGTGCGGAAAATCAACTTTGTTTAAGCTTTTGCTCGGTTTTGAAAAGCCGCAAAGCGGCAAAATCTTTTATGACAGTCGCGATATGGAAAGTATGGACAAAAGGGAATTGAGAAAGAGTCTCGGCGTTGTCCTTCAGGACGGAGGGTTGATACCGGGCAGTATTTATGAAAACATAACGATAACCGCACCGAATATTACATATAACAGGGTCAAAGAAATAGCGGCGGCGGTCGGGCTCGAAAAGGATATTGATGAAATGCCGATGGGATTGCATACCCTGATAGGTGACGAGAGCGCCACTCTGTCGGGCGGACAGATTCAGCGTATACTCATCGCGCGTGCTATTGCGGCGAATCCTAAAATATTGTTGTTTGACGAGGCAACGAGTGCGCTCGATAACATTACTCAAACAAAGGTGTGCAAGAGCCTTGA
>ENA-ORSB01003808-ORSB01003808.1-human-gut-metagenome-genome-assembly--contig:-NODE-3808-length-10170-cov-3.833811_pt1 | contig 10170 bp, 5 predicted proteins | sample MGYA00242180_ERZ509144 | MGnify/ENA primary metagenome ERZ509144 (study PRJEB26280, sample SAMEA2338661) | human gut metagenome | biome: human gut; feature: human-associated habitat; material: faeces... | reverse complement strand
GAATGCACATCTGGTCAAACCGATCGATCCGCAGAAGCTGTTCCGGACATTGATCGCACTTTGGAAATAAATAGAGGAAAGAATAAAGCACAAGGAAGGACGGATGAGTATGTGTAAGAAAATGTTAACGTTTAGTTATGATGATGGTATTTATCAGGATGAGCGCTTGGTGGAGATATTTAATAAATATGGTATGAAAGCAACCTTTAATCTGAATACGGGAATTCAGTCTCCAGAGAGTAATTTTGAGATCGAGGGGATAAAGATCGCCCGCATGGAGCAGGAGGGACTGGCAAAATTATATGAGGGACATGAGATCGCTTTGCACGGCTTGACACATGCATCGCCCTCCGGTATCAAACCGGAAGATTATTCGCAGGAATATTTGCAGGATGCCCGTAACATTGAGAAACTATATGGAAAATATCCGGTTGGCATGGCTTACGCTTATGGTGATGTACCGGATCCGGTCGTTTCGTATTTGAAAGATATTGGTATTCGTTACGGAAGGACGGTAGAGAGTACACATAGTTTTACGTTGCCACAGGATCCGCTGAGGCTTAATGCAACCTGTCATCATAACGATGATAAGTTGTTTGAGCTGGCAGAACAGTTTTTGGCTGCAAAACCAGAGGAACCAATGTTGTTTTATGTGTGGGGACATAGCTATGAGTTTGATGTAAACAACAATTGGGAGCGAATAGAAGAATTCTGCAAAATGCTTGGTGGACGCGATGATATTTTTTATGGTACCAACGCACAATGTTTAGGATATATATAAGGCGGTTTTTGCCTCCTTTCCGGTAATATATATAGCGAAAGCAGAAAGTTTGAAGGGAGGAGAAGATTATGAGATGCGAAAATAATCTAATGGAAACCACATTAAAAAAGAATATGTCCCTGTATGAGGAGGATCAGCAGCCGGATGGAGGAAGATGGCGGAAGATCCTGCGCTATGTATTGATCGCAGTCATACTTGCAATCGTTATTCAGATGCTATATGCGGGAGTGCTCTTTTTACTTGCTTGGAGAGCGGAAGGGTCTCTTCAAACAGCGTCAAGTTATAAACAGATTGAAAAAAGTTTTAAGCGTGTGATCAAAGCACAGCAAAAGGTGGTATCCCGCTATGAATTTTATGAGGATCCGTTTAAGTCAGATCCTTTGCCAATGGCATATAACTGTTCGCTGGGAAGTTTAATGCAGTCGGCAGCATCCTCTGTCAGTGAAGGGGTATTAGACAGAGAGCCGGGTTCTACGCAGGAAGATTGGCCTGAACTGGTCACACAGGATAGTACGACCAACACAGAAAATGCAGATGAGGCAGAGATGGATCAGATTCTGACGAAGGATGGTTTGATCTATGTGCTTTATTATAACGATGGCTCCTATATAAGGAGCAATGCTACGGATCAAGAGGGTGCGACGGATCAACTGTACATTCTTCGAGAGAAGAATGGTATCTGCGAGGAAGTTGGCAAAGTATCCCTTAAAATTAATGATCCATATCAGAATGCCAGTAGTGAAGATGATCTGTACGGCGATGAAAGTGCTAGCTATGAAGATGGTCTGATGTGGTGTGGAAAGAGCTTGCTATATGTGAAGAATACGAGAGCACAGACCTATGTGATACCGATCGATGTATCGGATCCTCAGAAACCACAGGCTGGCAAGATGCTTCGGCAAAACGGTCAAAATCTTTGCACACGCGTATCCGGAGAGCAGTTGATCATTGCCTCTGTGATGCAACCATATACCGATGCCGATGGTGTTATCAGCATTGAAGATCCGCAAATTAATGACAAAAAGCTGGCGGTTAAGGATGTATATTGGCAGCGGGATCTGTATCAGCCGGGGTATACGCTTGTGTGCAGTTACCGCATGGCAGATCATACGCAGTTAGAGCCGGTCGGTCATAAAGCGTTAGCAGGAACGGCGATGAAAGTATACATGTCCGGCAAAAATGTATATGTGCTTTGCCGAACCGTTGCGAAGCGGTTCGATGAGACAGAACGCACCGGAATCACCAAGTTTGTTGTGGATTCAGAGGGGACAGTGAAAGCAACAGCGACCCATATTGTCAAAGGAATTGTAGGAGAGGGATTTGCGGTTAAAGAGCAGGGTGGACATTTGTGGCTGGGTATGTCGGTGCATCATTATAAGTCAGAGTGGAAATGGAAAAAGGCAGAGGTACCTTTTAACTGGAAATTACCTGCACATTATACGGGACAGCTCAAAATGCTCTGCGGAGAAGAAGAGAGTTCCCGTAATGTCAGTGTATATGCACTGGATGATTCGCTGCAGGAGATTGGAACAAGTTCTGAAATATGCAAAGGGGAAACGGTGCAGTGTGCGCGTTTCCTGAACAAGACATTATATTTGGTGGTAAATGATGACCGTAAAATGATACAGGTATCAATGGCAGCAGAAGCAGATCCACAGGTCCTCGCACAGATCAAATTAGCCGATGAGGTTCATTATCTGCATTTGTTCCCATCGGATCCATCGATGATCTTTTCACTCGGGAAGACAACAACCGGAGAACTGGATATGACGGTTTTTCAGGCAACGGAGGGATCTGACATCAAACAGGTTGCAAGTTATGGTTTGCGGCAGCATGATTCCAGCGCATTAGCAGACCATACAAAAATCTTAGTGCAGAAGACGGAGAAAGGATTTTACTTGGGATTTGCAACGTATAATGCGGAAGGCTTGCAGTATCCGCTATTGCATTATACTGCAGATGAATCTGTAACTCAGGTTCTTCGCTCAACATCCAAAGGTCGTGCAGATTATTGGTGCCGCGGACTGTTTATTGATGGCAGCTTTTATGTATTCCGCAATTCCAACCGTGATCTGCAGATGGAAAAATATGAGCATCCACAGATGGAGGCGTATGCCGACAAGGCAAAGGTGTGGTCTAATTATTAACGCAAATTTCTTTATACCATAAAAAGGAGCTGTCGCACTAAGCAATTAGTGCGTAGCCCCTTTTTGGATATATCGTCTATATAGGAAGTATATTACTGATGGCTGTCCTGATAGTTCAAAGCAGCACCGACAAATCCCTTAAACAATGGATGTGGACGGTTTGGTCTGGACTTAAATTCAGGGTGAGCCTGTGTTGCTACAAACCACGGATGTGATGGAAGCTCGCACATTTCTACGATGCGTCCGTCCGGAGACAAGCCGGAAAGCTTCATGCCGGATTTCTGTAAATCTTCGCGGTAGTAGTTATTTACTTCGTAACGGTGACGATGTCTTTCGTGGATGGTTTCCTCACCGTACAGCTCATAAGCTTTGGAATCCTTGTCCAGTACACAAGGGTAGGAACCGGGACGTACCGTGCCGCCGATATCTTCAATGTCGTCCTGTTCCGGCATTAAATGAATCACAGGATGTGTTGTCTGAGGATCCAGTTCAATACTATGCGCATCATTGAAACCACAGACGTGTCTTGCAAATTCAACGATAGCAAGCTGCATTCCCAAACAAAGACCTAAGAATGGAATACCGTGTTCTCGTGCATACCGGATCGCTGTGATCTTTCCATCGATGCCGCGGTCACCAAAGCCGCCCGGCACAATGATGCCGTCCACGTCGCCCAGCTCGTCGGCGCAGCAGGCCTGGTCGACGAGATGCTCACTGTCCACCCACTTGATCTCGACCTTGCTCTCGTTCTCAAAGCCCGCGTGGTACAGGCTCTCCATGACGCTCAAATAAGCGTCGTGCAGCTTGACATACTTGCCGACCAGCGCAATCTTGCAGGTCTTGCTGCGGGTCGCAATGCGGCTGATGAGCGCCTTCCACTCGGTCAGATCGCTCGGCGGGGTCTGCAGGTGCAGCTGGCGGGCCACGACGTTCGTCAGACCGGCGGATTCCAGCATCAGCGGGCACTCGTACAGGCTCGGCATCGTCAGGTTTTCAATGACGCAGTCGGGGCGCACGTTGCAGAACATGCTGATCTTGCGCTTGATGTCGTTGCCTACAGGACCGTCGGCGCGCAGGACGATAATGTTCGGCGCAATGCCCATGCCCTGCAGCTCCTTGCAGGAGTGCTGCGCGGGCTTGGACTTGTATTCGTCGGAGCCGGAGATATAGGGCACCAGTACGACATGGATATAGCAGCAGTTCTCGGGGCCCTGCTCCAGACCGACCTGGCGGATGGCCTCCAGGAAGGGCTGGCTCTCGATGTCGCCGGTGGTGCCGCCGATCTCGGTGATGACGACGTCCGCCTCGGTGCTCTTGGCCAGATTATAGATGTAGCTCTTGATCTCGTTGGTGATGTGGGGGATGATCTGCACGGTCTGGCCCAGATAAGCGCCCTGACGCTCCTTGTTCAGGACGTTCCAGTAGACCTTGCCGGTGGTCAGGTTTGAGTATTTGTTCAGATTTTCGTCGATGAAGCGCTCATAATGGCCGAGGTCGAGGTCTGTCTCGGTGCCGTCGTCGGTCACGAACACCTCGCCGTGCTGCAGCGGACTCATCGTGCCTGGGTCAACGTTGATGTAGGGGTCCAGCTTCTGGCTGGCCACCTTCAGTCCGCGGGTCTTGAGCAGACGTCCCAGGCTGGCCGCTGTGATGCCCTTGCCCAGGCCCGACACAACGCCGCCGGTCACAAAAATATACTTCGTTGCCATAATTCACCCTCCATGTCGGCGGATGCCAAACAACAGCGCCCGCCATATCCCAAAAAATTATCCTTTCCATTATACATCGGAAAAAACAGCTTTTGCAATATGGCGGGCATATTTTCTTTATTAAATTTGCAAAAAGTGGGTTTTACTTTGGATTCTTCAGCGGGCGTCCGTGTACTTCAGGATCTCGCCGATCAGCACCTTCATGTCCAGCGGTTTGCCCACGTGGCTGTTCATGCCCGCGACCAGGCAGGCCTTCACGTCGTCGGCAAAGACATTGGCCGTCATGGCGATGATGGGTGTGCCCTCGCCGGGCCCCTTGCCCTCAAATGCCCGGATGCACCGGGTAGCCTCCAGGCCGTTCATCTCGGGCATCATGACGTCCATCAGAATCACGTCATAGGTGCGCGGCGCTGCGTTCTGGATGGCCTCCAGCGCCAGTCTGCCGTTCTCAACGGCGGTGATGCTGGCACCCTGCTCCTCCAGCAGGGTTGTGGCGATCTCGCTGTTCAGCTCGTTATCCTCGGCAAGCAGGATGTGCTTGCCCGCAAAGTCGGTGGGTTCCTTGGGCAATACGCCCGGCTGCTCCTCCGGCTTCTGCCCGATGGCGGTCATCAGGGAGTCGCGCAGGTCCGACAGGAACATCGGCTTGGGGCAGAACGCCGTGACACCGGCGGCCTTTGCCTCGGCCTCAATGTCGGACCAGTCATAGGCGGTCAGGATAATAATAGGCGTATCATCGTTCAAACTGCGAATCTGGCGGGTGACCTCGATGCCGTTTATATCCGGCAGGCGCCAGTCGATGATATAAGCCTTGTAGGTATCGCCCATCTCGATGGACTGCCGTGCGCGCAGCACGGCCTCCTTGCCGGAAAGCGTCCAATTGGCGCGCATACCCACCGCGACCAGCATCTTGGTCGCGCTGTCGCAGGTGTTGAAATCGTCGTCCACCACCAGCGCCTTCAGACCCTCCAGCGCGGGGATCTTTTCCGCCTTGCGGTGCTCTGCCTGTATGCGCAGCGGCACACGGACGATAAATTCAGAGCCCTTGCCCGGCGCGGTCTGCACCTCGATGGTGCCGCCCATCATATCTACGATGTTTTTGCTGATGGCCATACCCAGCCCGGTGCCCTGTATCTTGCTTACCGTGGAGGTGCGCTCGCGCTCAAAGGGTTCAAAGATTTTTTGGGCAAACTCCGGGCTCATGCCGATGCCGTTGTCCTTGACGCGGAACTCATACTGTCCGCAGCCGCTGACCTGGCCGGAAAGCTGGCGCACCCGCAGCGACACCGTGCCGCCCGCGGGGGTGAACTTGATGGCGTTGGACAAAAGGTTCATCAAAATCTGATTCAGCCGGGTCTTGTCGCAATAGACGTCCTCATCGGTAATATCTATCGCGTCCATATACAATTCCAGCTGCTTTGCGTAAAACTGCCCGCTGACGATGGTCTTTATGTCGTGCAGCACGTCGGACAGGTTGACCTCGGTCTCGTCCAGCTGGATCTTTCCGCTTTCGATGCGGCTCATATCCAGAATATCATTGATGAGCGAAAGCAGGTGGCTGCCGGAGGCAAGTATCTTGGTAAGGTAATCCTTCACGCGGTCCCTGTCGTCCAGATGGCTGACCGCCAGCGTGGTAAAGCCGATGATGGCGTTCATGGGGGTGCGGATGTCGTGGGACATATTGGAAAGGAAGGTGCTCTTGGCGCGGTTGGCGTTTTCGGCGGCGGCCACGGCATCCGAGAGCGCCTGGTTCGCCTGCCTGTCGGCGGTGCGGTCAGACAGAACCAGAATGTGCTTGGTTTGGCCCTCGACCTCGCTGCCCATGGCAACCACATGGAACCAGCGATGCTCCCCGGTTTTCTGATGGATAAACTCCGTGTCCCATTCGCGATGGTCGCCGCAGGCAAGCCCTTCCAGACGGTTTTTGGTGCGTCCGGGGGAATCCGCCGGGTACAGCAGGGCCAGCGTGCCGATATTCTTGCGCACGCTCTTCAGCGTCAGGCCCAGCAGCCGTTCTATGTTCGGGCTGACATAATCCGCCCGGTTCTTTTGGGCATCCAGCAGCAGGAAAACGTCGTCCACGTTCTGGGACAGCTTCTCGAACAGCACATCCCGGTACAAAATCGCGGTGTTCTGGCGGCGCAGCTTGGTGCGGCCCCGGTGCATGACCATCAGAAGGACCATTGCCGCAATCGACAGGACAACGAGGGCTACGATCTGCATCGTGCGCTGCCAAAGCTGGTTCATGGCGGCATTGACGGTATCCCGCGGGACAAGGCCCACCAGGATCCAGTTCTGGATGCCGGTGCTTTCGTAGACCATATAGAATCTTGTGCCGTCCAGCGTCACCTCGCGGTTTCCGGTGATGCCCTGCGCAAAATCGTCCGTAAGCTCCTGTATCTGCGCCTCGGTAAGGTCGGAATACTCTTGCAGTATCGCTATAAAGTTATAAATGGATTCCGAGTCTTCTGAGATATTTTCGATCACGACCTGCCCGTCCGGGTAGATGACAAAGGAGCTGGCCGCTCCGCCGAAAGCCGAATCGTCCACGGCCTTCATCACAACATTGTTGTAGTGGCCGATGGCAATGGCATCGTAGGCAAAGCCGCGGTAGATGCCCTTGGTTTCGGGGCAGATGAACACCAGCATCGGGTCCTGCCCGGGCAGGGCCGTGTTCAACACAACGTCCTTCTGGTCGGAAAGCAGCTTGTCCAGATTGCTCTGCAGGCCCAGGTAGCCCGTTTTCCCGCTGGGGGTCATGTAGTTGCCGTCGTAAGAAAGAAAGTAGAATTCGGCAAAGCCAAGCTGCTGCTGCGCTGACTCCAGATACGCCTGCGTGCTGGCATCATCGGGGTCACTGCTCAGAAAGCCGTTCCACACATGCAGGTAGGAGGTGTTCTTCTTGACGATCATGCTCAGCATATTGTTGGATTTGTGCAGGACTTCTCCCAAATGCTGGGTGCTTTCCGCATAGATGGTTTTTGACACAAACGAAAGGTACTGCGCGCTAAGGCAGACAAGCAGCGCAATCGACAGCAGGCAGGCCACCGCAGCATGCCAATTTCGCCGCGAATGCCGCTTTATTTTTATTTTATGCTTAGTTTCTTCCACAGCGCATTACCCCCCCCGAATGTAATATAGCTTTCCGGCGCGGCCAGCGTCACGCTGCCGCCGGAAAGTGCCTCGCTCCAGGCGTCTTTAACCGTAGCCTCCCCGCGCTCAAACGCGCGGCTTTCGTCCTGCAGCAGCGGCGCCATCTGCTTTTCGGTTGCCAGGCAGGTCACGGTGACGGTGTCGTCATCCTGCAGCGGCTGGCCGCCGCGGGTGATGCCGGTCAGCGTATAGCTGCCGCCGTTCTCCTGCACCTGCACGGCAATGCCGCTGACCACCGGCAGGGAACCGCGGTTGAACGGGGTAAAGCCGCCCTCGCAGCCTTCCACAAAGGCGCGCACGGTGTCCTTCAGCTCGGCGCCCGTCATGGTGCGCCGGTACGACAGAAGCCCGTTGGGCATGATCATGGCGCGCGCCGTTGTCTGGGTATAGTCTGCCTGCAGCACGCTGCCGGTAAAGCTGCTGGCGGGTGCTATCAGCACGTCGGTGCCGTACAGCCCGCGCAGCGTGTTTGCCATGACCGAGAAGGACGCATTGCCGCCGTTTTTGTGGAACACGTTGGAATAGGCGGTTTTACTGGTCAGCACAATGTCGCTTGTGTCGGGCGTTTCCTCTGTCAGAAGGCGGGCGTTGAACGCACGGTAGGCCTGCCCGGCGTCATATTCGCCCGCGATCATCTTGGAAACCACATCCTGGGAGATGGCAAAGAAATCGTTGGAGGCGATGCGGATGAACATGTGGTTTTCTTCCACCACCGGGCGCACGTCCCTCATGGTGTCGGTCAGGCGGTAGCTGACATTCTGGCTGTAGCTCAAAAGATCCTGCCCGTCCGCGAGGATCTGCTCCTGCGCCCCCTCCGACAGCATGACGTGCAGGACATGCATTGCCTTGTCGCGCCGGGCGGCGTCCTGCTCCAGGTCGCGGTTCAGCGCCACCTGGAAGTAGGGGGTAGTCATCAGCCATTTTTCGCCGTTCTGGTTGAAGAACGGCAAAAAGGTCGCGTCGATGCCCTGCTCCCGGAACATCTGTACGCCGGCGGAGCTGCCAAAGTACATGGCAAGCTCCCCCTTGCCGAACATCCCGGTCACGGCGTCGTAATTCAGCTCTAAGTCCGCCGCCGTAAGACCGGTGTCCTGAATGAACTGCTCCATACGCGCAAAGACGCCCGGCCAGACGGTATCATCCAGCCCGACACGGGCGGTGCTGGCGGGGTCGCTGTAGGCGGTGCGCCATTTGCGCCCTGCCGTGGTCTTAAGCTCGGCGGCGGAAAGCCCCTGCAGCGTTTCCATGCAGGTGTAGTCGTACAGATAATCGGCGGTAAAGCCGCGGATGCCCGCTTCGTCAAAGGCTTTGCAGGCAGCGGCAAAGCTGGCATAATCGGTGGGCAGCGGGATACCGTATTCCTCAAAAAGGCCGCGGTTGACCACAAAGCCGTGGGCGTCTGCGCATACGGGCAGCCAGTTTACACTGCCGTCCTCATTTTTAAAGCTGTTGAGGTAGGTATTGTAGACAGCGCCTGCCTCGTTGGTGGTGGAAAGGTCCATCAGGCTGTCCTTCAGGGGGGCCGCATCGTGCAGGGAGAAGCGGCAGCAGGTTATAATGTCCGGCAGACCGCCGTTTTCCTGCAAGAATTTGTAAAAGTCCAGATCGTTGTTGCCCACGATAAACTCAATGTTTACGTCCGGCAGCTGCGCCTGCACGTAGGGGGCGTACTTTTCGTAGAGGCTGTTGGACCACAAATAGACCTGAATGGTGTCGGCGTCCTCCTGTGCCTGCACCGCCTCGGCGCTTTTTCCGGCACAGCCGGTCAGCAGGAACAGACCCGGCACCGTGGCTGCAAGCAGGGAGGAAATTCTGTGCAGTGGTTTCTTTTTCATCCGGTTTTTCTCCTTATTTTTTGACGGTCTGCTATATAGGCTGTGACGCAGGAAAAAACGCCTTCAGGGCATGGCGGACCCATGCCTGAAAGCGCTGTCTGATCGTATTAAACAATATCCGCGGGCAGCAGAAAACAGCAGAGCGTCATAGATGCCCTGCTTTGTGCCGCCGGTGTAGCGATGTGTTTTCACCCTCGTCAACTCCTGCCCCCAAAAGGACGCGAAGCTACCGGCGGCAGTAAAGCAACAATTTCTTGTTGGCAACTGGCTGACCCGATGGGCCCCTATAGCTTTGCGTCGCCGGTTTGCACCGGGTTTGCCTGTGGACTTGTAGAGAAATAGTATACCACATAAGATGGTTTTTGACAAGGCAAAAGAGAAAATAAAGCCGCTTGCACGCACAACAGGCAAAACCGCGCCCCTTGGCCACCTCTGCGCGGGGGCTCCGCCACAAAAAAACGTAGGGGCGGATTCCATATCCGCCCGTGCCCGCTTGCGGTAAGGCAAACTTCCGCGGGCGCATATAGAATGCGCCCCTACGGATT
>ENA-ORSB01003802-ORSB01003802.1-human-gut-metagenome-genome-assembly--contig:-NODE-3802-length-10193-cov-3.636417_pt1 | contig 10193 bp, 7 predicted proteins | sample MGYA00242180_ERZ509144 | MGnify/ENA primary metagenome ERZ509144 (study PRJEB26280, sample SAMEA2338661) | human gut metagenome | biome: human gut; feature: human-associated habitat; material: faeces... | reverse complement strand
CGCCACCATGGCCTGCAGAAAACTTGCCGTTTCCTTCCGGATAATGGGTACACGGCCCGCCCGTGCGTCTTTCGCGATCCGGTCACAGAACGCGCCATGCCCCTGATCCAGGGAATGGATATACTGGGTGATCCGGTCCTGGTCCATCATGACGTCTTCTCCCCCTCTTCTTCTGTTTTCTCATTCAGGATCTGAAGAACTTTTAACTTCACAGGGTCCTTTAAGTCTTTTTCGATGACATGGAGGTATTTAACGTGTAGGTTCCCGGATGAATCTCATAATCGTAGAACTTCATCTGGACCCGCATGGCAAGCTCGTTGTCGATCAGTCCGTCTTTTTTCAGTTTGGATCGTGTCAGAATCCTTCTGCCCGTCCGGTATCGTGACTGTAATGTCGCGGCCCGGCGCCTGCTCCACCGAACTTTCATAAAACAGGGAATGGCCAAAGGCATAGCCTCTTGTGATGCCCTCCGCAAGCAGAAGGATCACAAGGGCATAAAGGATCAGCTTTCCCGAAATTCCGATGACCGTTCCGGTCACCCTGTTGATATCTCTGGTGATATGGCTCATCTTTGGCCTACTCAACTTCCATAATGATCGGCAGAATCATCGCGAGGATCACGTTGTAGACCATGGCTACCGGAATTGCCAAAATGCTTCGAAATAAGTTTCCGACAACAGCGGTCTTCGGAAATCCACGGAAGATGTTATGAGAAGAGATGTAAAGACCATTTGCCAAAGCAATGATCGAGAACACCAGTAGAGGCGCCTTATCCACTGTGATCCCGAGAATATGCCCCAAAAGGACATTACGAGTAAAGCCTTCGAGCAGCACAACCGACATGCCGGTGTACATCAATGAGTCACTGACGCGAGACCAATTAATCAAGGATTTCCAGTCGATGCGCGCGCCCTTCTGGAAGCCGCCCCCAGCAATAACCGCCTGAATAATATTGCGGATGCCGGTAATGCTGAACCAAATCAGAGCTCCGAACCAAGCGAGCACCCACCAATTCTGAGTGAGCATGAAAGTGAGGAACGCCGGCAGGAAACCGATCGTGACCTTGATAATGTTCAGGATCGTCGTATTGGTATAAGAGAAACCGGTCTTTTCTTTTTTCTGTTTACTCTCGTCAGCCACAAGCCCGTTAGTATTGCCTCGTGTAATGCCGCCGAGAGAAACCACGTTGCAGTTATTCGTTGTGACTTCTGCGTTGGCGTAGGTCGCGACCCATTCTCTTGAGTGTTTCATTCCGAACTTTGTGAAGCCCAAGTTCTTGCGAACCCATTTCACAAATGGAGAAACTTCCTCAGGCTCCGAATAAACATCGATACATTGAACCGGAACATGCAGAGGAATTTGGAAAGACTCATCGCTTTCCTTCTCGATCATCTTTTGCGCGCTGCGCGGAAGCGTATCGGGCACGGCAAAGCCCATACCGAATCGTGTACCTAAGATGGTCGTGGAGTCCGATCCAAACCGGCTGCCGAGCGGCTGGTTGGCATAGAAACTCAAGATGCACGGGATGTTCTCGAGGAACTCATTAAAGAGAGCGCTGCGTTCGGGATTTTGTGCAATCTCCAGACGCTGGTGCATTTCTTGGATAATTCTTTTGAGCTCAATCGCATTGTGTCGGTTGATCGCCTGCTGCAGCTGATTGATCTCGTTCAAGTGTTTTACACGTCCGAGCTCACGCTCTTTCATGTTTAGGATTTCCAGATGCGAAATCCGACCTTGTCCGAGCCAAAGGAGTTCTAAAACATCCGCATCTGACAGCTTGCCCGTTAAAAGCGTAATGCGTGACGACGGACGAATGTGCATCAGACGAGACAGGAGTCCCTGAACGTCAACCTTAAGAAGATCCGGACGGTTATCATCCGCCGATTCAGACAGCGAGGGAATTTCAGGATTTCGAGACGGACGGAGCCAACGCTGGTAAAGCACAACAGAAGTCAATTCATCCAGTTTATTCAGGCGTTCCTGAAGAACGCCTTGATCCTCAGGAGATGCGCTCAGGAGCTCCTGCTTAACTTTATCAGCTTCTGTCTCAACAAGCGGAAGCAGTTTGGAGTGCACAAATTCAGAAAGACGAATCAGCGTGGTTTGTCCCATGCCAACGTACTCTTCAAATTCTTTTGCCGACAGAAGGGGAACCTCAATGCCCCATTCCTTCGCGATTTCTGCTGCGTGCTTGGCATTAAAGACTTCCAAGGTCTGAAGGACTTCTTCTTTGGCCCAGTCTTCGACTGAGCGGCCTTCCTGCATCAAGGCTCCGGTTTCAGGTTCTTTTAAAAAGTCCAAAACCGACTTTGTGTCCGTAAATCCCTTCGGCGTCCAAAGGAATTCAACATAACGATCGTGGAAACAAGCTTTAAATTTAATACCCAGCCGAACCGAAATGCCCATGATATGAGCAGCTTCATAAAGTTCGTAGACTACTTTCGGATCAACAAAGTTGTAATAGACAACCGTCAGACGGCGAATTCCTTTCACACGAGCGTCCATCACCAAATAGGTCGGATTTTTTCGGCCCATGGTATTGGCGTCGTGCACATGGTCGTCCATCGTTTTCTGATTCCACTCTTCCGGCATCTCCAACAGAAAGAATTTAGAAAGGAATGCTCGAACGATACGAGGGTTACCCGCCGCCACTTTTTGGAAATCGTGAATCAGACGGAGTTGTTCTTCTTCATTGCCGCGTGCGCGGACAATCTCCTTCATGAGCTGAATAAGCACGCGCGAAGTGTTAAAGCGGAACGGTGTCTGTGCGCTGTAAAGCACTTCATCATGAAGCGTTTTCAGAGCCGAAAGTCTTTCTTCTACGCCTGTCCCGTCATTTAAACGCTGCAAAAGGTTAACCTCAGCCATCGCCATCCGTTCTTCATGGGTGCTAACCATGTTTTGAATGCCGTGCGGGTGCAGAGCGGTTCTAAAAGTCTCCTGCTCAGCAGAAGACACATTGCCGGAATCGATGACCTCATTAATTTTTCTGAGCAGATCTCGATCCTTCTTATCAAAACGTAATGACTGATTCACCTTGCGACTCAAAAGTAATTATTCTTGTGAAAAGTTTCGATTTTACAGAAGGTTAGCTTTTATGGTTGTAACAGAGAAGCAAAAGTTACCTGTGGTTTTCGGCAATAGATTCACTCTTTTCGAGCGTTCTATTGGGTGCGGCCGACCTCATCCTCTTCGCTATTTTTTCTGTTCCGGCGTTTTTTAGCTCGTTTCTCTTCGAGACTGCGCAGTAAAACAGAGCGAAACCACTGATGCGCCGGATCAAAATGCGTACGGTCATGCCACAGAAATACCGGTGTCCACGCCGGATCTGCGACTAGATTCTTCGGAAGAATGGTCAGAGGCAGGTTGCCGATAAGTTCTCTCACAGAGGACTCCGGCAAACGTCCGATAAGATCGCACTGCGTGAGCATGTGCGGAACCGTTAAGAGATAAGGGGTATCAATGGCAATATTGCTCCCCTCTTCAAACCCCGAGGAGTCGGTCGTGATCTTTCCCTCCGAATAACCGTACTTCACCGCAATAAAACGATAGTTCTTTAAGTCCGACCTTTTAAGCTGCTTGCCTTCCCTCAGCTTGACTGCCAAAGGATGAGTATTCCTGACCACATATAAGTGATCGGTGTTATAGAGCGTCTCGTAATGGAATTTCTTTCCTAATTCTCTTAACTTCAAATTGGGCGGTGCGTAGATGACAATATCAATGTTGCCCTTCTCCAGCGCCCACTGAAAATGCTCATGGAGCGAAATGATAGACAGACGAATATTCGGAGCCTGATCAAACAGATTAGCAAGCGACGGAACTATGAATCTCAGAGCCGCATTATCAATACAACCAATACGGAAATCCTGCGTTAAATTCTTTGGCGAAAAGACCTTCGGACTCGGAAGACGGTCTATGCGCATCAAAATGGATTGGATTTCACCGATCAATGAATCCATCTTCGGTGTCGGCATCATTGCACGCCCGCTCTTCACAAACAAAGGATCTTCAAAAATTTCACGAGCCTGCGCTAAGAGGCGAAAGCACGTTGCTGAACCTTTGCCTAAACGGTTTGCCGTGGAAATAAGGTTGCGGGAGTCATAGAACTCGGCAAGAAATCTGAGCAACTCGCTGGTAGGTCTGTCTTGGGCCATATCGTTATCAATTTTGATGAGGATTTTTGTCAATTTTAATCAAATATGACAGGAAAACTCCTCTATTCAAACACGCGAAAAGCCTCCAAAATTTCACTCAGAAGCACCCCAATGCTGACCAAGGAGAAACAATTATGCAAAAACTCTCAAGAAGGCAAATTCTCAAGGCAATCTCCGCTCTTCCGGCCGTCTCTCCGGCTACTTCCGTTCTTGCACAGGCTTCAAATCCCCAGCCTCAGGAATGGACGGGCTTTGCCATTTGCGATTCTTGCAACCATGTACCTTCCTGCGGAATTCAGTTCCAAGCACAAGGCAATAACATCATCAGTATCCAAAACTGGAAAGAAAATCCGCGTCACTGGCTCTGCTCTAAAGGCATGAGCACTCTGCAGCGCTTATATAACCCGAATCGTCTGCTTTACCCGATGAAACGCACGGCTCCCAAAGGGGCTGCCGATCCGGGATGGGTTCGTATTACCTGGGATGAAGCTTACAAGACGATTGCAGCCAACATGCTCGCCGCCAAGAAGAAATACGGCCCCGAATCTGTCATGTTCTATGCCGGCGACCCGAAAGAACCGAGACCTTCTATTTACCGTTTGGCTCGCTATTTCGACTCTCCCACTTGGGCCACAGAATCCTCCGCCGCTTGCCGCTCCGGCTGCATGATGGCAGAACAGCTCAACTTCGGACAGCCGAACAACGGCGCAACTCCGACGAAAGATACTAAGGTTTACATGATCATGGCCACCAACGTTTGGGCTCAGCCCCTGGGTTGGTGGGAAGCCATAAAGGCTGCAAAAGCACGCGGCTGCAAGATCATCACAGTTGATACAAGAAGAACCAAAGCCGCAGAAATTGCCGATATCCATTTGGCTCCTGCCATTGGTACGGATGCCGCTTTAGCTGCCGGTATCGCCCGCGTTCTGATCAAAGAAAACCTTATTAATAAGCCCTTCATTGATCAGTGGACACATGGTTTCGAAGAGTACGCCAAGTACGTTGACCAGTTCACACCCGAAAAAACCCAGGAAATCACCGGCGTTCCGGCCGACAAGATTGTCGCCGCGGCTCGCCTCTGGGCTCAGGGCCCGGGCTCCTTCACTCTGACGACTCAGTCTCTGTCTCACAACTCCAACGGTGTGAATAACACTCGCGGTCTGCTCCTACTGCCAATTTTAATGGGCTATATCGACATCCCTGGCGGCGTTCCTTTCGGTCAGCCTCCCAAAGGCTTGTCCATGGCTGCATTCGGTCTGCACCCCGCTATGGCCGATAAGAAGTGGTGGAACTCTCCTGAAGTAAAAGCTCGCCGCTTAGATAAAGACGAACTTCCGCTCTGGCATGACCTACAGGATCAGACAAGCCCGAACAACCTGCCTGAATGGGTTCGTGACGGTAAAGTCAAAGTCTTCTGCGGATGGGGCTTTAACGTCAACATTTGGCCGCAGCCTGATGTCTATAACGACGCCCTCTCGAAATTAGACTTTGCATTCGCAACGGACTACTTCCACCGCAAAGACAGCCACCGAAACATGGATATCATTCTTCCTGCTGCGATGAACTATGAACGCCATGCTCCCTTCGGCTGGTACGGTCCTAACATTGCCGTTCGCAAACCGATCAAACCGCTCGGCGAAGCTAAAGAAGACTGGCGTATTGCTCTGGAACTCGGCTGCATTGTTGATAAACCCGAACACTTCTTCGACGGCGATCCCGAAAAAGCCCTCGACTTCATCCTTCATCAGTACGAAGGCGGCGACCTCGTTAAGTTTAGAAATGCATTGCCTCAGATCAGCCGCATCCCAGCACCGAAGCCCGGCTTCAAGAAGTACGAAGACGGAAGACTCCGTCCTGACGGCAAACCCGGTTTCAACACTCTTTCCGGCAAGCTGGACTTCTTCTCGGATCGTGCCGCCAAATTCGGCTATCCCGGCCTTCCGGTTTACAAGCCGATGACCGAGCTCAGCAAGGATTTTGATCTTCGCTTGATGAACGGCTCACGCAAACCGTACATCACGCACAGCAAGACGCGTACGGACCAGCCCTACCTGATGGAAATTGAAGACTGTCTGCACGTCAACATCAATCCGAAAGACGCGGAAGCCAGAGGTATTAAGGAAGGCGATACGATCCTCATCACTTCCCCGTATGGCGGTCCTGTAGAAGCTAAAGCAGTGGTTTCTCTGATAGTTCCTGTCGGCACGATTGACGCTCAATATGGCTGGCTCGACAACCAGAATACCCAGAAACTCATGAACCGCGGCAATCGCGACCCGCTGTCCGGTTATCCGAGCTACTTCGAAAATCCCGTCCGTATTGAAAAGAAAGCCTAAGGAGATCGTCATGAGCAAATATGGAATCATTGTTAATGCTGACGACTGCGTCGGCTGCCACGCCTGCTTCGTCGCTTGTAAAGAAGAAAACCAAGTTGCGCCCGGTGTGAAGTGGAACCATTTGGAAAGACTTGAGCATCCGGCTGAAGAAGTCATCGAATACTTCCGAGTATCCTGCATGCACTGCGAAAATCCAGCTTGCATGAAGGTGTGCCCTGTAAAAGCCGTTTACTTCGGACCGCACGGTGAAGTTCTGATTGACCAGAAAAAGTGCATCGGTTGCAAAGGCTGCTTAGCTGCCTGCCCGTACAGTGCTCCTAAATTCTCCGATCCGAATAAGCAGTCTTACTTCGGCGATCTGAAGCCGCTCGGCGGCAGATCTGCCAGTCCGACAGCTTGGACAACGCGCATTCCCGGAAAAGCCGAGCACTGCACGCTGTGCACGCATCGTACTTCCCAAGGGCGCTTGCCTGCCTGCGTTGAAGTATGCTCGACTAAGGCTTTGCAGTTAGTAGACTACGACAATCCGACCGCTGCTCAGAAAGCCTTGATCGCTAAGGCCCAGATCATCAATAAGGATGCCGGTACTTCTCCGAAGATCCGCTTCATTTCTTCCATTACGGACTTTGGGGCTATGAAAGTTAAAGCCTAAGTTTGAAGTGCGGTGCCGAAAGCGTGCGGCACCGCCTCGTGTCTCTTAGGGTATTTTTGAGGCACGTCTCTGATCCGCCTTCTTACCCGCTACTCGCAAAAATGCCGGCAAACTTCGCCGGCATCTCTTGCTTAGGAACAATAATCGATTAGTTATTAGCTATTCGTTTTGCTGCTTCCTCTCCGGAAATTCTGCCGAAGGTAATCGTCTCGGAAATCGAGTTGCCTCCGAGTCTGTTCTTTCCGTGAACACCGCCGGTCACTTCACCTGCGGCAAATAAACCTTCGATAACTTTGCCATTCTTATCGATTACTTTGGCCTGAGGATTGATCTTCAAGCCGCCCATGTAATAGTGAATAGCGGGAGTGACTTCAATCGCATAGAAATTTGGAGTATCCACCTTCGCTGAGATCTTCGGACGACCGAATTCAGGATCGTTACCGGCTTCTGCATATTTATTGTATTGGGCAATCGTTGCTGCTAGATTCTTCGGATCAATTCCGGCGTTTTTTCCGAGTTCCTCCAAGGTCCTACCTTCTTTTGCAAGCCCAAGCTCAAATGCAGCGCCTGTCTGCTTTACTTTATCCCTAACCTTTTGATCAAAGATTTCGTAAGCAACGCCTCCTGTCTGTTTCGAAACCGCTGCACTTGTTTTATCCCTTGTCGTCAGTTCGCTAATGAAACGCTTGCCTTCTTTATTTACAAAGACAGCACCTGCTCCTCGAACCGTCTCGGAAACGATTACCGGAGAGCCGACAAGAAGGGTCGGATTCAATTGAATTTCCTTCGCATCTACAACTGCAGCGCCGACATTTTCGCCGAGGATGATACCGTCGCCCTGACTGCCCGGTTGGTTAGAGGTTTTTACTTCAGGGCTAATATCCGGGCGAAGCTTCTGAATTAGCTCAGGATTGGCACCAATACCACCAGTCGCAAGGATGACCGCTTTCGCATCAATTTGATAAATGCCAGTATGTTTGCCTTTAACCAAAGCTCCGGTAATTTCTCCGTTCGTTCCTTTTATGAGTTTGACAAGTTTGGTATTGAGGCGGAGGTCTAAATTCGACTTAGCAGCTTCATCTCTGAAGAACTTAGAAAGATAGGGGCCTACAAAGGCACCGTCGGCCGGTCCATGCATACGAGCCGCGGAAGATCCACCACCCTGACCAACATGACTTAAAGTTGCTCCGTGTTTATCGAGCCACTCAATAGACTCGTTTGATTTATCGGCAAGCACTCTTACGAGATCCGGATTAGAAACATTCTTTCCGCCCTTCATGGTGTCGTCAAACATCAACTGCGGATTGTCCTCAATACCTGCCTGCTTCTGGAATTTTGTTCCTGCGGCATTCATACCGCCGGCTGCCAATTGGCTATTACCGCCCGGAACGGCCATCTTCTCAATCATGATGAGATTTTTTACGCCGGCTTCTCTTGCAGCCATTGAAGCCGTGAAACCAGCCGCGCCAGAACCAACAATAAGCAGGTCTGTTTTTTCTATTTTTACAGGTTTTAATTCTTCATATTTTGACAAGTCGTCCGTGAACTTGGCCTTCAATCGGCTTACACCCTGCTTCATTTTGTTCAAAGTCGGGAAGTCATGGCAATTTGTGCAATAAGCTACGCTCGGGACATGACCGGAGTGGCAGGCCGTGCATTGCATTTGGCCGATGTGGCTTTTATGAGGATTGGGGGTCTGAGAGCTGGTTTTTGTTCCCATTTGCTCTAATGATCCATGGCAAATGGCGCATTGTTTATTGATTTCAGTCTCTGAATCTGAGATCACATTCGTTGTATGGCATGCGGCGCAGTCAAGCCCTTTCTTTGTATGAACACCGGCTAAATAAGCTGCTTTATCTCCGCTCATATATTGTCTAGAAAGGTCGGCATTGAAAGGTTCGGCAGAGGCTGCATTAATAAATGCAAAAGACAACACACCCGCCATCAACACATACCCTACTGATGGTTTAAACATTTAATTCTCCTTGTGGACGAGCCAATCTCGTTATTAAATTATGTGAGTTATAGAAGAGAATTTCTATTTAAAAATAGCTAAGATAGTGTTAGGTTTCATCTAACACAATTTGCCCAAATGTTTCACTACGATCTCAATGACTTGCTGTTGCTGCAAGCAATTTCAGACTGCCAAAACTTAACGAGGGGAGCAGAAAAAATCGGCCTTACCGCTCCCTCCGCATCCGTTCGCATTCGAAAATTAGAGAATGCATTGAAAGTCAAGCTCCTAAAAAGAAGTCCTAAGGGCGTTGAATTAACCTCTGCTGGAAAATTAGTTGCTGACCAATCAAAAAAGGTTTTCTGGACCTTTGAGGGCATGGCTTCTTCGCTTCGGCCGTTCATACGTAAAGAAGAAGGACTAATCAAAATCTTCGCTAATTATGGCGCGGCTGTTGATTTCCTCCCTTATGACCTCGCCGAATATATGACAATCCATAATGAAATTTCCTTCGTGTTGGAACAGCGGCCCTCTATTGACGTCGTCAGAGCGGTTTCCACGGGCGAAGCAGACATTGGAATCTCCGTTTGTGAAGTTATCCCTGAGTCATTAAGAAGCTTCCCGTACCATGAAGATAGGTTAGTAGCCATCGTTCCCGAAAACCATCCGTTTGCCGATCGAGCTCGCGTCGATTTCAAAGAATTACTGGTTTTCGATTCTGTCGGCCTATCTCAAAATTGTTCCATGCAGCTTTTCCTGTGTAAAAAAGCTGTGGATTTGGGTTTGCCAATGAAACTTAAAGTGCAGGTAGACAACCCAAACATTCTCTTTGAGTTCGTTTCTGTAGGGGTCGGCTACGCCATCGTTTCTCAAAAGACATTAGAGAAAAAGTCTCCGGAATGGAAATTTAAAACTGTCCAATTAAACGATCCATGGGCTCGGAGGGAATTAAAAATTTTCCTGCCGCAAGCTAAAGATTCCGAAACAAATCGTCTTGAAGAATTCAAAGATTATTTACAGTCAAGAGGCTATATGAATAGCGTTGCCGGTGAACAGTGATAACGTCTTTACAAACTGACCTTAGGAGTGGTGGGTTT
>ENA-ORSB01003798-ORSB01003798.1-human-gut-metagenome-genome-assembly--contig:-NODE-3798-length-10207-cov-3.188337_pt1 | contig 10207 bp, 9 predicted proteins | sample MGYA00242180_ERZ509144 | MGnify/ENA primary metagenome ERZ509144 (study PRJEB26280, sample SAMEA2338661) | human gut metagenome | biome: human gut; feature: human-associated habitat; material: faeces... | reverse complement strand
GGTTCTGCAGGTGCACGCGGCGCCCGCCGAAGGTGATGACGCGGGGCACGACCGACACGCTGCGCACCAGATGACCGATCTTGAGCTCTTCCTCAAAATCAAGGTCGTCGATGGCCGCCGTGACGTTGAAGGCCTGACCCGGATCGCATTCCACATTGTCGGCCACGGTGCAGGCCTCGTTGACGATCAGCAGGCGCTTGCCGGATGTTCCGGTGTAATACCGGACATGGTAACCCGCATCCTCCAGCGTCTTTTTGATGAGCTCGATCTTATTGCAGATCGGCTCGCCGAAGGGCTTTGCCGGGCGGGTGCCCATGATCTCCTGATGGCCGAAGAAGGTGTCCGCACCATCGTGCATCAGCTCGGCACAGCCGAACGTTGCATCCGTCGCAAACGGCAGGCCGGGGAACTCCCGCCCCACGATGTTCGCCAGACCAAGGCTTGCCAGATTGGGCAGCTTCAGGTCCGGCGTGCGCTCAAAGATATGCACGCAGGTGTTGGCACCGCAGTCCGCAGGGCGCACCTGCGGCACATCCGGCATTGCGCCCACACCAAAACCATCCAGAACGATTACAACAAACTTTCCCATTGCGAATTATCCTTTCTGTCATTCCCGGACCGGTTCTCCCAGCGCAGAGTACAGGCCCGCCAGCTCCGGCTTGCCGGAGGACAGCCCTTTGACCACTGCCACCCGGCTCCGGGTCACAAAGAACTGTGTCCGGAACGCCATGACCGCCGCAGCCGAAACCGGACAGTTCTGCTGCAGTTCAAAATGATAGTCGATGCTGGAGTCGTCCGGCGGCAGCACCGGCACGACCTTTGCATTTTCCGGCGTCGTGCCCACCAGGGCGTTCTTCATATGGCCGCGGCGGTAATGCCCGCCGCCGTAGCAGTACGCCTTATCGCCCAGATTGTGGCTGACCTCCGAAACATACAGGTAGCCGGGGCGCTCCTCGGCATCCGGGTGGCCGGCATGATACGGTGTCGTTCCGGTCAGGCCGTGTCCCGGTTCCCCGTGGGTGCCGCCTGCCGCCGCGATCATCGGGATGCTGTGGGTGCAGGTGGCACTGGGCGTATTGAGCATCAGATCCCGGTAGCCGCGGGCGCGCAGCATTTCGGCTGCGGTCTGCACGGTCCGGAGGTTGGGCATGGGCAGGATGTCCTGTGCCGCTTCGTCGTACAAAAAGCAAGGGAAGCTGCACACGCCGCCCACCTCCACATTCGGCATCGCCTCGATCGCACGCACTGCGCTGTCCAGTTCCTGCAATTCAAAGCCGCCGTACTGCCCGGAATACAGCATGTCGCCTTCTCCCAGAACACGGAGCATCAGCTTCTGGTGCAGGCCCAGCTCGGTGCAGACTGCGCTGATCTCGCGGGCTTTTTCCAGTGTGTACACCGTTACGATCACCGGCTTTGCGCGGAGGATCTTTTTCAGGGCCGCCCGGGGGATCTGGACCAGATGCCCTACGTTGCCGAGGGGGATCTGATTTTCCACCATCGTCAGCGCCTCGCGGAAGTCCACGCACACAGCGCCCACATATCCCATGTCGGTCAGCGCACGGGCGATCAGGGGGTTGCGTCCGATCTGCTTGAGCATGAAAAAGTTCTGCACGCCGTTTGCGTCGCCTGCTTGTTTGATGCTGCGGGCATTTTCCAGGATCGTGTCGTAATCCAGCAGATAGGTGTCCGGCAGGATCACGCCATTCTGCTGCCATTCAATGCCCAGACGCACCAACGGCTGGTTACGCTCCATTACGGTCTTTAAAAACACAGGGCATCTCTCCTTTTCCTCTCGTTTTTTCAGCGGTTCAGTTTTCCTCGACCTGCTCCATGCAGCTGCGCAAGATGCGGATGATGGTGTCCGGGCCGCTGCGCATGGGGTTGATACGGATCATCCGGTGTTCAATGGTCGGGTCCTGCGCACGGAACGTTCCACTGACACGGTAGATCATGGGGGCAAACTCGTATTTGCTCTCGCTGCCCACCGGATGCGGCGCTGCGCCGAACTTCGGGGCAGCGTCCAGAATTTTTTCGGCGATCTCCTGATCAAACTCCACCAGCAGCACCTTGCTCTGCGCGTTTGCCAGGAACGCCTGCCGCACATGGGGGACCTCGCCGGCGTTCAGGCGGCGGACCAGCTCCTCGTTGACCTCGCTCTGGATGGCGAGCGCCACCGGCGCATAGATCAGGCCGCGCAGGGCCTCCATGGCTTCGTGTCCCTGCACCTGACTGCCGCCGGAATACTGCATCTTGTAGATGCGGTCGATCAGCTCCTTGCTGCCGATCACTGCACCGACGCCCTCCGGACCAAGGATCTTGAAGCAGGAGAAGGTGGACAGGTCGGCCCCCGCCTGGCAGCCGATGGCGTCCACTTTCAGGGCGGCGTAGTTGTCATCGGTCACCACCGGGATGCCCGGCAGCGCAGCCTTGATGGCTGCGATCACGGCCTTGTAGTCGTAGCGGTCCTCCGGCTTCTGCCGGGTCAGCTGCACCAGGGCGCCGCGGATCTCGTCCTTGTGCTGCGCACAGACGGCCTTGAGCTGTTCCAGATCGTTGAAGTCCGCGCGGATGGGTTTCAGCCCCATGGCGTCGATGGTCACCTGCGTCGTCGTATAGATGGGCGAGGTGTGCACCAGAATGGCATCCCCCGGTTTCAGGCAGGCGGTCAGAGCCCAGCGGATCGCACCCGTGCCGGAGCCGCGCACAAGCAGCGCCGCCGGGGCATCAAAGGTGTCGGCAAAGACCTTTTCCACCTTTACCGTGCAGCGGGGCTTGTTCAGCCCTTTCACCACGCCGAGGTCGCCCAGCGAGAGGACTTCCTCTCCCTGAAAATTGCGGGTCACTGCGTCAATGACCTTGAACTGGAGCTGTTTTGCCTGTTCCAGCGAGATAGAATGCAGGGGATAGGTTTTCATTGTCAATTCCTCGAATCCTTGTTATTTCTGTCCTTTGTAGATGCGCAGTGCATTGCGGTACAGCAGGTTCTCCCATGCGCGGTCCGGCACGCCTGCCTCGCTTGCCAGCGGAGCAAAGGTGTCCAGCAGGTAGCTGTAGCCCACACCGCCCCGGTCTGCAAAGTTGCTGCGGCGGGTGATGTCCATGCTCATGACGATCTGCGTGTCGTACCCTTCCGCACAAAGGCGGCTGAGCCAGTCTGCACGGGAGACATCGGGCTGGTAGTTGCACTTGCCGATGGTGTCGAACGCAATGTTGACCCCCTGATCCAGCAGGCGCTTCATGTAATCCAGATCGGCCGACAGGTCGATGTGGCTCAGCACCACCCGGCTCAGGTCAACGCCAAAGCTCTTGAAGATCTCCAGCTGCTCCAGGCCGCGCGTGCCCAGCGTTGTGTGGGTGCAGATGGGTGCCCCCGTTTCTGCATGGGCGCGGGATGCCGCACGGAACACCTTGGCCTCCGTCTCGGTGATGTCCTTCGAGGTGCCGATCTCGCCGATGACGGTCGCCCGGACACCGGTGCCTTCAATGCCCTCGGTCAGTTCCTTCACCATGATGTCACACAGCTGCTGTTCGGTCAGCGTATAGCACTCCGGCGGGAGAAAGGGCTCCTTGTAGTAGCCCGTCGCGTGGGTGATCTCCACCCCCGCCTGTGCAGCCATTTTCTGCACATAGGCCACGTTCCGGCCCATCCCGCGGTTGGTCTGGTCGATGATCCGCCAGCCGCCGGTATTCCGCCGCGGTCGCGTCAAAATCATCCAGCCTGCAGTCGATGTTCTTCTTCGGGCCGGACAGGTCGATCGTCGTATGCTCGTGCGCATACAGAATCTTTTCAGGCAGTTTCAAAAGGATTCGCCTCCTGTATTGTTTCTTAACCAGAGCCGCCTCCCGGCGCAGGCCGGGAGGCGCTCATTTTATCCGGGGATCAGGCGGCAGGGGTGTACAGAGACAGCAGGAACAGCACGTTTGCGATCAGGCCGACCAGGATCGCGCCCAGAGGACCGACCGCCATGGAGACCAGAGGCTTCTTGCTGCACTTGTTGATGCACCAGAATGCCACGATGATGAACAGACCCGTCGTGGGCATGATCGCCTGAGCAGCCAGGATGCCGCCGATCAGCAGGGCGATGTCGATGACGTAGCTCATAGCGGTACGGATGTTGTCGCCGCAGCGCTTGATGCCGGGGAACTTGTCCAGACCCTTTGCGATGACGTTCAGCAGCAGGATCTCCACGCAGATGCAGGCTGCACCGGCGATCAGGGCGATAAAGGGGTTGGGGATCAGCAGACCGATCACAAAGACGAAGGTCATGCCGGCCGGAGCGTAGACGCCGGTGGTGATGGCGGTGGTGGCAACCAGCGGGATAAAGCCGATGGCACGGGCCAGAGCGGTCAGACCTGCGTTGACGCGGTCACCCTCGGCCAGCAGGCCCAGGCTGATGGGGTCACCGGCCATGATGCTCATGCTGGTGCCTGCTGCGATCAGGCCGCCCATGAGGGCCAGAACCGGCATATACTTGCGGATGCGTGCGACCTTGTCGGCAAAGATCTGGGTCAGCATTTCGTTGGAGTTCTGGTCGTTGCCTTCTTTATCCATGGCAGCGAACACCAGCATGATGATCATACCGGCCAGCAGGGCCATACCGTCCTTGTTCAGGCTGATCGTGTGCTCGGCGTCCAGTGCGATCTTGCCGTAGGTCTCAACGATCTGACGGACCAGCAGGGTCACAACGGCGGTGATGATGCCCTTGGCAGCGCCGAACTGCAGGGCAACCGTCACAGCCGGGAAGATGGCGAAGGCCAGCGTGATACCGGCAGAGACCTGGCCCAGGCTGCCCAGGAAGTTGACCGGCAGCAGGTTGAACAGGTCGATGATCACCTGCAGGCCGAACAGCAGGGCCACGCCGTACACAGCGCCGATGACGCCGGAAACGATCATGCCCTTTTTGGTGTCCGGGCACCAGGTGCCAATGATGTCGGTGGTGAGCAGGATGCAGTGGATCAGGATGATGCTTGCGGCAATGGACGTGGGCAGGCCGTAGCCGATGACCAGACCAAAGCCGATGGCAAAGCTGGTGGCTGCCAGAGCCTTGCGGTCCATGCGCTTTTCCAGATACTCCGGCAGGACCGGGCGCAGGCCGTCGTTGAACACGGCGATGCTCTGGTTTGCCAGGATCGATGCCAACGCACCAACTGCCGCGATGATAACGTAGCGCAGAATGGTTTCCATATGTAATCCTCCTTATTTGACGATCCGGATCAGAAGCCCAGACCCTTGAGAATGATCGGCACGACCTTTTCGATGTGCTGATCCGTAAAGCCGTATGCCTTCTTGCCGGCCTTGACCTGTGCCAGGATCTCGTCCTCGCTCAGCATTTTGCCCGGCATGGACACCGTTGCGCACTGGTTCATGCCCAGCAGGGCAATGGCCATTGCCAGCGCACCGCCGCCGCCCGTCTTGCAGGCGCCGAAGTAGTAATCTGCCTGCCCTGTCTTGACCGCCATTGCCGCCGCAATGTCATCCTTGATCTCCACCGAGGCACGGTCGCCTACAACACCCTTGATGGTGTCATAAACCTTCTGCTTGTCGATCTGGCCGCCTACTACGATTTTCATAAGCTAGCCCTCCTTTCTGATGTGGGTTTTATGCAAATGCTGTCACGATTGTGCCAGCACGACCCCGATGTGCATGGTCAGGAACTTCTGCTCGTCCTCCGGCAGGTCCGGCAGGATCTCCCGCACCAGCGCCTGCGTTGCTTCCAGTGCCTTGGGGAAGGTAGGCTCCTGGCTGGTCTCTTCGTAGACCTCCTCGTCCAGCGGCTCCACCGGCTCTCCGCGGTGGATGCGCCCCAGCGCAGCACACAGGTGCGTGATCATGGCGGAGGCGTTTTCTTCGGTCAATGTCAGACCGTATTTTTCCTGAAAAAAGCGGATCACATCCTGTACCTTCCGGCAATCCTCCTCGGACAGCATCCCTGCCTGGTGCAGGATCGTTAATCTCGGTTCAAAATCCATCTCTGACATCTCCCAATGATTTTTTGTTTTGCTTACAGCCAGGTGCCGATCTTGTCGGCCAGCGTCTCAGCCGGAGCTTCGGTTCCAAAAATGTTCCAGACCAGCTCACAGATCTCGCCGCAGCAGCTATAGGGGCTGTAGTACGAGGTGGAGTCCGGCTTGAAGCCGACGTTCTGCTTGTTGGTCAGGAAAATGACGGCGGTCTTGTTGGTCTTGTTCATGACCACATGGGTGCCGGTAAAGCCTGCGTGGCCAAAGGCGTCGTAGTGGCGGTCGCCGCGGCCCATGAACGAGGAGCCCCGCTCAAAGCCCAGCCCGCGGGACGGCTTGCCGTTCTGCTCGCTGGTGAACTCGTCGATGACTTCCTTCTTGTAAAGGCGGACGCCCTTGTAGATGCCGCCGTTCAGCATGGCCTGGCACAGCACGGCCAGATCTTCCGCGTCGGAGTACAGGCCCGCGTGACCGGCCACGCCGCCGTTTGCCATCCATGCATTGCCGTCGTTGCACTCGCCCTGCAGGGTGTAGTTGCGCCAGCCGGTGAAGGTGCGGAACGCGTCCAGATCGGCGGTACAGTCGTAGCCAAAGCCCGGGTAGTCGATCTCGTCCACCATGGCATACTCATACGGGTTGCCGAAGGAGGTGGCTGCCACATCCTCGGTGGTAAAGCCGTTGGCCAGCGGCAGATAGGTGGTGCGCTTCAGCCCCAGAGGCTTGTAGATCTCATTCTTGACGTATTCGTCCATCGAGCGCCCGGTGATCCGCTCCACCAGGAAGCCCAGCATCTGGAAGCCCAGGTCGCTGTACTTTTCCTCGCCGGGGGCGAACATCAGCTCACAGTTGCAGATGTAATCCAGCACCTTGGCCTTGTCCTTCTCGATGTAGAGGAACATCGCCTTCCACTGCGGCAGACCGGAGGTGTGAGTCAGCAGCTGATGCACGGTGACGTTTTCCTTCCCGTTCTTGGCAAACTCCGGAATGTAGCTTGCTACCGTGGCGTTCAGGTCGATCTTGCCCTCGCTGTACAGCTTCATGATGGACTGTGTCGTGGCCATGATCTTGGTGCAGGATGCCATGTCGAACATGGTATCCATCTGCATGGGGCGGGGATCGTCCAGCCGCACGCCCATGTCGTTGAGCATTGCGTAGCCGTATGCCTTTTCATACACGATCTTGCCGCCGCGTGCCACCACGATCGTTGCGCCGGGGAAATATCCCTGTCCCATGTAGTTTTCCACAATGTTGTCGATGGCCGTCAGGCGGTCATCGGTCCGGACGGGCATTGCAGACCGGGGGAAGCAGTTCTCCGCCTGCTCCGGGCTGGCACACCCCATAAAGGCAGAGGCAGCTGCCAGTGTGCCAACGGTTTTGCCGGATGCGATCAGGAAGTTGCGCCGAGTGATCTTTTTCATGCGAGACCTCCTTTTCTTTCTGCAAAAAAATCAGACATCCTGTATCGGTTTTCGGAAGAAAATGCTTTATACAATATTTTGTATTTTCATCCCGAAAGAAACATCCGCATGTCCTCCATGCAGATGTGACTTCTGTTTGACAGCACCTTTGCTTAGTAGCGCGGAATGATCTGCTTGCGCATCACCTGCTGCTGGATGTGGTCCACACGCTCCACTGACAGGATCTTGCGCACCAGCTGCGCGGTGATGTTATCACTTTTCCGGCAGGCAAGCACGGCCACGGTATCTTTTTCCTGCTCATCCAGCCGGGGCATCGGATAATAGCTCAGCCCCTCCGGCAGCATATCGGCGCTCCAGACGCCGGCATCAATGACGCCGCTGTGCAGAAACGGCACCAGTTGACTATAGATGATGGGCACATATTGCACCGGCTTATCGGCAAAACAGAACCGGGTCAGCATCTCCTGGTCCACCGAGGAGGCATCCACGCCCACCTTGCAGTTCTGCCAGTCGCCCTTGAAGTCCGGGCGGACAAAGACCCGATGCTGTTCCACATAGCTCTGCGGGCCAAAGGCCGCGATCAGCTGGATGTCCTTGCCCTCCTGCGCATAGTGTTCAAATGCAAGCTGGCTCATGACGCACAGATGAAAGCGCCCTTCTTCCACACAGTTCAGCCGGTAGCCGGAACCGCGCATAAATGCGATCGCACCCGTGACCCCTTTCTGGTTCAGTTCCTCATACAGTCCGCTGGCCAGACCTTCATAGCGCAGGCCATACGGCATAGGCATCACGCAGGTCAGACCCGTATTGCTGCAATACTGCGCCATTGCCACATAGTCGATCTCTGTTGCAATGGTGCCGTTCTGCCCATGGGATTCCAGACGGATCACATGATTCTGTTTCAGGTTGTTCAGCGCGATCTGGATATTTCCCCGTGCCATCTCGCATTGTTCGCTCAGTTCCGTCACCGTGGGGATCCGGTCTCCCGGTTCCAGCCCTGCCAGGATCTGCGCGACCTGCAGCGTTGCCAGACCAGACTTCTGGAGCAGACTTGTGTTCATCATGGTTGCTCTTCCCTTCTCGACCTATCTTTCAATCCGCATCAGGTGGACCGTGGGAAATTCCACAGGAAAGAAGCGTATTTTGGGCGTTCCGCCCCTCCTCACAAGAGACAGATCGCTTGCAGATTTATGATAATACAAAATTTCATATATTGCAATGTGGAGTCTTGCATAAACTTTTTCCATCGAATTTGTACAACCTGATTTTTCATCCGCCGCGGCTTTCCGATCCGTCACCAGTCTCCCCGGCAGGAACACCATGCGCCGCTTGCCCTTGAGGTCACCCCCGCGTGTGCGGGGAAAAGCGACGGAGGTTGTAGTGGGTGTTCCGGAAGCTGGGATCACCCCCGCGTATGCGGGGAAAAGGCTCCAGAATGACAAGGGCAACATCTATGGTCGGGATCACCCCCGCGTGTGCGGGGAAAAGCGCACGACGGCAGGCAGGTCCTCCGGGGCCTGCGCCGCCACCTCAAATGCGATCGGGATGGTCACCTCCGCCTTGTACAGGTCGGCAATGTCGTACACGAAAGAGCACTCATGCCCGACGTGCACGAATCCCAGTCCCGGCGCACACCCCAGCGCCACAATGACCGCATGGGCCAGCCCGTACAGGCAGGCATGCACGGTGGGTCACACGGGTGCCGGGGCCGAGCAGCAGCACCGAAATGCCCGCCGCCGGGATCTGAACGATACCCTTTTCATCCGTTACGGTGATGGCACCGTCCTGACGGCCCAGCGTGCAGTGTTCCAGGTACAGAAAGGTCATCCGGTCCCGGACCTGCGGCAGCGCCTGCAGATCAGGGCGGATCATGCCCGGCACATCATCCATGGCTGCTTCCTTCGTGCAGGATGGTCATCAGGCCAAGGCCGTAGGCTTTGCCGCGGCCAATGCCCTGACACAGCATCTCCCGGAACGCTTCCGGGTCGGTCACCTGCAGGATGCCCTCATAGGTCACCGCCAGCAATGTGACCGGCCGCTTTCCGTTCTTCCGGAAGTGACAGGTCTGTTTCCGGGTCACCTGAAAAGCGCCCTCCGTCAGGGCAAAGCCGTGCTTCCCGGCCTGCTCCAGCAGCCACTGTTCCTGCTCCGCTTCCAGATAGCAGGGCTTCAGGGCACCCCGCGCCAGCGGGTCCGCCGGGTCTTTCCGGGTGCGGGTCGGGTTTGCCGTCAGACGGAACTGCCAGCAGCTGCCCGGGGTCACCCGTTCCAGCAGCGGCTCGTAGCGGCGCGTTTCCGGCGCGGCTCCCGTCCCGAACTGCGCACACAGTCCGGTCAGGTCGGGGAGCTCCTCGCTGAGCAGCAGCAGATACAGTTTTCCGTTCAGGCTGTCCAGCCGCCACAGCCTGCGGCGTCGTTCGCCGGAGAACGAGTTTTCCACCGCGCCGTGGAACTTCTGTGGAGAAGTCAGCGCGATCATGGTACTGCGGCGGGTGGGGTCAAGTTCTGCGCGGGACAAGTACATTGCATCTCACCTCAATTCTGCAATTCCGCCATGGGGTCGTGCTCCGTCGGTTCCGGCATTTCCGGCCGGTCCAGCCGCCATTCCCGCACCGGGCGGAACCCGTACTGTCGGTGCACCGGGCTGAAGGACACCGGCAGATCCTGCCGGGGCACTGCCGCAGGGTCTGCTGGTGGTCAATGCTGACCTGTGCACCGGCTGCCAGCGGTGCGAGATCAACTGCACCCTGACCAACGACGGCGTGTGCTCCTCTTACATCAGCCGCGTCAAGATCCAGCGCCGCCTGAATCTGGACGGCGCAGGCAAC
>ENA-ORSB01003796-ORSB01003796.1-human-gut-metagenome-genome-assembly--contig:-NODE-3796-length-10213-cov-2.391809_pt1 | contig 10213 bp, 9 predicted proteins | sample MGYA00242180_ERZ509144 | MGnify/ENA primary metagenome ERZ509144 (study PRJEB26280, sample SAMEA2338661) | human gut metagenome | biome: human gut; feature: human-associated habitat; material: faeces... | reverse complement strand
ATATTTCCGAGGGTGTGGCTGCATCGGTTGGACTGGTATGCCTGCTTGGATTTGTGGCTGCAGCGGTATTTACATTTATTTTCTGCGGTATGCAGACAAAAAGATTCGAGTTTCTGGAAAACGAATGTTTTGAAACCGCCTATGGGGTAGAAGGGCTTGCAAAGGAAAAATTAAAAAATTATGAGGGAACATTTACCAGAGGAATCGCCGTTGGCGTGGTGCTCTGCATCGTTGCGGCAATCCCGCTTTTGGTGGCAGCATGTATGGATGCACCGGATGCTGTATGTACCAGCTTTGTATCGCTGCTTTTAATTCTGGTAGCATGTGGCGTGTATATGATAATCCGTGTCGGTATGATAAAAGGAAGTTATGATATTCTTTTGCAGGAGGGAGATTATACTATTTCAGAAAAGAAACTGAAAAAGAAGTCAGATGCATTTAGCGGAGCTTACTGGTGTATTGCCACTGCAATTTATCTGGGATGGAGTTTCTGGACAATGCGTTGGGATTTTACATGGATCATCTGGCCGGTGGCAGGGGTACTTTTTGCTGCGGTATCAGGCATTTTCCGTGCAGTTATGCAAAATGAAAAGAAAAAAATAGAATGAAATACGGATACAGGGCTTCATTTCTTGCAGTTTTCATTCTGATGTCATCTGCCTGTGTAAATGGATTAATCTACAATAAAGAGGTATTTGACAAAGCCGGTTTTACAGACACGCCGAAATCGATCGATGAGTTTCTGGGCATTAAAGGCAGATTTTACTGTTTCCGGTTATTACAGTGTATATTATTATATGCAGGAACAGGAATTTAAACATTTTCGTAGTATCCGCTTTTTTGCAATTAGGGAGAAAAATCAAGAATTAGGACTTCCTATTTGGAAAAAGATGTAGTATAATAGCCACATCGAAAAATTCAATTGTCACATCAGACATCATTTCCGCAGACGATTCCAACAGGTGAAAGAAAAAGTAAGGAGTTTATGAATGAGAGAAAAATATGAGAGTTTATCATTAGTCGTTTTGCGTGATCTGGCAAAGGCACGGGGACTGAAGAATATTTCTTCCATGAAGAAGAGCGATTTGGTCAATCGTATGCTTGAAGAAGATGCACGCAAACAAAAAGAGACGGAGAGTATGCAGACGCAGGAAGAGCGCGGGGAGCGTGTGAAAGCAAAAGAGGGCACAGAGCGTTCGAAAGATCATGCACAGCCGAAAGAATATTCCAGAAAAAGGACGGAATATGTACCAAGGGAACGCGGAACAGATGCAGATCGTCAGACAAAAGAAAAGGCAGAAGAGCCGGTAGAAACACAGGAAAATCAGACGGCATCTGCAGCGGCAGATGATACCATGATGAGTCTTGACAGTGGAATTACGGCAAATGGTATTTTAGAGGTTATGCCGGATGGATACGGATTTATCCGCTGTGAGAATTATCTTCCGGGTGAGCATGATGTGTATGTTTCACCATCACAGATCCGAAAGTTTAATTTAAAAACGGGAGATATTGTCTGTGGTAATACAAGAATCAAGACACAGCAGGAAAAGTTTTCGGCACTTTTATATGTGACTACAATTAACGGCTATCACCCGAGTGTAGCCCAGAAGAGAAAAAGTTTTGAAGATCTGACACCGATTTTTCCGAATGAGAGGATACGTTTAGAACGCCCGGGATGCAGTGTTGCGATGCGTATTGTAGATCTTGTTTCCCCAATCGGTAAGGGACAGCGTGGTATGATCGTTTCCCAGCCTAAGGCAGGAAAAACAACACTTTTAAAAGAAATCGCCAAATCAGTAAAATCAGGAAATCCGAATATGCACCTGATCATCCTTCTGATCGATGAGAGACCGGAGGAGGTTACAGATATCAAGGAAGCCATTGCGGGCGATAATGTTGAGGTAATTTACTCTACTTTTGATGAACTCCCGGAACATCACAAACGTGTATCGGAGATGGTGCTTGGCCGTGCAAAACGTCTGGTAGAGCACGGCAAAGATGTCATGATCCTTCTTGACAGTATCACAAGACTTGCAAGGGCATATAACCTTACGGTTCCACCAAGTGGACGTACCTTATCCGGAGGTCTTGATCCGGCGGCACTCCATATGCCAAAAAGATTCTTTGGTGCAGCGAGAAACATGCGTGAGGGAGGAAGCCTTACAATCCTTGCGACAGCGCTGGTTGATACCGGAAGCAAGATGGATGATGTTGTATTTGAGGAATTTAAGGGAACCGGTAACATGGAACTCGTGCTCGACAGAAAACTTTCGGAAAAGCGTGTATTCCCGGCAATCGATATCGTGAAATCGGGAACCAGAAGAGAAGATCTGCTGCTTGATTCCGAAGAACAGGAAGCAGTTGACATCATGCGAAAAGCAATCAATGGAATGCGCAAAGATGATGCCGTGGAGAATATTTTGAATATGTTTGCACGCACCAAAAATAATCGCGAATATATTAATATGGTAAAAAAGAACAGAATTATTTAAAAATATCTTGATTTTTTTGAAATCGTATGTTACACTGATTAAGCTGTTTATCGGAACTTTCCTTTGGAGTAAGTACCATATGCGGATCGGGCATACGGGTATAAAAGGATTGAACAGGCGAAACTAAATAACGATAAGAACATAAAGAGGTGAAAATCATGAGAGAAGGAATCCATCCAGATTATTATCAGGCAACAGTTACATGTAACTGCGGTAACACATTCGTAACAGGTTCTACAAAAGAGGATATCCACGTAGAAATTTGTTCCAAATGCCATCCGTTCTACACAGGACAGCAGAAATCTGCAAGAACTGACGGACGTATCGATAAGTTCAACAAGAAGTACGGCATTAACAAATAGTACGCAAGTGAACATGGTTAAAGATAAGGTTGAGGTTTATTTAATCTCAACCTTTTTTTAGAGCGTCGGATGATTTTATTCGTTAATTTCGTGAAAACCGACAGGAATGGAAAACAGTGTGAAAATCTTCTTTTTCACACATAAGAATGGAGATTAACATGAGATATTCCGGGATTGGCGGACAGGCAGTCATGGAAGGTGTGATGATGAAAAATCAGGAAAAATACGCCGTAGCTGTCAGAAAGCCAGATGGGGAAATTGCACTTGAGGTTTCCGAATATAAAGGTATTATAAAAAATAAGAAAATCAGAAACATGCCGGTCTTACGCGGTGTGTTCAGTTTTATAGAGTCGTTGTACCTGGGTGTTGCAACGTTGACGTTTTCCGCTTCTTTTTTTGAGGAAGAAGAAACGGACCAGAAAGAAAAGACAAAGAAACAGCGTGAGAAAAAAGTATTGACAGAAGAGCAGCAGAAAAGACAGGACAGCCTGATGATGGGTGGTACGGTTGCATTTTCCATTGTTCTTGCTGTCGCGATATTTATGATTCTTCCATATTATATATCTGTATTTTTTCAGAAGTTTACAGATTCCTATATGCTGATCGCTGTTTTAGAGGGGCTGATCCGTCTGGCAATTTTTATCGGGTATGTGGCAGCGATTTCGCTGATGCCTGATATTAAACGGGTTTACATGTATCATGGTGCGGAGCATAAGTGCATTAACTGTATTGAACACGGGATGGATCTTACGGTGGAGAACGTGAGAAAGAGTTCCAGATTACATAAGCGTTGTGGAACCAGTTTCCTGCTGATCGTTATGATCATCAGTATTTTCTTTTTTATGTTCATCCATGTGGATTCAAGAGTGTTAAGACTGGTACTTCGTCTTGTGCTGATCCCGGTGATCGCGGGTGTGTCTTTTGAATTTATAAGACTTGCAGGACGCAGCGATAATGCACTTATTAATCTGCTCAGTAAACCGGGACTTCTGCTGCAGCATATCACGACGAAGGAGCCGGAGGATGATATGATCGAGGTGGGGATTGCATCTGTGGAAGCTGTGTTTGACTGGAAGACTTATGTGGAAGAAATAAGACAAGAGGACAGTAGAGAACATGACATATCGGGAAGCAATTAATCTCGGCGAAAAGGTTTTAAATATGGCAGATGTGGCAGATGCAAAAATTGATGCATGGCTGCTTTTGGAGATGGTCTGCAAGATCGACCGCAGCTTTTATTATCTGCATATGGAGGATGAGGTCGCTGAGGAACAGTTAAGTGAATATGAGATTGCATTGCGCAAACGTGCAGAACATGTGCCGTTACAATATATTGTCGGTGAAGCAGAGTTTATGGGATTGAAATTTAAGGTCAATTCCAATGTGCTGATTCCGAGACAGGATACGGAGACTCTGGTGGAAGAAGCATTAAAAGTCGTAAAACCGGGAATGAAAGTACTTGATATGTGCACCGGTTCCGGCTGTATTATTGTCAGTATCGTGCATAATATACCGGAGGTGGAAGGGACAGCGACGGATATTTCCAAACAGGCACTTCTTGTGGCAAAAGAAAATGCGAAGCTGAACCAGGTTTCGGTCACGTTTGAGCGCAGTGATCTGTTTGACAATGTGACAGGGACATATGATGTGATCGTTTCAAACCCGCCTTATATAAGAACCGGGGAAGTGGTAAAACTCATGCCGGAGGTGCAGGAGTTTGAACCGATGGAGGCTTTAGACGGCAAAGAGGACGGTTTATATTTTTATAGAAAGATTATCAAAGAATGTAAGGCATATCTGAAACCGGGAGGACACATTTTGTTTGAGATCGGTTACGATCAGGGCGAAGCAGTGTCCGGGCTTTTAAAAGAAGCTGGATTTAAAAATGTGACGGTTATCAAAGATTTGGCACACAATGATCGTGTTGTGACAGGAATGGAGGATATATGTTTGATAAATTAGAGGACTTACTCATCCGTTATGAAGAGTTGATGAGTGAATTAAGTGAGCCGGATGTGGCAAATAATCCGGAGCGTTTTCGTAAGCTGATGAAGGAGCAGAGCGATCTGCAGCCGATAGTAGATGCTTACCGGGAGTACAAGAAAAACAAAGAAACAATACAGGACAGTCTTTCCATGCTTGAGGAAGAGAAAGATGAAGATATGCGGGAAATGCTGAAGGAAGAACTGTCTGAGGCAAAGAAGAATGTAGAGGAACTGGAGCATGAACTTAAGATCCTTCTTCTTCCGAAAGATCCTAATGATAACAAGAACGTTATTGTGGAGATCCGTGCAGGTGCAGGTGGGGATGAGGCTGCCCTTTTTGCAGCAGAGATTTACCGTATGTATGTGAAATATGCAGAATCCCGCCGCTGGAAAACAGAAATGATGAGTCTCAATGAGAACGGAATCGGCGGATTTAAGGAAGTAACATTTATGATCACAGGTGCAGGTGCTTATTCCAGACTGAAATATGAAAGTGGTGTACATCGTGTACAGCGAGTTCCGGAAACAGAATCCGGCGGACGTATCCATACCTCTACCTGTACAGTTGCTATTATGCCGGAAGCAGAGGAAATCGATTTCCATCTGGATATGAATGACTGTAAATTCGATGTGTTCCGTGCATCCGGAAACGGCGGACAGTGTGTCAACACGACAGACTCCGCAGTACGTCTGACACACATCCCGACCGGTATCGTCATCTCCTGTCAGGATGAGAAATCTCAGCTGAAAAACAAAGACAAAGCACTGAAAGTACTGCGTTCCAGACTTTATGAAATGGAACTTGCAAAACAGCACGATGCAGAAGCAGAAGCAAGAAGAAGCCAGATCGGAACCGGTGACCGTTCCGAGAAGATCCGTACTTACAATTTCCCGCAGGGACGTGTGACGGATCATCGTATCAAACTGACACTGCACAGACTGGACGGTATCTTAAACGGCGATCTGGATGAGATCATTGACAGCCTGATCGCAGCAGATCAGGCAGCGAAACTTGCAAATCTGCAGGAAGCTTAAAAGTGATTGTATATAGTATAAGGAAGTGAGGTTTGTATTATGGGTAAATATTTTGGAACCGATGGTTTCCGAGGGGAAGCCAATGTAACTTTGACGGTAGAACATGCATTTAAGGTAGGACGTTTCCTTGGCTGGTATTACGGACAGGAGCATAAGCCAAGGATCGTCATCGGAAAAGACACCAGAAGAAGCAGTTATATGTTTGAATATGCACTGGTAGCAGGCTTGACCGCATCCGGAGCAGATGCGTACCTTCTGCATGTGACAACCACACCGAGTGTTTCCTATGTGGTAAGAACCGATGAATTCGACTGCGGTATCATGATCTCAGCAAGCCACAACCCATTTTATGACAATGGGATTAAAGTGATCAACGGAATGGGATGTAAACTGGAAGCAGAAGTTGAAGCTAAAATTGAGGCATATATTGATGGCGAGAGTGGAGAACTTCCGCTAGCGACAAAAGAAAATATCGGCCGCACGGTGGATTATGTTGCCGGAAGAAACCGTTACATCGGCTATCTGATCTCTCTTGCAACCAGATCCTTCAAAAATTACCGCATTGGGCTGGACTGCTCGAACGGAAGTTCTTCTGCAATCGCAAAGAGTGTTTTTGATGCACTGGGAGCGAAGACTTATGTGATCAACAATGAGCCGAACGGAACCAACATCAATACAAACTGCGGCTCCACACACATCGGTGTACTGCAGCAGTATGTAAAAGAAAAAGGCCTGGATGTCGGATTTGCCTATGACGGTGATGCAGACCGGTGTATAGCAGTCGATGAAAATGGCAATGTTATTGACGGGGATCTGATTCTTTACGTGTGTGGAAAATATTTAAAAGAGCAGGGCAAACTGAAAAATGACACGATCGTAACGACCGTCATGTCCAACCTCGGTTTGTACAAAGCATGCGACAAAGCCGGCATTCACTACGAAAAGACAGCTGTTGGTGACAAGTATGTCTATGAGAATATGGTGAAGAACCATTTCCGCATCGGCGGAGAATATGACAAAGAACGGCCACTGCCTGGGCGGAGAACAGTCCGGACATATCATTTTCAGCAAACATGCGACAACCGGTGACGGTATCCTGACTTCTCTGATGATCATGGAAGTGCTTACCGAGAAAAAACAGACACTTGGAACGCTGGCAGGAGAAGTGAAGATTTATCCGCAGCTGTTGAAAAACGTGCGTGTTGCCGACAAGAAGACAGCAAGAGAGAATCCGGAAGTACAGAAAGCCGTCGATCAGGTGGCAGAAGCACTTGGAGATGAAGGACGTATTCTGGTGCGTGAAAGCGGAACCGAGCCGTTGATTCGTGTTATGGTAGAAGCAGCAGAAGACGCACTCTGCGAAAAATATGTAGATCAGGTCGTAGATGTTATGAAGGCACAGGGACTGGTTGTAGAATAAGAAAAAAGTGTGGGCTGTCCTTTTTCAAACAGGGCAGCCTTTTTTATAAGAACAGGAAACAGAAGGTATGATAAATTTTAGAAAAGTAGAGCTGGAAAATCAGAAAGCGTACAAACCTTATATGGCACAGCAACAGTGCAGAAGCTGTGAGTGTACCTTTGCAAATCTGTACCTCTGGTCCAGGTTTTATGCCGTTACGGCGACGGTGGAGAACGGGATGTTGCTGACAAAAAGTGAGGAAGGCGACTATCTGTCTTATGGATTTCCGATGGGAAAGCCAAAGTATTTAAAAGAGGCGGTGGATGCACTTTATGAGTACAGTAAAGAGAAGAAACGCAAGTTTCAGATGCACAATGTAACACCGGAACAGTTTGCACTTTTAGAAGAAATCTATCCGGGAAGATTTCAGATCGAATACCGCAGAGACTATGCAGATTATGTCTATGAAGCAGAAAAGCTTGCAAAATTATCCGGAAAGAAATATCATGGAAAGAAGAATCATACGAACAAGTTCAAAAAGCTCTATCCGAACTGGCAGTATGAGAGACTGAATGATTCGAACGTGGAAGAATGTTTTCAGATGGCACTGAAATGGAGAAACAAAAACGGCTGCGGAGAAGATCCAGAAAAGAACAGTGAGATGTGTGTAACCCTGAATTCACTGCGGCTGTATAAAGAGCTGGATCTTCGCGGAGGCGTGCTTCGTGCCGAAGGAAACGTGGTTGCGTTTTCTATCGGAGAGCCGGTCTCAGATGACACCTTTGTAGTCCACATTGAAAAAGCATTTGCTGATGTGCCGGGTGCTTATCCGATGATCAATCAGCAGTTTGTGGAACATGAAGTGCAGGGATTTTCCTACGTGAATCGAGAAGAGGATATGGGCGAAACGGGACTTCGCAGTGCCAAAGAATCCTATCACCCGATTTTTATGGTGGAGAAAGGCATTGTGACAGAGAAAGGGGAATAACAGCATGATTTCAGAGAAGATGAGAGGATATGTGGAGAACAGTTCTGCGATCCGTGCAATGTTTGAAGAAGGCAAAAAGATGGCAGATCAGTTCGGAGCAGAAAATGTATACGATTTCAGCCTCGGTAATCCGAATGTGCCGGCACCTGCCGAAGTAAAAAATGCAATCGAAGAAATCCTGAAAAACGAAGATGCACGGATGGTGCATGGCTATATGAACAATGCCGGATACGAAGATGTCAGAGAGGCTGTTGCAGCGTCGTTGAATCAGCGTTTTGGCACAGCATTTCACAAAGAAAATATTTTAATGACAGTCGGTGCGGCAGGCGGCATGAATGTCCTGATGAAAACCCTGTTAAATCCGGGCGATGAAGTGCTGACCTTTGCACCTTATTTCGGAGAATATCGTGCTTATGTGACGAACTACGGCGGTATTTTAAAAGAAGTGGAGCCGAATACCGAAACTTTCCAGCCAAACCTGAAAAAATTTGAACAGATGCTCAGCGAAAAGACAAAAGCAGTCATCGTCAATACACCGAACAATCCGACCGGAGTTGTCTATTCTGAAGCAACCATTCAGAAAATGGCAGCGATTCTGGAGACAAAACAGAAAGAATTCGGTACAAGCATCTATCTGATTTCAGACGAACCTTACCGTGAGCTGGCATATGACGGCGTGGAAGTGCCGTATCTTACCAAATACTACCGCAACACGATCGTTGGTTATTCTTTCAGTAAATCTTTGTCACTTCCGGGAGAGCGTATCGGCTATCTGGTGATGCCGGATGAGCTGGACGGTGCAAAAGATATTATCGCAGCAGCAGCCGTTGCAAACCGTATCCTCGGATATGTCAATGCTCCGTCTCTGTTCCAGCGTGTGATTGCAAAATGTCTGGATGCAAAAGCAGATCTGGAGTACTATAACCGCAACCGTGAGACGCTGTACAACGGACTTCAGAAGGCAGGACTTACCTGCATCAAACCGGAGGGAGCTTTCTATCTGTTTGTAAAATCGCCGATTGCAGATGAAAAAGAATTCTGCCAGAAAGCAAAAGAATACCATCTGCTGATCGTTCCGGGAAGCTCTTTTGCATGCCCGGGCTATGTGAGACTGGCATACTGCGTTTCTTATGAAACCATCGTAAATGCACTGCCAAAATTTGAAGAACTGATGAAAAATTATAAATAAACGCACGGACGAGGAGGAACGAAACATGAAGGCATGGGAAAAAAATGTCAGAACAGTGGTACCGTATGTACCTGGAGAACAGCCAAACCAGATCGGAATGATCAAGTTAAACACCAATGAAAATCCGTATCCGCCGGCTCCCGGAGTGCAGGAAGCAATCAAAAGCCTGGATGATAAAAAGATGCGTCTTTATCCGGATCCGACCGCAGATCTGCTGGTGAGAGAACTGGCTGACTTTTATCATCTGGATAAAGATCAGATTTTTGTCGGCGTTGGATCCGATGATGTGCTGGCCATGTGTTTTCTGACGTTTTTCAATTCCGAACGTCCGATCTTCTTCCCGGATATCACCTATTCTTTTTACGATGTATGGGCAGATGTATTTCGCATTCCGTATGAGTGCCAGCCGCTTGATGAAAATTTTCGCATTGTAAAAGAAGATTATTACCGGGCAAACGGCGGTGTGATCTTCCCGAATCCAAATGCTCCGACCGGAATTGCACAGGATCTTTCTGATATCGAAGATATTCTGCAGCACAACCAGGATGTGATTGTGATCGTAGATGAGGCGTACATTGATTTCGGCGGACATTCTGCACTGGAGCTGATCGACCGCTATGAGAACCTGCTGGTTGTGCAGACGTTCTCAAAATCACGTTCTCTTGCCGGTATGCGGATCGGATATGCTTTCGGAAACAAACAGCTGATCAAGTATCTGAACGATGTGAAATATTCTTTTAATTCTTACACGATGAACTAT
>ENA-ORSB01003790-ORSB01003790.1-human-gut-metagenome-genome-assembly--contig:-NODE-3790-length-10220-cov-2.578259_pt1 | contig 10220 bp, 9 predicted proteins | sample MGYA00242180_ERZ509144 | MGnify/ENA primary metagenome ERZ509144 (study PRJEB26280, sample SAMEA2338661) | human gut metagenome | biome: human gut; feature: human-associated habitat; material: faeces... | reverse complement strand
GGACGAGCGGTCTAACCCTTTGAAATAACCGTAGCGCTTTTCGTCGGGGACATTGCGCATCGTATCGCGGGAATTGAGGCGCAGCGTATTGAGGTCGATGTCCACCGGGCATTTCTCTGCGCAGCGTCCGCACATCAGGCAATTGTCGGCCACCTGCAGGCGCAGCATCTTATATCGCCGGTCGCGCAGAAAATAGACCGACTGCACGTTGTCGATGCCCAGCACGCTCTGCAACTGGCAGGGGTCGATACAAATGCCGCAGCGCGAGCAGGCCTCGACCTGGAAGTTGTCGAACGACCCCTCCTTTTCGGTCGAGCGGAGCTTGTAGTGGCGCAGGAAGATCAAGGGTATCTCCGTGAAGATGTGCATGTAACGGGAGAACGGCAGCGCCACGAAGAAAACACCGAGACACGAGGAGTAGAACCACCACGCCACGCTTTCGAGGTTTATCAGCACGAAGGTGCTCATGTGCGCAGCCATCCATCCGCCCAGCGAACCGGTGAGGAATCCCCCGCCGCCATAAAGGGCGCAGGTCGTGCTTTCGGCGATCAGGCGCGCCGGGAATACGAACCACAGGGCCGAAAGCGCAATGCGGTCGCCCGGCACATGTTTGGTCGTGCGGCGCATGCCCATCCTCTTCGAGAAAAAGCGCTTGCCCCAAGCCAGCGCAACGCCCGACAGAACGAACAGCAGCAACAGATCCATCAGGAAATCGAAGACGGGCTTATGCTGGAGCCCCGTCGAAAAGTACTTGAAGAAGACATGCCCCTGCAACGGCACATAGCGGAACCCGAGGTAGGCGACGGTCTCGATCCACCCCACGGCGATCAGCAGGAACCAGCCGAAAGCCAGGCTCATGTGCATGTAGCCCAACAGCGGGTTGACCCTGAAGATCCTGCGGTGGAGCAGCGATTCGCCGACGACCTCCCCGATCGCCGAGAAGGTACGGCGTGTAGGCAGCCCGAACAGAATCCGTTTCTTGTCGGCGAGCGGCAGACGGTAGAGCCACAGGCCCCACTTCCACAGCAACACGATGAACATCACCGCGGCGCCGATCATGAAAGGTATGCAGAATGGTGCGAAAAAAGTCATCGTCAGAAGTCCCCCAGTTTACGTTTGATAAGCATCACCACACCGCGCGTATTGATCCCGCGCGGACATACCAGACGACATTTGCCGCACAGCATGCACTTGTTCATCTCCTCGTAAGCCCCCTGGTATTCGCCGCGCCGCACCAGCGTATGTACCTTGCGGAAGTTGAATTCCGTAAGGTTGCCCGCCGTGCAGACCGCCGTGCAGGCGCCGCAGCCGATGCAGGCCTGCAACTCGGGCATCTCGCGCAATATCTCGTCGCTCTTGCGCAGGTTGTTGCGGTCGATGTCGATCGCCCGCGGCTTGGAGATGGTATATCCGAAATTGATCGCTGCCATATGCTAAACCCCTACATACCGGGCCGCAGCATCGGCGGCGGCCGTCCCTTCGTTCAGGCTCTCTCCGATATTCTTCGGCGCCGTGACCGTCCCGGCATAGAAAATACCCTCGACATTGCTCTTCACGTTGCCGAGGAACATGTCGCGCGGCGCCATGAAGCCGCTCGGCGCACGGTTCAGCCCGGCCCCCTCGGCAAAAGCGGCGTTGTCGTCGTTGGCACGCATGCCCACGATCAGGATCAGCATGTCGACGCTCATGCGCAGCGGACGTCCCGTGAGGGTATCCTCGGCCTTGATCTGTACGCGTCCGTCGATCATCGGGCTCGCCTCCGAAATACGCCCGCGGATGAAATGAATGTTGTATTTCTGCTGTGCCTCGCGGTACATCTCCTCGTAACCGGGGCCGAACATGCGGATATCCATGTAAAAATTGAACACGTCGGCCTCGGGAAACATCTGCCGCATCTCCATGGCCTGCTTCACCCCCGTGATGCAGCATACCTTCGAGCAATGCTGCTGGCAAACCTTCTCGTCGCGCGAGCCCACGCAGTGCAGGAAGGCGATGCGCCTGGGGCGCGAGCCGTCGGCCCTGGCCACGCGGCCTTCGTTGAGCATCCGCTCGATGTCGACCGTCGTAAAGACGTTGTCGTAGATGCCGTAGCCGTATTCCTCCTTGATCGAGGCATCGAAAAGCGTGAAGCCGGAGCAAACGACCACCGAGCCGCACTCCAGGATGCGGCCGTCGGCCAACGTCACGCTGCCGGGGGTGATCGACACCGCTTCGGCGGAAGTCATCACTTCGACATCGCGTGCCGCCAGTCGGCGGCGCAACTCGGAAAGCACCTCGGACGCAGGCGTCAGCAACGGGAACAGATGATACCATCCCCGGAGCTTGCCGCCCAGATCGGGCTCTTTCTCGACGATCGTCGGACGGATGCCGCGATCCGCAAGCCGCAGTGCGGTCTGAATACCGGCGACACCGCCGCCTACGATGATAACCTCTCTTTTCATTGTGCCTTGATATTATAGATCATATCCTGAACGCCGCAATTGACGGCCGAAGGTGCCGGTTTCCCGATGAATTTCCCGTGACGCCCCAGGTATTTGGCCGCAGGATCGTAGTCGATGCCCATTTTTTCGAGCAGCGGCTCCACATCCACCTGATGCATCTGCATACCCAGTTCCCAGGGATCGTACCCCAGCACCAGACCGGCCATCTCCTCGTACGTCAGCACCGGAATACCTCGTCCGTCCTGACCGTAGGTGACGCCCTCCATCTCGGCGATCGTATATTGCCATTTGTCGAGGAACATGGCGCAGCCCGGGCAGTTGGCCACGATGAAATCGGGCTTGTAGGGAGCCATGCTCTCGAGTTTCTTGTGCGAATTGGCGACCGAATAGCCCCGGTTGGCCTGCACCAGGTAGTTGCGGAATCCGAAGCCGCAGCAATGGCGCCGCTCGGGATAATCGACGCACTGGCCGCCCCACGCATCGATCATACCGGCGAGCATATAAGGAAATTCCGAACCGCCGATACCCGCCTTGGGGAAAATCTTGGCGTAGTGGCAGCCGATATGTTCGACCACCCGCAGCGGCTCTCCGGTGGCAGCATTGACCAGCCGGTATTTCGCCTTGCGGGCGATCTCCTCGCGCAAGTGGAAAACGATGTCCGAAGTGTGGGCCAGGCTTTTCGGCTTGCGGAACTCGCGGCCGGTAGCCTTATAAAGGTATTCGCGCGTCTGTTCCTCCTTCTCGGGAAACTCCTCCCAGGTAGCCAGTATCTCGGTATAGATGCCGAACGAAGTGATGCACGAAGAGATGAAATTCTCATACCCCGCATCGGTCATCAGCGCGAACTGCCGGGCCACGACCGTCATGATCGTATCCAGCGGCACGATGTCCGAATGGTAGCCGATGCCCGTACACGAGGTGTGCAGCGGATCGTCGAAGACATCGCGTCCCAGATCCTTCTGCAACATGTTCAAAAACGCCTTCTCGCTGCCCGGAAAAAAGTTCTGACGGATGCAGCTGCGCACATAGTAATATTTGTCGTCGGCGATCTCCTTCTGGTAATCGCTCCAGCTCGACCGTTTCATACGCTAATAATGTTCGTTGGAATTTTTGGTGTAGGTATCCATCATGTACTCGTCGTCCGCACCGTCGTATCCCATCTCGCGGGCCTTGCGGTCGGAATGCTTCTCGATCGTGTCGAAAAACTCCTTGCCGCCCGTGACGTCGAATATCCGGTGGAGCTCCTCCATGGACCGGTCGTCCAGCTTGCGCAGCGCCCCGGCACCGGGACGGTTGTAAGCGGCGGAAAACTGTCCGTAAATCTCCTCGTCGTTCTCGTAGATCCACTCCCAAACCGTGCCCTGTTCGGGATGCAGCTCGGGCTTCACCAGTTTCGGGGTCACACAGTAACCCGTACGGAGGATATTCTCCCCGATCGTGCGCTTGAGGGCCAGTTGCTGCCGCCCCTTCTCGCTCTCGACGAAGAAACCGAGCTTTTGGGAAAGCGTCCGCAGCGCCTGGATGACATAAGCGGGAGTATTGCCTCGGGGACAGCGGGGCCGGCACGACATACACTCGCCGCAATACCAGATCACGTCGCTGCGCATAAGCTCCTCGATCGCATCGTCGTCCTGCGTCTGCACGATATTGACGATCTGACGGGGATCGTAATTGTAAAACTCCGCCGCCGGGCAGACACCCGTACACACCCCGCAATTCATGCACGAATGAAGCCCCTCCCTCATCCGCACATCCTCCATCAGCATATCGAAATACTTACCCATACAAAAAAGATAACTTCGCAGCAGCAAAGTTATCCATTCCCCAGGTACCGTACAGTAGTAGAAATACCTATTTTCGCCGTCTGTAATGTTCGAACGCAAAGGGGTAAGGAAACTCCTTCCCCGAAGCAAACGACTCGCTGTCAATAATTTCCCATTCCCGTTCATCCCACCTCGGAAAACAGGTATCGCCCTGGTAGGCATGGAACACCCGCGTCAGGTAGAACTCGTCGCACAGGGGCAGCGCCTGGGCATAGATCTGCGCCCCTCCGATGACGAAGACCTTCTCTTCCGGGCGGAAAAGCGCCAGCGCCTCGTCGAGCGAATGCACCACGTCGCACCCTTCGATCGAAATATTCTGCCGCGTGACGACCACGTTGCGCCGACCCGGCAGCGGACGTCCCAACGACTCATAGGTTTTGCGGCCCATCACCACCGGATGTCCCGTAGTGACGGCCTTGAAATGCTTCAAATCTTCGGAAATATGCCACAAAAGGCGATTGTCACCGCCGATCACTCCGTTTTCGGCCACTGCGACGATAATGGCAATCATGTCTAATCAATCGTTTTTTCTTTTTAATATCAGTTCGAAGCCGGATACGGATGGCAGGATCCGCTGTTTCGCATCCAGCAAGGTCAGCGTATCACCCCCTTCTTTCAACAGGTTGATCGTTTCGTCCCCCTCTTCGGTCCCGAGCTGCCAGACGGTCGCATCCGCATTTTCAGGAATTCCCCGTAACGTATATCTGCGGCCTCGCCTCACGGACACCTCTCTCCGGCGGGCATCGGCTTCCGAATAAAACCGCTCGAGTGTGAACGTACCGTCGCCGCTGTGTTCCCGGCTTTCGATCGTAAGTCTGACGCATGTTATTCCGTCGCCGGAAGCCTCCGGAATAGTTCCTTCATATACCAGCACCTGCCGGCCGCCCAATCCCTCCGGGTCCATCGAGGTTCAAGGAACTTCCGTTTCGACCTTACCGCCTCTGTCCGCATGCGAACACGACGCCGACAAAATCAGCACTGCGGCCGACAGCATATACAGAATTACCCGCATAGCTAAAACGACATCGGAGCCTTGATCGCCGGCCAGGGATCGTAATTCTCCAACGTGAAATCCTCGTAACGGAAATCGAAGACCGACCGCACCGCCGGATTCAGCCGCAGGGTCGGCAACGGCCGGGGCGTGCGGGACAGCTGCTCGGCAACCTGATCGGCATGGTTCAGATAAAGGTGCGCATCGCCCAGCGTATGGACGAAATCGCCCGGACGCAATCCGCACTCCTGCGCGATCATCATCGTCAGCAGCGCGTACGAAGCGATGTTGAACGGTACGCCCAGAAACGTATCGGCGCTCCGCTGGTAAAGCTGACACGAAAGGCGCCCTCCGGCCACGTAAAACTGAAACAGCACATGGCAGGGCGGCAGCGCCATATCGTCCACCTCGGCCACGTTCCACGCCGATACCAGCATCCGCCGCGAATCGGGGCTGTGTTTGATCTGGTCGATCACCTGCCGGATCTGGTCGATGCACCCTCCGTCGGGACGGGGCCAACTGCGCCATTGATACCCGTACACATGGTTCAAATCGCCCAAGCCGTAACCTTCGATCGACGAAGGCTCTTCCCGCCGCACGGCATCGAGAAAGGCTTCCCGCTCCAGCGGCAAAACCCCGTGACGGACACAAAGTTCGTTGTAATAGCGGTAAGCGTCGTTGTCCCAGATATGGACCCCGTGATCCAACAGGTATTTTATATTGGTATCGCCCTGCAAAAACCAGAGCAGTTCGTAAATCACCCCTTTCAGGAAAACTTTCTTGGTGGTAAGCAGCGGAAACCCAGCCTCCAGGTCGAAACGCATCTGGTAGCCGAAGATGCTGCGCGTACCGGTTCCGGTACGGTCGCTCTTCACAATGCCGTCCTTTCGGATCTTACGGAGCAAATCGAGATACTGTTGCATGGTCGAATCAATATTTTTTCAACGAGGCGTTGCCCTCGGAGTCGATGACCGCATAGACCGGATCGGAGTGCCACTCCCCAAGGCACAGCACCCGCAAATTTCCTTCGGAATAGTCGCGCGGCTGGTGCATATGGCCGAAGATGAAATAATCGGGGCGTTCGGCTCCGGCATATTCGCGGGCATATTCGATGAGCGGGTCGGTAATATGGTCGCCCATCTCGCTCACCAGATGGCTTTTGCGGGACTTGCCGCTCCACCACTGCCCGAAACGCATCGCCCAGTCGGGATGCACGAGCCATGAAAAAAGGAAACGGATCGTTTTGGAACGGAACACGGCATTCATAAAGCGCAGCACAGGAAGATGATCGATCTTCATATTGTCGCCGTGCGCCAGGAAAACCCGTTTGCCGGCAAGCTCCATGATCCGGGGCGAGGTATAGACCTCCACTCCGCACTCCGCTTCGAAATAGTCACGAACCCACATGTCGTGATTACCCGTCATGAAAACCACCCGAATCCCCCGGTCGGTCAATTCGCACAACTTTCCCAATACGCGCACAAACCCTTTGGGGACGACCCGTTTGTATTCGAACCAGAAATCGAAAAGGTCGCCCAGAATAAAGACCGCATCGGCATCGCGGGAAACTTCGTCGAGCCACGCCACGAAACGTTTCTCGACCGCACGGGCCGCAGCCGGTCCTCCCGCGCCCAAATGAATGTCCGATGCGAAGTAATACATAGCCTATTCGAATTGCGCTTCGAGCGCCCGTTGCAACCCCGTACCGTAAAGATCGCGGGCCACTACGATACCCTCACGATCGATCAAAAAGTTAGCAGGCAGTTTCTGCACGTTGTAAAGCCCCAGTGCGGGAGAATTTCGTCCCCGGAAATCGCAAACCGAAATCCAGGGAAGCTGCTGCTCCTGCACGGCGTTGATCCAGATATCTTTCGAAACATCCACACCGATCTGGTAAATTTCAAATCCCCGGTCGGCATATTCGGCATAAACCTCCTTCAATTCGGCGTTGATGGCGTTGCTGTTTCCCAATTCGGCCGACCAGAAATCCACCAGCACGACCTTTCCCTGCAACGAACTCAAACGCACTTTACGGCCGAACATATCGGGCAACTCGACATCGGGAAAATTCGTTTCGGCGATATTCGACATCAGATTTTGCCGCGCATCCATGCGGGCGATCTCACTGGCCAGCAACGGCAGGTAGGAAGACTCCGGATAACGCTCCTCGATGGCTTCCGCCACCATGCGGTAGTAAATCACATCTCCGTCGAGGTTGAAAAGGTAAGTTTCGCCCGGAAGCCGCTGGTACAAGGCATATACCCCGGCCAGGGAAGACTTATGCTCGACGATGAACTTGATCTGTTCGCGTTTGATCCGGCGGTATTCGGCCCAATATTCAGACTCGATCCGTCGAATCTCCTCGTCGGTCATCCTGTAAGTTTCCGGCGAAGAACTCAACGCATCGAGCCGCTGCATCCCGGCCACGAACGGCTGATAAAATCGGCGCAGCAACTCCGACTCCTCGGACCCTTCGACCGTATAGTTGTGCACCACACGTCCGACCGAGCTGACCGTCAAGCGATCTCCGCCCTGCAGGAACAGGGGAATCTTATCGCCGTTGCAGACTAGGTTGTAAAGCGCCGGAGTACGGTCCACATCGCACAATTCCAATTTGTAATTCCCGGTTTCATCCAGTTGCGCCGAATCGATGAGCGTCTGCGCCAACGGAGTAACCTGCTCGAGATAGATCATCCGGCAATCCGAACCGACTATACGACCCGAAATCTTAACCGTAGAAGAGTGACAGGAAACCGCCAGGAGCGCCCCTGCCAGAAAAACGATCGAAATAAAAAATCTGCTGCGCATGTTGCGAGAAAATGGTTTATCAAAAAACGGAACCCTATTTCGAGGTATTGTGCCGTGCGCCCCCGTTCTTGCCGTTGAAATTGCGCGACTGATGCTGATTCCGGTTCTTCTGCTGCCGTTGCTGCGCTCCCTTCTGACCTTTCTGACCTTTTTGCGGATGCGCCATAAAGGGCTGTTTATAATCGCTTCGGATATTATTGAGAGCCACTTCGTCGATTTGGATCGCATTTCCGGACATTTTTTTTATGTCTTTTATGATAACCTCGTTACTCGGATGTTCCTGATTGTACTCGTAGCTCTTGGTGCGCATGTAACGCGCCAGGTTATCGACGGTCCGCGTGACTACCTGGGGATTCTTCTCATCGGCCAGACGCCGGATCATCCGTTCGACATATTTGCCGTAATGCTTGTACTCGATATGTCCCGACGAATAAGGCATACGCCGGGGCACCGTGGTAAGTTCCTGGCGCGAAGGCTGCGGATAGGGGGAGTCCACATCCAGTTGAAAGTCGGACATGATGAACAGGTGATCCCACAACTTATGGGTGAAGTCGGCCGTATCCCGCAGCAGGGGATTCAGGTTTCCCATAACGGCGATGACCGCACGGGCCTGCCGGTTGCGCTCGCGGCGGTCTTCGATCTGCATCAGCGAATCGACCATTTCGTGAATATGGCGGCCGTATTCGGGCAAAAAAAGCTTCCGTCTTTTATAATTATAATTTTTTTGCATAATTTTTGCGGGAGTTCGGTGGCATTGTTATTGCGAACCGTTCCAATAACATTCTGAAAAGATTTCGCGGATATAAATTTCAAAGCGATCGTAAATTCACCTTTGAAATCAACTTTATCTACAAAGTTGGATTCCTGCGAATAATATATTAACTTCGTCACAAAAGTACGTAAAAAAATCACAAAAGCAAGGTATGGCAAAAGTTTTAATCCTGGATCAATCGAAAAGCATACGCAACACGCTGCGAGAACGGCTGGAGTTTGAAGGAATAGCGGCGGAAAGCGCTGAAAATGAAGCGGCGGCATCCGTATTATGCGAACGTATCCCTTTCGATCTGATCATTTCGGATCATGAAACGAGGCTTCCCGAGAGCGACGTACCTTTCATCGTACTTTCCTCTGAAGCGACGGTCGATTCGGCTATCAAGGCACTCCGGAACGGAGCGCAGGACTACCTCACCAAACCGATCGACATAAACCGCCTGATGCAGTCGATCCGGCAAACACTCGAACAGGCAGCCGAAGCGCCGCGCACGGCGGCAAAAGCCAAAGCGAAACGCAGCTCGGCAGGTCACACGGAAGAGATCATAGGCACTTCCGAGCAAATGCAACACGTCCGGCGTCTGATCGACAAGGTCGCACCGTGCGACGCCCGCGTTCTGATCACGGGCGAGAACGGCACGGGCAAGGAACTCGTCGCCCGCTGGCTCCACGCCAAAAGCAACCGGGCCGGAGCGCCGTTCGTTGAGGTCAACTGCGCGGCCATTCCCTCCGAACTGATCGAAAGCGAACTGTTCGGCCACGAGCGGGGAGCCTTCACCTCGGCCATCAAACAGCGCAAGGGCAAATTCGAACAGGCGAGCGGCGGAACGCTCTTCATGGACGAGATCGGCGACATGTCGCTGGCGGCGCAGGCAAAGGTGCTGCGGGCCCTGCAAGAGCGCAAGATCAGCCGCGTAGGCAGCGACAAAGACGTCGATGTCGATGTGCGGATCATCGCGGCGACGAACAAGAACCTGCGAGAAGAGATTAAAAAAGGAAATTTCCGCGAAGACCTTTTCCATCGTATCGGCGTTATCCTGATCAAAGTACCGCCCCTGCGCGAACACTCGGAGGATATTCCCCTGCTGGTCGATCACTTCATCGATATGATCTGCGAAGAATACGACATGCCGCGAAAACCGATGGATAAAAAAGCGGTCGAAATGCTCCGGCAAATGCCGTGGACGGGCAACATCCGCGAACTGCGCAACGTCATCGAGCGGCTCGTGGTCCTGAGCGGCACCAAAATCACACCGAACGACGTAGAACTCTACTGTTAAACATTTCAGAGCAACTCGAGAATCTCACCGGGGCGGTCCACTACGTGGTCTGCCCCGTGTTCATACAACTCCGCCCGGTCGCGGAAGCCCCAAGTCACACCGACCG
>ENA-ORSB01003789-ORSB01003789.1-human-gut-metagenome-genome-assembly--contig:-NODE-3789-length-10222-cov-2.750467_pt1 | contig 10222 bp, 10 predicted proteins | sample MGYA00242180_ERZ509144 | MGnify/ENA primary metagenome ERZ509144 (study PRJEB26280, sample SAMEA2338661) | human gut metagenome | biome: human gut; feature: human-associated habitat; material: faeces... | reverse complement strand
GGCCTTGGAGGAGGAGTAGGGGCTGTGGGGGCACAGCGGGGTGGTCTCCATGAAGAAGCCCTCGGCACCCAGAGCGCCGTAGACCTCGTCGGTGGAAACCTGATGGTAGCGGCGGATGCCGTACTTCCTGCACGCGTCCATCAGCACCTGCGTACCCAGAATGTTGGTTTGCAGGAACACCTCAGGATTTTCAATGGAGCGATCCACATGACTTTCGGCGGCGAAGTTCACCACCATGTCGGGATGCTCCTCCTCAAAAAGCCGATACACCCCCTCCCGGTCGCAGATGTCCAGCTTCACAAAGCGGAAGTTGGGGTTATCCATAACGGGAGCCAGCGTGGACAGATTGCCGGCATAGGTCAGCTTGTCCAGGCAGACGATCCGGTAGTCCGGGTATTTGCGGAGCATATGGAAAATGAAATTGGAGCCGATAAAACCGGCGCCGCCGGTCACGATGATGGTCACTTCTCTCCCCCGCTTTCCTTTTTCTTCATGAAGCTCTTGAAACGATCCTCCGCGACCTGCCGCAGATGGCGGCCGTAGGGAGATTTTCCGTAAATTTCGGCCGCCTCCAGCAGCTCATCGCCGGAAATCCAGCCGAAACGGTAGGCAATTTCTTCCGGTGCGGAAATTTTGACGCCCTGCCGTTTTTCCACCATGTGGACAAATTCCGCCGCTTCCAGCAGGCTCTCAATGGTGCCGGTGTCCAGCCAGGCAAAGCCACGTCCCATAAGCTCCACGTCCAACCGCCCCTCTTTCAGATACATTTCATTCAGAGTGGTGATTTCCAGCTCCCCCCGGACGGAGGGCTTCACCTGCTCGGCCTTTTCCGCCACGCCCTTGGGGTAAAAGTACAGGCCGGTAATGGCGTAATTGCTCTTTGGGTTGGCGGGCTTCTCCTCCACGGAGATGACCCGGTCGTTTTCGTCAAACTCCACCACGCCGAAACGCTGGGGGTCGGACACATAGTAGCCGAACACGGTAGCTCTTCCGTTTTCGGCGGTGTCCCTCGCGCTGGCGAGGATGTCGGAAAAACCGTTGCCGTAGAAGATATTGTCGCCCAATACCATGGCGCAGGAATCGTCCCCGATAAATTCCTTGCCAATCAGAAACGCCTGTGCCAGCCCATCGGGCGAAGGCTGGACGGCGTATTGCAGACGGATGCCAAAATGGCTGCCGTCCCCCAGCAGATCCTGAAACCGCGGGGTATCCGACGGGGTAGAAATGATCAGAATATCCCGAATTCCGGCAAGCATCAGGGTGGACAGCGGATAGTAGATCATGGGCTTGTCATAAACGGGAAGCAGCTGTTTGGAGGTGACCTTTGTCAGAGGATAAAGCCGTGTGCCGGATCCACCGGCTAAAATGATACCTTTCATATGCCGATTCCTTTCCCGGGGGTGTTCCCCTATATCGGGTTTATTTTAGCATGTTTTGTCAGAAATGTAAACCGCTATTTGAAGGACGGATAAGTTTCCTTATTACATGTGCAGTCACGGCGAAAAGCCCACGGCGGGTGCGCCATGGGCTAAAAAAGTGTTTTTTCTTCCTCCATCAGGCCGCCGAAGTCCTGCAAATCATCCGCGCCAATCAGATATGCCCCCATCTGTTCCAGCTGGCGGGCAGCCTGACTGCCGTCGCGAAAACAGGCTACAGGACTCCACCCGAAGCGCAGATTTTTCACCGTACCATCCCACGTACCGCCGTGTCCAAAGTCGGACTGGGCGACAAACACCATGCGCCCCAGCGCGTGGATGCAGCGGTTGCGGCTCAGCGCCCGCTGGGTGGAAAACGCGCCGTCAAAATCGTCCTCGCTTAAGTATAGCAGATTCCGCCGTCTGGCCTGTTTACTCAGCTCGTCGGCGACGATGCTGATGACCCGTCCACCGGCGGCAAGGCACGCTTCCTGTGCCGTGCGGTCAGCACCCCGGGCGTTGCCGGAAACCAGCGTCAAGCCTTCCTCCGCCGCCCGGTATCCCACCGCCGCGGCAAATTCCCGGTTCTCCGCCCGCAGCTCCCGGCTTCCCACCAGCGCCACTGCAGGGGTGTTTAAGATAGACAACTCCCCCTTCGCCCACAGGCATCCGGGTGCGTCCATCCCAAGGCGCTGCCGCAGAATTCCGGGATATTCTTCGCTGACCCTTGTGACGGGGGTGCAGTCCATTTTTCTCCCCCGGCTCAGGTAGTAGTCCAGCTCCTGGGTATCCGAAAGCAGGGCGCAATACCGCTCCGCCGTCTCCCGGTCGTACCCAAGCTCGATAAAATCCTGCCGCGTCATTTCCCGCTCCGGCTGGGCGCATTCCCTGCCCCGCATCCGCAGCGCCAACATGCGCAGCTGAGCGGTAGAAAGAACCTGACGGTCAGGGTTTCCAAGACGGCTCGTCAGCAGCAGAAAGCCCCTTTCCCGGGGATTCAACGGAATCTCCTTTTGGGCGTCACGGGAGCTTTGACTTCCTCGGGCGACAGATTTCCGTCCTTGTCCATCACCATGGGCTGAATGGTGAAATTGCAGTATTTGCAGATGTCATCCAGTCTGGCCTCCTCCGGGAAATTGCTGACGATGCTCCATGCCACGCCCTTTTTCTTCGCCCGGCCGGTGCGGCCAATGCGGTGGACGTAGTATTCGTTCTCCTCCGGTACGTCATAGTTGATAACGCAGTCCACATCGTCCACGTCGATGCCCCGGGAGGCAACGTCGGTTGCGATCAGCACGGCCAGCTTGCCATCCCGATAGCGCTGCATGGTCTTTTCCCGCTGGCTCTGGCGGATATCGCCGTGGATGCAGTCGCAGTCCAAGCCCGCCCGCTGGAATTCGTCGCAGAGACGCTGGCACATGTGCTTGGTGTTGCAGAAGATCATCACCCGCTCATAGCCCTGACTGCGGATCAGGCGCAGAGACGTCTCCGCCTTTTCCAGCGGCGTGCAGGTAATGCTGAACTGGTCGATGTCCGGGCGGTCTTCCTGCTTGGGTTCCACGGTGATCTCCACCTCATCCCGCTGGTACATCCAGGACACCGTCATGACCTCCTGAGAGATGGTGGCAGAAAACAGCCCCAGATTCTTCCGGTTCTTCACCTTGTCGATGATCCGGGTCACGTCCTTGAAAAAACCCATGTCCAGCATCCGGTCGGCCTCGTCCAGCACTACGGTCTGAATTTTGTCCAGACGGATGGTCTTGCGGTTGTAGTGATCCATCAGCCGTCCCGGCGTCGCAACAACGATCTGGGGCTTGCGCTCCAGCTGCTTGATCTGGCCGCCGATGCCCGCGCCGCCGTACAGCACTGCTACCCGAATGCCCTGAAAATAGGTCAGCAGCCCCCGCAGCTCGTCGCCGATCTGGATGGCAAGCTCCCGGGTGGGGGCAAGGATCAGCCCCTGAACGCCCTCGTTGGCCGGGTCGATATGCTCGATCATGGGGATGCCGAAGGCAAAGGTCTTTCCGGTGCCGGTGGGCGCCTTGGCAATGACGTCCCGCCATTGCAGAAAATATGGGATGGCCTCCGCCTGAATGGTGGTGGGATAGCCGTAGCCCTTCTCTTCAAGCGCTTTCAGCATGGCCTCGCTGAGGCCGAGACTTTCAAATGTGACTTCCATGTTTCTCTTTCCCTTTTCCATCGAATTTTTCTTTATTGTATCACTTTTCCCCCATGTTTGCAACTTTTTTTGTTTTCCGATAGCCGATTCGAGAAAACTCGGTTTCAATCTCACGCAAAGGTGGACAAACGGGGATAAATATGGTATATTGTAGGTTATGATAATATGTCCTTGATGTAAGGAGAATACAAATGGGCAAACTAATCGTCATTGAAGGCACGGACGGCTCCGGCAAGTCCACCCAGTTTCGTCTGCTGACCCAGCGTCTGGAAAACGAAAACATTGCCTTTCAGAAAATTGTCTTTCCCCAGTACTCCGAACCCAGCTCCGCGCTGATCCGGATGTACCTCGGGGGCGAGTTCGGCACGAATCCGTTGGACGTCAACGCCTACGCCGCTTCCTCCTTTTACGCCATCGACCGCTACGCCTCCTACAAAAAGATCTGGGGGCAGTGGTACGAACAGGGCGGTCTGGTAATCTGCGACCGCTATACCACCTCCAACGCCGTCCATCAGGCGTCCAAGGAGCCGGAGGACAAGCGTCAGGAATTTCTCAGGTGGCTGTACGAATTCGAATACGACCGGCTGGGGCTTCCCCGCCCTGATCTGACGCTGTATCTGGACGTCCCCACGGACTTTACGGAGCAGCTGCTGCGCCACCGGGAACAGGATACCCACACCAGCGCAGACATCCACGAGCGGAACAGCGCCTATCTTGCTTCCTGCCGCCGTGCCGGACGCGCCGCCGCTGAATACTACGGCTGGACAATCATTTCCTGCACGGAAAATGGGAAAATGCGGAGTATTGAGGACATTCACGAAGAAATCTACCGCCATGTGGCGGCATGTCTGGAGGACTGAATATGGTTTACATGTTGCTTGGAACCGGCTTCGAGGAAACGGAAGCCGTCGCCCCTATTGATTTGCTGCGCCGCGCGGGCGTGTCCGTCGCCACCGTGGGCATTGGCGGAAAGGTCATCGTCGGAAGCCACGGCATCCCCGTGACCGCCGATATGGAACTTGGCCAAATGGACTTGACCCAGCTGGATATGATCGTTCTCCCCGGCGGAATGAAGGGCGTCGCGTCCATCAAGGGCTGCCCGGAGGCGCTGGAAGCCGTGCAGTTCGCATGGAAAAACGGCCGGTTCGTCGCCGCCATCTGTGCCGCACCCACCATTCTTGCCATGCTTGGCATCACCGATGGCAGACGCGCCACCTGCTACCCCGGCTGTGAAGGCCAGATGGGAAGCGCTGACATGGTCTGCGCCCCCGCCGTCACCGACGGAAAGCTCATCACCGGCACGTCCGCGGGCTGCGCCGTTCCCTTTGGTCTGGCGCTGATCGCCGCCCTGAAGGGTCAGGCCGCCGCGCAGGCCGTCGCAGAACAGATCGTCATTCGCTGACCTTGGAGGAACACAATATGGACAACAAACAGTTTCCCGAACGGGACGAGGAGGAAATCATTCCCGAAGAGCTGACCTTCCTTCCCGCCGACGAGGAATCGGAGGACGCCGGGGATGTCCCCGTCTCCGAAGACGTGATTGGGGAAGAACCCGCTTCCCAGCCAGAGGAAATCCCCGCAGAGGCGGAAGAACCCGTTGCGGAGGAAACTCCCGTGGCGGAGGAAACTCCCGTGGCGGAAGACGTTCCCGCATTTGAGGATGATTCCGCCCAAGATGACATTCCCACTTTTGAGGACGTCCCCCCCATTGCGGACGCTCCCGCCCCGGAGGAAATTCCCGCGCCCGATGACACCTCCGAAAAAGGCCGTTCCTTCATGGATCGCATTCCGGACGTGGATGACGGCATGGAGGAGTCCTACGACGACCGGCTCACCGAGCCGGAGATCGGCAGCGAGATCATCCCCGACGAGAGCGCCATGGATTCCCACGGTATGCTGGAGCACGGCGAGGAAGAGCCGCCCTTCGACCCCAGCATTCTGGACGACCCGGACTTGCAGGAGCTGCCGGAGGAACCGGCGGAAACGGAGCCGTCAAAGGACGAGATTGCGGAACAGGAATACCGGGACAGCGACGGTGATTTTGATGCCGCAGAGGATGCCCCCGCCCCGGAAAGAAAAGCGTCCGGTCGTCAGCGCCCCGTCAAAAAGGGACGTCCTAAGAAAACCCGTGGAGAGGGTCTGCTGGGCATCCCCCACATTCTGGTCACCATCGTGTGGCTGGCTCTGATCGTGGTCATCGGCGTCACGCTGGGACGGATGATCTGGGTCTGCGCCGCCGATGTGCTGGCTTTCGGGCGGGAAAACAAGCCCGTCACCATCACCGTTTACGAGTCCGACACCATGGACAGCATCACCGACAAGCTCTACGACGCCGGTCTGATCCGCTACAAGAGCCTGTTTAACTTCTACGCCGACATCTCCCACGCCGAGAAGAAGATCGACCCCGGCATTTACGACCTGAACACCCGGTACGACTATCACGCGCTGGTCAACATGATGTCCGCCAGCTCCACCCGTGAGGTCGTGGAAGACCTGCTGATCCCCGAGGGCTACACCTGCCGCCAGATTTTCGCTCTGCTGGAGGAAAACCGCATCTGCACCGCGCAGGATCTCAGCGCCTACGCCGCCAACGGCGCGCTGAAGGACTACTGGTTCCTTGAAAACGTGACCCGGGGCGACAAATACTGCCTTGAGGGCTTCCTTTTCCCGGATACCTACGACTTCTATAAGAATTCCTCCCCCCGTGAGGTTCTGGAAAAGATGCTGGACAACTTCGACTACCGGTTCAGCGAGGAAATGCGCGCCCAGATCGACACCCTGAACGCCACCGTCACCGACGGCAGCTTCACCGTCCGGGAAGTGACCATTGTCGCGTCCCTCATCGAGAAGGAAACCGCCTCCGCGTCGGAAAGCCCCCGGATCGCCGGTGTTATTTATAACCGTCTGTTCCACTGGGACTACCCCGCCCTGCTGAACATCGACGCCGCCATCATCTACGCGCAGGACGGCGTGTCCGACCATATCGACACCAGTCTGGACAGCCCTTACAACACCTACCTTCACGTGGGTCTGACGCCCACGCCCATTGCGAACCCGGGTCTTGCCAGCCTGCAGGCCGCGCTGAATCCCGAATCCCACAACTACTATTACTACGTGCTGAATCCCGCCACCGGCGCCCATCAGTTCTCCACCACACAGGAGGAGCATGAGCAGTACCGCGCGCAGTTTGCTGCTGCCGCCGCTGCCGCTTCCACACAGTCGGAGGGCGAATGAGAAAGCTGGAATTGCTCAGCCCCGCCGGGGACATGGAGCGGCTGGAAATGGCCGTAGCCTACGGCGCAGACGCGGTATATTTCGCCGGAACAAGCTTTGGAATGCGCTCCTTCGCAGGGAATTTCTCCCCCGAGGAGCTGCCCAAGGCGGTGCGGTACGCCCATGACCACGGCGTCAGGTGTCACGTCACCGTAAACACCATGCCGAGAAATGACGAAATCGTCCGGCTGCCGGAATATCTGGAACAGCTGGACGACGCCGGGGTGGACGCCCTGATCGTGGCCGACCTGGGCGCATTCACCCTCGCCGGGAAATATGCCCCGCACTGCGAGCGGCATATTTCCACCCAGCAGTCCATCGCCAATTACGTCTGCGCTCAGGCGTGGTTTGATCTGGGCGCGAAGCGGGTGGTGCTGGCACGGGAATGCAGTCTGGAAGAAATCCGCGCCATCCGTCAGAAGGTAGACCCCGCGCTGGAAATCGAGACCTTTGGCCATGGTGCCATGTGCGTCAGCTACTCCGGCCGGTGCCTGCTGAGCAACTACATGACGGGACGTGACAGCAATCGCGGCGCCTGCGCCCAGCCCTGCCGGTATCAGTACGCTCTGATGGAGGAAAAGCGCCCCGGGGAGTATTTCCCGGTTTTCGAGGACGAAAAGGGTACTTACATCTTAAATTCCCGGGATATGTGCATGATCGACCACCTGAATGACCTGATGGACGCAGGCGTGGACTGCATCAAAATTGAGGGCCGGGCAAAATCCGCCTACTATGCCGCCATCGTCACGGGAGCCTATCGCCACTGCATCGATGATGCCGCCGATGGCAGAGAGCTGGACCCCGTCTGGCGGGACGAGGTGGATCACATCTCCCACCGCATCTACTCCACCGGCTTCTATTACGGCGAGCCGGGGCAATACGTAGCTTCCTCCCGGTACATCCGGGAGTGGCAGATCGTGGCAAAAGTGGAATCCTGCGACGAAAACGGACTGGCGGTGTGCCGCCTGAACAACAAATTCCGCGCGGGAGACGCGCTGGAAGTCGTCGGCCCCGACGTGCGCCCCTTCCCCATCACCGCCCCGATCATGGCCGATTCCGACGGCAATCCGCTGGAAGAACCGCGAACTCCCCAGATGAAATTCACCATCCAACTGCCAAAGGCCGTCCCGCCCATGAGTATGCTCAGAAGAAGCGTTGATCTTTCCCCGAAGTAATCAAAAACACCGAACGTCGAATCGTTCGGTGTTTTTTTCGTATAAAGCCCGCATTACTGCGGTACTTTTTTTCGTTTTTCCGGGAATTTGTGAATCAGAAGTGCCAGCAGAATCGACATACCAAGGCAGAACAGGAACACAGCCGCATTTTCGGATTGAGAAAGTGTCTCGTTTCCGTGAACGACCGCATACTGCACAAGAAACACATTGTGGATCAGGAAGCACTCAAAGGAAATGTCTCCCAAGCACACCAGCGGTTTCCAGCGGAACAGGCTGGATGCCCAACCCATACCGCAGGTAAACACGCCGATCAGCACCAGATTTGGCAAGAGCCATGTGAAAATTCTGCTTCTCCATGGACTTCCGGCGCGGGAAAGCATGAAAAACCAATAGCCGAGCGCGCCAACTTCCAGTACCGTGAACACTATCCGCACCGTGTTTCCCTGCTTCAGGTGCGGCTTCAGGGTGCAGACCAACATTCCAAGGAGCATCCCGCCGAGGTATTCGCCCATTCTGGCTGGCGGGAAAATGTACTGCCAGTAATCCATGTCGAGATTCTTCGTTAAGTAGCAGTAAACAGCCGTCAGGAATAACGTTCCCGCCAGTGCGCCCGACAGCAGCAGCCAGCCCTTTGGACGCCGGTTGATTTTATTCAGCAGGAACATGACGGGAAGGCTGAACACAGACAGGAACATCAGAGTGGACAGGAACCAGCCCACACCGTTGTAGCTGAACGCGCCCTCCGCAGACCATGACTGCACCAGCAGAAGGTTCCGCACAAGCTGCCCCGGAAATCTCTGAACGTCAAAAAGCGCGGTCAGGCTCTCCGTGTTGGTATAGAGGAAAAGGTACAGCGTCGTAAACAAGTACAGGGGATAGATTTTCTTCACCTTGCGCCACAGATACTTCCCTTCCTCCCGCCAGCTGAGCCGGACGTCCTTGTTATAGAAAACAAGCGCCGTCACCAGACCGCTGAGCATGAAGAAAAAACTGACCGCCGCAGTGGAACAGTGAGAAGTCGGATATTTGAAAAACAGCCATTGCTCGCCATGGCACACAAACACATTGAAAAATGCCCAGAACCGCAGAAATTGCAGCTGTTCTTCCCTTCCGGTCCTGGTTGGGGACGCTATCTGTCCCTCTGTCTGCATACGCCGCCCTCCTTTCGACTTTGGGTCAGTTTTTCAGGCTTTGCAGCGGCGCGGGAATTCTGCCGCCGCGGACTATGAAGTCCTCGCTGGCCTTGTCGTGCACCGGCATCACCGGGGCGCTGCCCAGCAATCCGCCCATTTCCACCCGGTCGCCTACGGTCTTGCCGGGGGCGGGGATAATGCGCACGGCGGTGGTCTTGGTGTTCACCATGCCGATGGCCGCTTCGTCCGCAATGATGGCGGAAATGGTCGCCGCAGAGGTATCGCCGGGGACCGCGATCATGTCCAGTCCCACGGAGCAGACACAGGTCATGGCTTCCAGCTTGTCAAGGCACAGCGTGCCGCCCTCGGCGGCGGCGATCATGCCCGCGCGTCTGGCTGGCGTGGAGCCGGTTTTCGCCGTCTGGACGGGCGCGGAAACAGCCCCGTCCGGCCTGTTCGCCCCGCTGGAACTCACCGGATGCCACAGCATCTGCCACAGTGTATGCCACATCCGGGTAGAGCACCGTATCTCCTTGGGCAGCGCCAAAGTCCGCGACTTCAATTTCCGGATGCTTTTCTTCCAGATGCTCCATGATAATTGTCTTCAGGCGATATGCTGCCTCATCGCATCCGATTGCCAGTTTCATGCGCTTTCTCCCTCCAACAATCCTAGCATTCCATCCGCCATAGCCTGCAGCAGGATGCAGCAGGATGCAGCTCCGGCATCCAAAACACCCCTGGAGCGTTCGCCCAAGCGGCTGGAACGTCCGAATTTCGCAACCATATCCTTTGTAGAATCCCGACCGCATTCCGCAGCGGTCTTCATAATTTTCAGTGTATCCGCGAACGGGGCAGCACCTTCAGCCCCATGCTTCAATGCATCTACCGCAGGTGAGAGTGTATCTACCAGAGTTTTATCACCAACCCTGGCCTCTACAATCTCCTGCAGGCCAGTCAGTCCTGATTCCATCATGTCTGCCAGCAAAGGAAGACTGATATCTTCCGCCTCCTCTGCCGCAGCGGCCATATCCATAAAAGTCTGCACCA
>ENA-ORSB01003787-ORSB01003787.1-human-gut-metagenome-genome-assembly--contig:-NODE-3787-length-10223-cov-6.911979_pt1 | contig 10223 bp, 10 predicted proteins | sample MGYA00242180_ERZ509144 | MGnify/ENA primary metagenome ERZ509144 (study PRJEB26280, sample SAMEA2338661) | human gut metagenome | biome: human gut; feature: human-associated habitat; material: faeces... | reverse complement strand
ATGTAGTATATATCGACTAAATTTGATTTAAATATGTAAACGCTTTATTTTTTTAGAAAATCTCTAGAAATTCTAAAAATATGATGCTATAATTGTATCATAGAAATTTTTAAGGAGGAGTCATATAATGGCAAAAGAATTATCTTTCGTAGTATCTGATCCAGTTGGATTACATGCTAGACCAGCTACTATCTTAGTAAACCAAGCTAGCAAATTCACTAGCAATATTAAATTAGTTTATAATGATAAAGAAGTAAACTTAAAATCTATCATGGGAGTTATGTCTTTAGGTGTTCCTACTAAAGCTACAGTTACTATCGTAGCTGAAGGTGATGACGAAGAAGATGTAGTTGCTTCAATTGCTAAAGTAATCAAAGAACAAAAAGTTTCTGAATAATAGCATTAATGAAAAGGGAATCAACATGATTCCCTTTTTTTATGCTATAATGAATTCAGAGGTGTAAATCATGGCTAAGAAGTTTAAAACAAATGCGCTTAGAATGTTGGATAAAGCAAAAATTGCTTATTCGATAAAGGAATATGAATATGATGAAGATCATTTAGATGGAAGACATGTAGCAAGTCAGGTAGATATGGTGCCAGAAGCTATTTTTAAAACACTTGTTTTACATGATAACCATAATGAGTATCTTGTATGTTGTGTTCCTGTTTTAGAAGAAATTGATTTAAAAAAGCTTGCTAAATTAGCAGGTAGAAAAAATGTAGAAATGATCCATCAAAAGGACTTATTACCTGTAACAGGTTATATGCGAGGAGGATGTTCCCCAGTAGGAATGAAAAAACAGTTTCCAACGTATATGGATGAAAGTATTTTAAAAGTTGATGAAGTTGCTTTTTCAGCAGGAAAGCGTGGTTTTCAAATGATTGTCAAGGTTCAAGATATTTTGACATACTTAAATGTCGAAACGGGAGATATTATACGAAAATAATTTGAAAACGGTTACATTTTTCTATAGTTTTTGACAAAGAGCTTTGATATACTTATATTAAGAGGTGGTAAAAATGAATTATACAGTTCCTAGAGGTGTAAATAAAATTCCATTTTCAATTAGAGTAGACGAACACGACTTTGAAATAATAGACCAATTGTCAAAGAAGAACAAAAAATCTTATAATTATATTGTTAATTCTATGATAAAGTTTGCTATTCAAAACATGGATATAGAAAATACTGAACAAAAAAAATAACAGCTGGATTTTTATTCTAGCTGTTTTTATTTAGCGACCAATTTGGCGACCAAATAATATTTAGTTATCAATACAATATAGTCCTTAATGAGTAATTTTTCTCAAAAAATCCGTATTTTTCAGAACTAAATAATACTAAAAAATACTGTATAAACTGGTGCAGTTAATCTTAGGAACCAGTGTCAACGACGTGGGGGTTCAAGTCCCTTCATCCGCACCAGAATGAGATACTAATTTATAGTTGGTATCTTTTTTTGTTACCTTTGAGAATTTTTGTGGGACTTGAAAAGGAGGATTAGAAAAACGTCCGGTGGACGGTTTTCCCGACGCGGCTCGTCAAGTCCCTTCATCCGCACCAGAATGAGATACTAATTTATAGTTAGTATCTTTTTTTGTTCTTAGGTAACCTCTAATAGCCCTACTAAAACAAAAAAATTAGATTCCTCATTGAAATCTAATTTTTATCTTTTTATTTATCAAACATTTTCAATATTTCTTCTTCGTCTTGTACTCCTATGCTTGTTCCAAGTACTTCACCATCTTTTATTGCAACAAATGTTGGTATGCTCATTACTCCAAATTTTTCTGCTAAATCTGGTTCTTCATCTACATTTACTTTGCATACTTTTATTTTTCCTTCATTTTCGTCTGCAATTTTTGCTACTACTGGCATCATTGCTCTGCATGGTCCACACCAAGTAGCCCAAAAGTCTATAAGTACTGGAATAGTAGATTTTTCTACTTCTTCACTATAGTTTTTACTTGTTAAATTTACTTCACACATATCTAATTTTCCTTTCTTCTCAATTTGTTAATTATTGCTAATCCTGCTTTTGTGCCTTCATACACAGCCTTAGATATTTGAAGTATTCCTCCTGTGCAATCTCCACATGCATATATGTTTTCTATGCTTGTTTGCATCTCATCATTTACCACAATATTGTTGTTTTCAGTTTTTGCACCTAATTTTTTTGCAAATTCTAAGCAGCCCGCTGTTCCTTGTGCAATGAATACTCCATCTATTTTCTGTGATGAGTCATCTTCAAATTCTATTTCTTCTATTTTATTTGTGCCTCTAAATTCACGTATCTTTTTTTCATTTATCTGTACATTGATACTTCTATTTTCTATTGGTTCTTTACCATTTGTAAGCATTGTTACAGACTTTGCGATTGGTAGTAACTCTTCAATTTCTCCAATTGCATATTCTCCATTGCCTAGCACTGCTACATCTTTATTTCTATAAAATGGTGCGTCACATACTGCACAATAACTTACACCTTTTCCTTCAAATTCTTGCAGTCCTTTCATGTTTGGCTTGTTTCTATTGACTCCTGTTGCGATTACTACTGTTTTTGCAACATACCTATCATCTTTAGATTGATTTGCTACCATTACCTCAAATCCACTTTCAGTATATTTTACACCAATTACTTCTTTTTTTATTAATTCTATTCCAAGATTTTTTGCTTGTTTCTCGCCTTTTTCTATCAATTCTTTCCCTGAGATGGGAATTTCAAAACCATAATAATTTTCTATTTTTTCGGTTCTAATTAGAGCTCCTTCTCCCTTAGAAATTATTAATACTTTAAAACCTGCTCTTTTAATATATATTCCAGCTGTAATGCCAGCAGGACCTCCTCCTATTATTATAACATCATACATAAAAAAGTATTCCTTCCTCACATTATCTAGTCCAATAAATCATATATGTTTTCAAATTTGTACCCTTGTTCTCTTAAATACGATATTAAATCTGATAGCATTTCATATGTCAGTATTTTATCGCTTGAATCATGCATTAATATTACAACACTGTCTTTTTCTCCCATAGTATCTTTTACGTTTTGTAATAAGGCTTCTTTAGTCTTTGCACCTGCAGCATCTGAACTTAAGCTATTCCAGTCTAAATGCATAATTCCATTGTCATGAAGTAATGCTTTAGAATTCTGCTTTGCCTCATCATAATATCCTCCATTCGAACCACCTGGGAATCTAAACAATTTTGACATATATGAATTATTTTCTAATGCTTTTCTTATTGCATCTTCTGTATAATTATATTCGTTTAATGTAGCCTCTGGTGATGCATATACTGCAGAATATTTGTGTGAATAGCCGTGATTTGCTACATAATGTCCTTCATCAAACTCTCTTTTTACCAAGTCTGGATAGTTGTTTACATTAGTTCCTAGCGTAAAAAAAGTTGCCTTAACATTTTCTTTTTTTAGCAAGTCTAAGATTAGTGGTGTTACCGTTTCAGATGGACCGTCGTCAAATGTTAAAAATACTCTTTTTTCACCAGTAGAACGATAAATATGCTTTATTCTATCTTTTTCTTCGTCAGTGAAAGCCCTGCTAGTTTGCTCTACTCTTTTATTAATTTCTGCTTGTTTTGCAAGCTCTTCTTGTCTCTGTTTTTCCTCTTCTTCTTTTCTTATTTGAGCCTGTTGTTCCTCATATAATTTTGCTTGTTTTTTTACTTCATGATGTTCTGCAAGTCTTATTCCAGAAATGGTTGCTAAAGTAACAAGAAGAATTAATAAAATAATGCAAACTGTCACCTTTTTCTTATTCAATCCTCTTCTAATAATTAAATCGTACATTTTCTACCTCTCATTTTTTTCTTATTCTATCATATGCAACTTTTATTTACAATATTCTACAATTTTTATTATAAATTTTCCATGCAATAATTTAATAGAAGATTCATCATACTTTTCTAATGAACGAAACCAAATAGCAATAATTTATATTTTTTAAAACGAAACTGGAAGTGCGCCTTTTGAGGGGGCGTTAGGAGCCCCGACCAAGCACGATATGTTGATGCTTTATAAAAATATAAATTATTGCTTTATTACTTAGTTAATAAATTAACCTATTCATCCTTAGAAGTATTTATTTTTAGTAATTTGAATATTTCCACTATTACAACTGGTGCAATTACTAATGCTATTGTTTCAACTATTCTATCCATTGGAAGTACTGGAATACTGAATATTGCTCTTAAAACTGGAATTGCAAGTATTACTAGCATAAGCATTGCAGATGCTCCAATAGCCCAGAATAATTGCTTGTTTCCACCTATTCCTATCTTAAATATTGACTCTTTGTTGTTTCTTATGTTAAATACATGAATCAATTCTGAAAATGCTAAAACAATAAATGTCATTGTCTGACCAATTTCAACTCTTACTTGTTCTTGTGTTAATCCTTCTATTACTGGTGGATTTGGAGTGGAAATTCCAATTACAAATGCAGCAAGTGATAAAAGCCCTATCATTATTCCTTGGTAAATTATACGCCATGTCATACCTTTTGTGAATATTCCAGAACTTGCCTTTACTGGTTTTCTCTTCATTACATCTTTGTTTGCTGGGTCAAATGCAAGTGCTAAAGCTGGTAATGAGTCCGTTACTAAGTTTATCCATAATATGTGTATTGGTAATAATGGTTCTATTAATCCAATTGGAATTCCAAACTTTGTTGCTAAGAATGGTGTTAGTAAAATTGCAAAGAACAATACTATTACCTCTCCGACGTTACTTGATAATAAAAACTGTATTGCTTTTATTATGTTGTCGTAAATACGTCTGCCTTCTTCAACTGCAGAAACAACTGTTGCAAAGTTGTCATCTGTTAAAATTACGTCTGCTGCTTCTTTTGCGACATCTGTTCCTACAATTCCCATCGCACAGCCAATATCTGCTGTTTTTAGGGCTGGTGCATCATTTACTCCATCTCCAGTCATCGCAACTATTTCTCCATGAGCCTGCCATGCCTTAACTATACGCACTTTATGTTCTGGAGAAACTCTCGCATATACTCTTATATTTTCCACCCTTTGAATTAATTCTTCTTGCGACATTGCTTCTAATTGGCTTCCTGTTATAGCATCTTCGCCGTCTTCTAAAATACCAAGTTCTTTTGCTATTGCAACAGCAGTCACCTTATGGTCTCCTGTTATCATCACTGTTTTTATTCCTGCCGATTTACACTTTGCAACAGCAACTTTTGCCTCTTCTCTTGGAGGGTCAATCATTCCAACCATTCCTATATAAATTAGGTCTTTTTCGATTGTTTCCATCTCTTCTTTTGATGGCATATGGTCTATTTGTTTGTACGCCATTGCAAGTACTCTTAAAGCATTCTCAGCCATTTGGTCGTTGAATTCATCTATTTTCTTCTTATATTCTTCAAGATTTTCTCTGACCTCTCCATTAATCTGGGATTTGCTACATCTTGCTAGTAATTCATCTACTCCACCTTTTGTGTAAACCATATATTGGTTGTCATTTACCTTGTGAACTGTTGTCATTAATTTTCTCTCTGAATCAAATGGAACTTCTTCAACTCTTGGCATTTGATCAAACACAGCTGGAGTAAAGTCCAATTTAAATCCCATATCTATAAGTGCTGTTTCTGTTGGATCACCTGTTAATTGCTTGTTTTCTCCTATTTTTGTATCATTACATAACATCGAAATATAAACAAGTCTTCCAAGCTCGTCATTTTCTTTATTAGTATCTACTTTATCGATGTCTATTATTCTGTTATTATAAAATAATTTTTGTACAGTCATCTTATTTTGTGTAAGAGTTCCTGTTTTATCAGAACATATAACAGTAGCACTTCCAAGCGTTTCAACAGCTGGTAGTTTCTTTACTATTGCATTTTTCTTTACCATTCTTTGAACACCAATTGCTAAAACTATTGTAGAAATTGCTGCAAGCCCTTCTGGAATTACTGCAACTGCTAAACTTACAGCCGTCATAAACATATCTAGTGGTTCTTTTCCTTGCAACAATCCAATAATAAAAATTACCACACAAATTGCAAGCGAAGCAATTCCTAGAGTCTTTCCTAACTTGTTTAATCTACGTTGTAAAGGTGTATCCGATTTTTCTGTATTATTTAAAATTCCAGCAATCTTTCCTACTTCTGTATTCATTCCAGTCTCAACAACAATTCCTTGTCCTCTACCGTACGTAATCAAGCTAGAAGAAAATACCATGTTGGTTCTATCTCCAATTCCAACATCTTCGCTACTTATTGTAGTTGTATATTTATCAACTGGTACAGATTCACCAGTTAGCGATGTTTCTTGAGCCCTTAAGTTTACAGCTTCTGTTATTCTCATATCAGCTGGAACGTAATCGCCTGTTTCTAGTACAACTACATCTCCTGGAACCAATTCTTTTGATGGCACAACTGTTATTTTCCCATTTCTTATTACTTTGGCAGAATAACTACTTAATTTTTTAAGTGCCTCGAGTGATTTTTCCGCTTTATCTTCTTGAGCCACACCGATTATTGCATTAACAATTACAACAATCATTATGATTATTGAATCTGTTATGCCTTCTCCATTAATGTGCCCTACAATACCTGAAACAACGGCTGCAATAATTAAAACAATTATCATAAAATCTTTAAATTGTTCTAAGAATTTTACAATTAATGGCGTTTTCTTGCCTTTTTCCAGCTCATTTAATCCATATTTTTGTTTTCTCTTTTCCACCTCTTCTGCAGTCAAGCCTAACGTGTTATTCGTGTTGAGCTTTTTAACCGTCTCTTCAACCGATTTGTTAAACCAATTTTCTTTTTCCATAACCTCATCCTTTCCAAGGGCAATAATTTCTTATGTACTTTATCCCGAATTTTGCTATTAGCTTTACCATAAAGCTTTATTATAACACTAATTTAAATTTCATAAATAAAAATAAAATATATTTCTTTTAAATTCAATCTTTTTTATTTATTATGTACAAAAAAGCAAGACTTTAAAAGAAATTCGCCCTAAAACATTGTAAATTTCTTTAAAAGTCTTGCTTACCACTCGTGGTTACTAGCCATGCTAAAAGCCGTGATGTTGACTAGTAGTTATCAAGCTACTCCCTTTTAATTTACGGATATCTTATCATTTTTATCATTAAAAATCAAGTACTATTGGGGGAACATTTTTGAAACGTAGCAGAAATTGTACACTAGTTGAAAAACTTTTTATACATGCAGACTTGAAAATATTTTATAGAAAACCATTATTTTAAAAAATAGATGAATTAGCAAATATACCGAATTTTTTACATTAGTAAAAAATTTTGCAACATCAAATTTGACTATTTTATGTAAATATAGTAAAATAAAGGTGTCCGATTTTTTAATCATGCGATTCGTTGCATGGTTAAACACACCAATTAACAAACTTGTTAAAGGAGACAAGAAAATGGTTAATTACACTTTAGGCGACTTGATCCACGACTCTTTCAGAGTCACACATGGCATGATTGCTGTTTTTCCAGAAACAGGTCATGAGGTTACTCTAAGCGTGGATTTCTTTATCGCGAAGTTCGATGGCCATTATTCGGCAAATAACTCAACGACGATTGGATTTATCTGCCAAAACCGGTACTATGTGACTCCGTACACTGCACGAGCCATTGCTACGCTTGTTGAAAATGGCTTCATAGAAGCTAGTTTCTATGTTCCTTTCTCCGCCTCGGATTACCCGAAGCGTGAAGCAAAACGGTGGAAGTTCTTGCAAGAAAAAGCAAAAAAGACACCCGAAGAAAACTTCTCGGCAGAATGTGAAAAATTCTGCAACGAGCACCACATTGGAGCTTTGCCTCCTCTCGTGATGAAAAAGAGCTTCTTGATTCCCAACGAAGGTTTGCGGGTCAAGCACGTGAATTATGAAACTCATACTTACCCGGTAATCACTAAATTCAAACTTGACACCTTTGCTCGTGACTCGCTTGGAACTTATTCCATGAACAACGGCATTGTCGTGTTTGTTTATCGTGACGGGCACACCTATGTAACTAAGGGTTACAAGGTGCTCCAGTACCTGAACGATGCAGGATACCGAGAAAAGTGCATGTTTGTACCGTTCTCTAACGGTGAAGAAATCATGCATGATGCCTTCCGGGAAAAGTGGGAATCCATTCGCAAGTGGCGCTAAAATTTAGCCATTTTACGAGATTAGTTGTTTACTTATCTTGTAGCAAGAAGACCAGCTGTAACGGCTGGTCTTTTTGCTTTATTATGGAGTGGGTAACGGGAATCGGCGAGCCGCGTCGGGAAATTAGTCCACTGGACTAATTTCTATTCCTCCTTTTCGATTCCCATATAAAACATAAAAAAATTAAAGCTATTCCAAGCTCTAATTTTTCTTTTAATGCTGGAGTGGGTAACGGGAATCGAACCCGTGCAATCAGGTCGGAAGCATGATATTCTAGCCACTAAATTATACCCACAAGTAAATATATGAATTATAGTTAAAATAACATTCAGATAAAAAATCATATTTTAACTTCATATTGACTTTTGTTTATTATTTGTATATAATAAGTATAGGAAATGAACATACAGAAATGTATGTTACCACATATATGTAATAAACACTACATTGCATGTTCGAAGCAAAATGTAGTGTTTTTATTATTCCTTATTTGTCCAACTTATAAATATAATTGTTAATAAGGCTACGTTTACAGTAAGGGAAAATCCCAATGCATATATTAAAAATAATATAAATCCCATAAACAACCACCTCACTTTCTCATAGCAAAACTATGTAGTAAAGTGGTAACACACATCTGCTTATTCTCATTTCCTATGTTTCATAGTATAGCATAGGAAATAAAAAATAGCAATACTCGCGAACAAAAATTCTGTAAAAGCAGATTTGGCATTATAATTTTATCGACATTAATCCTTTCATTCCTCTTTCATCACATCATACTTTCTTTCATAATCCCTTGTGTCTGGATATGCCATATAAACCTGTGAACTGTTTCTTTTTAAGTATTCTATTATCTCATACACATCAATCCAAATCTGATTGTTTCCATCTTTTTGAACTTCATTAAATATAAGTTGCACTCCAAAATGCAAATGCGGAATGTTTATATTATTCACATTTTCATGGCTACTATAGTCTGTCATTCCTAGATATCCTATCACATCTCCGGCTGTTACAATTTGTCCTTCACATAAATCTTTTGCATAAGGGTGGTCTTTTCGTAGATGTGCGTAATAATAATATCTTTTACCATCGAAGCTTCGTATACCAACTCTCCAACCACCATATTGATTCCACCCTAAAGCTTCAATATAGCCAGATTCTACAGCGATAATTGGTGTGCCAATACTTCCGTAGCAAATCATTTCCTAAATGTACTCTTCTATATCCATAAGACCTGGCAGAACCAAAATCCTTATAGTGGCTAAAATAATAATTTTTAGCAATAGGAGAAAATGCTTTTAAACCATATTTTTTTACATATTTTTTGTTGCCTTGTTCATCTACAGTTGCTATTTCATATTCTCCAATATATTCATGGAATATGGCATCATAACTCTGAAAAAAATAATTGTAAAGCTTCATATTTGCTGTCAACTCGTTCATAGTCTTCCCTTCGCGTAAACTGTTTAATAAATTTTCTAAATCTTTATCTTTAAATAAAGATAGTTCTCCGCCATACTTGCATCCTAAATATGCCATTAATTCAATCCAATTAAATTGTATTTGTTCATTATTAACATGAGAATTAATATCAGTATCGGCTAATTTTTTCAGCACTACTGCGGTTCCTTTAAAATCCACCCACTTTATATATGATTTTTCTTTTTCTAAATCTTCTTTTTGGTTTGAAAGACTTTTCATTTGTTCTTTTAGTTCTAACTCTTTTTTTCTATATGGATAATTTTTTTCCATATTCTCTAAAATCATCGTTCCATACTTTCCAAAAATCATTCTAACTACCCTCTTTCTATAATAATTTTACAATACACCATAAGTAAATACAAAACCTAAAACAAAAAAGAGGTGCAAAGAGTATTTTTAACTCTCTGCATCTCTTATAATTATTTTATTATATATATTATACTACTTATTTTTTTAGTTTCAACATAGTCTTTTTTTTGTACTGTTTTTTGTGTGTACTATTTTTACTAGCATTTTTGTTTAACTTTTATTTTAACCATTTTATTTTTTCTTTATGTTCTAATAT
>ENA-ORSB01003785-ORSB01003785.1-human-gut-metagenome-genome-assembly--contig:-NODE-3785-length-10226-cov-11.136171_pt1 | contig 10226 bp, 6 predicted proteins | sample MGYA00242180_ERZ509144 | MGnify/ENA primary metagenome ERZ509144 (study PRJEB26280, sample SAMEA2338661) | human gut metagenome | biome: human gut; feature: human-associated habitat; material: faeces... | reverse complement strand
AGGACTTCCGCTTATGATTTCCCTGGTACTGATGCAGAATACCAGCAAAATGCTGGATCACAATGTTCTGGTTAGAAAAGCAGAAGGAATCGAGACCGCAGGTGCTTTGAATATTCTGTTCAGTGATAAGACTGGAACCATCACAAGCGGAGAGCCGCAGGTAACCGATCTTGTCCCGGCGGACGGTGTAAGTGAGGAGGAGCTTTTAAAAGGTGCCTTTGCACTGGAGCAGAAAAGTGAGCATCCGCTGGCCCGTGCGATTCTTGCACTTGCAGAGGAAAAAGGCCTGGCCCGCGAAGAAGTCAGTGATTTCTCTGCGCTTCCTGGAAACGGCCTTGTGGCAAAACGGAACGGAAAAGAGCTCTGCGGAGGCAACCGCGCACTGATTACGAAAAAAGCGTTTCTCTCGAAACAGATGGAAGAGCAGGCAGCAAAACTTTCCGAAGAAGGAAAGACACCGCTGTTCTTCAGTGAAGACGGAAAGATGCTCGGTATGATCGCGGTTGCGGATGTCATCAAAGAGGACAGCCCGCGTGCGGTGAAAGAACTGCAGAATATGGGAATCCGTGTCGTGATGCTGACCGGAGACAATGAGCGCACCGCGCGTGCCATCGGCGCACAGGCAGGTGTGGACGAAGTCATCGCAGGCGTTCTGCCGGATGGAAAAGAAGCGGTCATCAGCCGCCTGAAAGAAAAAGGAAAAGTAGCGATGGTAGGAGACGGCATCAACGATGCACCGGCTCTGACCAGTGCGGATATCGGTATTGCCATCGGAGCAGGAACCGATATCGCGATCGATGCGGCAGACGTTGTCCTGATGAAGAGCCGCCTCTCCGATGTACCGGCAGCGATCCGCTTAAGCCGTGCGACCCTCAGGAACATTCACGAGAATTTGTTCTGGGCCTTCATTTACAATATCATCGGTATTCCGCTGGCTGCGGGCGTATGGATCCCGCTGTTCGGCTGGAAGCTGAACCCGATGTTCGGTGCGGCGGCGATGAGCCTGTCCAGCTTCTGCGTGGTGTCGAACGCGCTGCGGCTGAACCTCTTCCGCCTGCGCGACGGCCGGCATGACCGCGCCCTGCACCCGGTGACGCTGCCCAACATAGCCGCCCAGCCCGGCGCAAAGGTGCTGACGATGCGCATTGATGGCATGATGTGCGCCCACTGCGAGGCACGCGTGAAGGCGGCGCTGGAAGCGGTGGATGGCGTGCAGAGCGCGGCGGCAAGCCACGAAGCGGGTACGGTGGTCGTGACGCTGAAAGCCGATGCGGATGAAAACGCCTTGAAGCCCCTGCTCAAAGCGGTTGTCGAAGAAAACGACTACGAGGTCAAAGGGTTCGACAAGTAATTTCATAGCATTTCCCCCTTCCTGTCTCATGCGGAGACGTGGAGGGGAATTTTTCGCACGGCTTATCCACAGAAAGTGCATAACCTTGTGGATAACAATGTGCAAAAGCGGTGGATAACATCGTTTCAATCCCTTTTTAATCACAGCAGTTGTAAAATTCCTCCCCTCCATTGACATATCACGGAAACAATGATAAAATAAACGCAATCGAGAGCGGCGTTCGAGAGGAAAAAACATGCCGCAAAATACACGGGGAAAATCCCCAAATAAGGAGAAAAGGCACATGAAACGGTTGACTTCCTTGGTTCTGGCGCTGTTGCTGGCGCTGACGATGATGGTGGGTGCGTTCGCGGAAACGGCGGATGTGACCGGCGAATGGTACGGCGAGCTGCTTGGCATTCAGGTGACGCTGACCATCAACGCTGACGGTACCTACAAGATGGACATTACGGGCATGGATTCGGAGGAAGGCGTCTGGGAAAAGAATGAGGACGGCAACCTCGTGATGGACAAGGGAACGGAAGGCGAAGGGCTTGTGACCGTGACCGAAACGGGCCTGAGCACCGAGCAGGATGGCATGAAGATTGACTTCACCCGTGAAGCGCCTGCCGAGGACGAAGAGCTGACCATCAGCACGGAGACGACGGAAGAAGAACTGCAAGGCAAGTGGCAGGCGACGAGCGTCATCATGAACGGCATGAGCGTGCCGATGAGCATGGTGGGTCAGGAGTGCATCATTGAAGTGAAGGACAGCAATCTGTATCTGCTGAATCTGGTTGGTCAGACGGCGCTGGCGGAGATTCCGATTCCGATGACGTTTGTGGATGGCATCCTCACTGTGACGCTGCCGGTGGACAAGAACACGACGCAGATGTTCGGCGTGGCGAAGCTGACGGACGGCACGTTGCTGTTTGAACTTGTGCAGGGCGACACCACAATGGACTTCCTGATGGAAGCTGTTCCGGAGGACGCAGAACCTGCTGCGGCGGAATAAAATAATATCCAAATCATAACTACCATTGGGGCGGAGGACGGGAACGTCTTCCGCCCTTGCGCGTTTTTTGGGAGGAAATTGTTATACCTTTGATGCTGTTGTTTCACGAAAACATGAATGAACTGGTAGAAGAAAAGAGCAGCTAACGATGAAGAGACTGACGAGCGTTTTCCTTGCCCTTCTGATGCTGAACTTATTTTCCGCGGCGCATTCTCATTTGGAAATAGTATCATCATGAAGGAATCGGACAACAATCAATAATTATCGTCGGACAGTACAAATCGATGTTCCGGATTTTTTGCGGAAAATGCAATTTTCGCGCAACCGATTCCGCCTGCCGCGCGTCTAATGGGTGAAGCGCTTCCGGAGGCGTGGAATTCGTTTATAGACAGGATAGAACGAAAGGAGTCAATATCATGAAGAAAGTCTTGTGCGCATGTTTGGCGATGCTGGTGCTGCTCTGCGGCGCGGCAATGGCGGAGCATTTCCGCTGTGAGCTGCCGGAAGGGGCGTGGCTGGGCGATACAACGCCCCTGCGCGAGGGGGATGCGCTGCTGCTTACGGGCGGCAAGGCACTCTACCGTGTGTCGCTGGCGGACGGCAGCGCGGAGAAGCTGGCGGATATGCCGGATAATGTGATGCACTCGGTGCTGCGGCGCGACGCGGAAGGGCAGCTGACGCTAACCGGCATCGGGTACGATGCCGACTGGAACGAACTGCTCGTGACGTACACACTGAATGCGGACAACGCGTGGGAACTGACGTCGCGCTGGGATGTGCGCGAAGCGTTGGATGACGAAAACGCGGGTGTCGGCGATTTGCTGGTGTCCGACAAGGCAATCTACCTTACCCTGCGCGTGGAGGGCAAGCCGCAGCAGCTGATTTACGAGAATCTGGAAACGAGCGAAGTGCGGCAAATCGGCAGTTTCAGCGATGAAGAGTGGAGTGAGGTGAAGCTGTTCCTCCGCGGCGATACGCTCTGCAATCCCGAAGGAGACTATGACAAGCAGATGCTGACGCTGCACACCTTTGACCCCGCGACGGGCAAAGTCGGCAAAGAAACGTACACGTCGGAGACTGTGCCGCTTTGGACGGCGGACGATTTGCGCTATGTGAACGGGCGCTATTACGCCCTGATGTATGACAACAATGTGCGCGGGCTGTACAGCGGCGAAACGCTGGAAACCATGACGTGCATCACGTCGCCGCTGACGACAATGGACAGCATCCTGCTGGTGACGGATGATGACGTACTGCTCGCCAACGGTACGCTGCTGATGAGCAGCCGTATTGTCTCCGAGACATCCGTGACGCTTGTCCTGAGCCAGACGGAAGCGCACAACGCGGCTGACTACATGCTGCAGAACGGCGTTACCTTCCGCAGCGTCTATGATCTGACGACCGCCGATATCCTCAACACGAAAAACAGCGATGTGGATATCCTCTGCATCACGCCGTTTGATACGGTGAGTTTGAAGCTGCTGAAAACCAAGGGCTACTTCACCGACCTGAGCAGCAGTGCAATCCTCTCCAAGCAGGTCGGCCGCCTCTATCCCGGCTTGCAGAAGGGTCTCACGACCGATGACGGCAAAATTATCGGCTGGTATGAGACGGTTGAAACCTATCTGCCTGACGCGGCAATGGATGTGCTGGAGCAGAACGGCATGACTTTTGCGAATACGCTGCTGGAGATGTTCCAGCAAATCACCCAGCTGGCGGATGAGGGCGTTTTCGCGGATGAAGGCATGGCACCCCTCGGCTACCCCGGTTACAGTCGCCTGAATATGCTGAACATGAGTATCGAGCGCTACCTGAACGAGCAGCAGCTGCTCGGCAATCGCATCACGCTGAACAACGCCGAATTGCAGAAGCTGCTGACCTACATCGTGGCGAACGTCCCGGCGGACGAAGACACTTTCCCGGAGAACGAGGACGGCTATTCCCTCTACGAGATGGACGTCTCCATGCCCATCACGACGGACTGCCACATGCCGATGAAGGTCGGCGAATCGTCGCCCGCCGCGATTCCGGCATCGGTCTATGTGCTGGTGGTGAACCCGTATTCCCAGCACAAGGAGGAAGCCATCCGCTATCTGGAATACTGCGCGCAGAACGTCTACGATGAAACGCAGTACCGCATCTTCGCGGACATGACCGAACCGCTGGTGAACACCTATCAGCTGGAGCGGATTGCGGAGATGGAAAGCCAAATCGCCGCGCTGGAAGCGCAGGAGCAGACGGCGGAAGTCAAAGAGCAGCTGGAAGAGCTTCGCGTAAGCAAGGCGGAAGCGGAAAAGTACCGGTACACGATTGATACGGAGGACATTGCCGCGTGGCAGGCGGTAGCGGGGAATATTGTTGTGCCGGAGGAAAATTACTTCACGAAGGATTTCCGGAAGCTGGTGACGCGCTTGGCAGAGGGCAATTTGACGGTAGATGGCTTTGTGCAGGAAGGCAACCGCTACTTTGAGATGGTTTATCAGGAGCGTGGTGAATAAGGGGCGGGAGAAAGGGAAAATATCCGAAAATCGCATAAAAGCGTCAGAATGTACGCCAAACTTGTAAATTCTGCATCCGCCCCCTTGCCTGTCTGCCAAAGGAATGGTATAATGAGAAGTGGAAACTGTTTCGACAGGGGAGGATAACAGATGAAACGTCTGATGGCCCTTTTGCTGATGCTGTGCATTGCGCTGACCGGGATGGCGCTGGCGGAAGATGAGCTGTATGAGGAAGTGGACGACTCGGAGTTCAACGAGGATGCGACCGTCCATGTGGTAGGGGCGGTCTATCCGGATAAAGTGCTGTCGGATTTTGACAGCAATTCTCCGGCGCTCTATACTGCCCGCATGACCGCGTATACCAGCGGCTATGTGGAACGCGACATCGAAAGCACGCGCGTTTTCCGCGTCGGCGATACCTCTGCGCGCGGCGAAGTGCTGTATGTTGACCCGACGTGGGTCATCATGCGCTATCAGGGGAACCTTGCGTATGTCAAGCGCCACCGCATCTTCAGCGTCACGCCGGTGGATTCTTCCACGACGCCGCCATACGGAACGCAGAAGCACGCCTATGTCGCCAAGACTGCCGCGACATGCTACGTCCGCAAGTCCATGAGCGATCAGGACGAAAGCTGGGTGGTGCTGAATCCCGGCACGACGATTTCCATCTGGTGCATGTATGACGGCTGGGCGGTTGTCAACTATATGCGCAGCTATGGCTATATCAATCTTGAGCAGCTGACGGACTTGACGCCGGTGTCCCCGACGGATAATCCCCTGCGCGAGGATACCCCGATTGCGGCGTACACCTCGTATTATACGATGGTGGACACGGAAAAAAACCATAACCGCATCTTCAATATTGCCCGCGGAAGCGAGCTGATTTCGGGTATTTACCAGCCGGGCGACGTCTTTGACGGCAACAAGATCATGGGACCATACAACAAGGGAAAGGGCTATTTGCCCGCAGGCGCGCTCTCTGACGGCACGACTACGACCAGCTACGGCGGCGGCACCTGTCAGGTGTCCTCGACGCTCTACAACGCGCTGCTCCAGCTGCCGGGAATCAACATCCTCTATCGCCGTGCACATGGCGAGAATGCCGCGCCGTACCTGCCGCACGGTGTGGACGCGGCGGTCGGCAACAAAACGCAGAACCTCCGCTGGCGCAACGACTACGACTTCCCGATTCGCGTCGAAGCGCACACCAGCGGCGACGGCGCGCTGTGTATGCTGATTTACCGGGTGTATGACGGGGAATAAGGCAATCCACACGCAAAAGGGGCGAGCAATCGCCTCTTTTTTGATGAAATCGGATGGGAAAAGCGGGAAATCCGGCGAATCAGCAGGAATTTCGCCCCTCGAGGTCGAATGTAAACTTGTTACCTCTTCCACTTGAAAGGAGAAATCACCCGATGAAACGCTTGCTGTCGCTGATGCTGACCCTGCTGCTGACGGCGGGGCTGCTGCTGCCCTGCGCGAAGGCGGAGGACACGGTGCTTGAACCGCTCTGGCATGTGCCGGACTATGTGCAGTGGCTGCTGGACGTGGCGCGCGGCGAAATCGGCTACAAGGAAGGGCCGCACGGGTACTCCAAGTACGGCGAATGGGCGGGGGATGCCTACGCGCAGTGGTGTGCTGAGTTCCTCTGCTGGTGCGTCGATCAGGTGGATCAGCAGCACGGCACGGAGCTGCTGCGCAACGTCTACCCCATGTATTCCGGGCAGAACGTCGGGCGCGACTGGTTCATCCGGCAGGGACGGTATGTTACCCGCAACGGCAATCTGGCGAACTGGGGATACCAGTGGATGAAGGACGACGACACCTACATCACTACCGGAACGTACATCCCGCAGCCCGGCGACTGGGTGTTCTTCACTTGGACGAGCAGCACGGATACCGACCACGTCGCCATGGTGGAATACTGCTCACAGGACGCAACGGGGAACATCACCGTGCATGTCATCGAGGGAAACACGCCCGTTGCGGTCAAGCGCGCGGAGTACGCCTTGACCTACAACCGGATTCTGGGATACGGCACGGTGCATGACGTCGCCGACTGGACGATGCGCAGCGGCAACAGCGGGCAGAAGGTACGCGAATTGCAGGAGAAGCTGTCGTATCTGGGCTATCTGGCGGAGGACAAGGTGGATGGCGTCTACGGTGCGGCGACGGTGGAGGCCGTGAAGGCGTATCAGGGCAAGAAGGGCTTGAAAACGCTGGGCATCGCGAACATCGACACGCAGAAAGCGTTGAACGACGAGTATCGCCTGCGCCTCTACACCGACCCAAGCGCATGGGCGGGTGTCGTGGATGACAACGGGGAAGATGACGATTTGGACTGGTAAGGGCAGAAAGTGCTTTTGACGACAGCTTTCCCCCGTGAAAGGAGAATACATAGATGGATCCGATTTATGTCTGCGGACACCGCAATCCCGATACCGATTCCGTGGTGTCCGCCATGGCGTTTGCGGCGCTGCATAATGCGCTGGGCGACAATGCCTATGTCGCCGCCATGCAGGGCGCACCGAACGACGAGACGCAGTTCCTGCTCGACCGCTTCGGCTTTCAGGCGCCGACGCTGCTCACCAATGTCCGCACACAGGTGCGCGATATTGACTACGACCGTCCGCCAACGCTCGGCACAAGTGTTCCGATCAGCCACGCGTGGGCAGTGCTGCGCGAGGATGAAAATCTGTCTGCGGTGCCGGTCACGAATGAGGATGGCACGCTCTACGGGATGCTGACCGCGGGCGGCATTGCCGAAAAGGACATGGAGAGCATCACGAAGCCCGAAGTCCGCGACGTGCCGATTTTCAACCTTCTGTCCGCGCTCGAAGGGCATATCATCAACAACGAGGAGGATACGTTCGATACCATTTCTGGCGAAGTCGTGATTGCCCTGCCGACACCCGGCGAATGCCTGAAGGGCGTCAACAGCGGCAGCATCGTCATCTGCGGGCAGCAGAAGGATGTGGTGGACAAGGCGCTGGAAATCGGCGCATCGTGCGTCATTATCTGCCAAGGCTCGCTGTCGGAAAAGTACCTCGGTCTGTCCAGCAAGACGTGCATTATCGCCACGCCCTGCGACGCTTACCGCGCGGCAAGGATGATTTATCAGGCAATTCCTGTGCAGCGCATTGCCCAGCATACGGGGGTCGTGCTGTTTCACCTCAACGACTTCATCGACGACGTGCGCGAGACGGTGCTGCAAAGCCGCTACCGCTCCTATCCCGTGCTGGACGAGAACGAGAAGGTCGTCGGCACGCTGAGCCGCTATCACCTGCTGCGGCCGCGGCGCAAGCGCGTTGTGCTGGTTGATCACAACGAGAAGAGCCAGTCCATCCCCGGTCTGGAACAGGCGGATATTATCGCGATTATCGACCATCACCGGCTGGCGGATATTCAGACGGGCGCGCCGGTGTTCATGCGCAATGAGCCCGTCGGCTCGACAACGACGATTGTCGCGACGATGTTCCAAGAGCGCGGCTTGCAGCCCTCTGAGAAGATGGCAGGGCTGATGGCGGCGGCGATTTTGTCCGATACGGTCATGTTCAAGTCTCCGACGTGCACGCCGCGCGACCGCCGCATGGCTGACCGTCTGGCGCGAATCGCAGGGATTGATTTGGAGACGCTCGGCCGCGAGATGTTCTCCGCCGGCAGCGGCGCGGACAAGCCCGTCGAACAGCTGCTGAATACCGACTTCAAGGAGTTCCACATCGCGGGGCACAACCTCGGAATCTGCCAGATTACCTGCCTTGACACTGACCGAATGCTGGAGCGTCTGCCGGAAATTCTGCCCGAAATGCAGAAAATCAAGGACAATAAGGGCTATGATATGTTCCTCATGATGCTGACTGACGTCTTGCGCTGCGGCACGGAGCTGGTTTTCCTTGGCGGCGACGACGCGGTGCGCCAGGCGTTTAACCTCAATGAGGACACCTCCAGTCACCATGTGTGGCTTCCGAAAGTTGTCAGCCGGAAAAAACAGATTGTTCCGGCGCTGGCGCTGCTATGGGGCTGATGCGGCGGCTGGCGGCGGCAGCGCTGGCGGCGGTGCTCCTGCTGTCCACGGCGCTGGGCGAACGCGTCACGTTCCGCCTGAGTGCAGACATCGACCCCGTGCAGTACCCTGCACAGGAGCGCAAGCTGGCGCAGGGGCTGAAATCGCTCTTCCGCCTGCTGACGGTGGAGGGCGACGTGGTGGCGTCGGATGGCAGCTTTGACGCGCGCATTGACCTTGGCCTGACGAATGCGCCGGAAAAAACCGCAACCCGCATCCGCTTCTTCGGTCTGGACAGCCACTGGGGGATTCAGGCGACTGACCTTGGCGGCGAAACGCTGATGGTCAATCAGCTGGCGTGGCTGGAATTTGCCATCAAGGCGTACAATCACCTCGACTTGCCCTTGCAGCGGGTGTTCCTGTGGCTGTCCCCCTATGCGCACACCAGCGCATGGGCGGGTCTCCGGCAGGCGATTGCCGATTTGGCGGCACAGGAAACCAGTGGTCGGCTGGAAAACACGGCGCTGATAACCTGCGCAGAAGAAATCGCCCGCCTGTCCGAAGATGACAGGGCGCTGTATTATTATATTGAAGCGTTCGGCTTGGAAAGCGGCACGGATGCGAATATTTTTGACGCGCTGGCAACCTTGCCGGAGTACGTCGAAGCGAACTTCCCGGATGGCTTGAGCATCGAACACACTGAAAACGGCGTCAGCTGGCAAAACGGCGAGGAAACCGTCTTTTCGTACGCGGAGGCGGACGGCACGCAGGTTGTTTCGCTGCATTTGCCTGATTTGGTGGACTTTTCCGCGACGCTTCGCCGGGATGCGCTGCTCTTCACAGGCGCGCTCTCCCTGCAATCGGACGTGCTGAATGCGCAGGTTTCGTTCTCACTGCCTGTAAGCTATCCCGTCACGCTGCCGTTCTACGCGCAAATCGACGCGGACGGCATGATGACGGGCGACGACGGCATCCACCTTGCCTTTGAGGGCGAGGCGCAGGGCGATACCATCACCATCCGCCGGATTCAGCCTGACCATAGCGCCACGATGATGACGCTGACGGTCAAGGTGATTCAGGTGGCGGAGGGCACGGTGATGTATGCGCCGGAGGATGTGCAGGGCACGAATGTGCTGTCGGTGGATGGCCCGGCATTGGCGGAGCTGATGGGGCGGATTGGAAAGCCGATGGTGCGGAAGGTGACGCAGTGGCTTGCGGCACTTCCAGCGGAACTCGTGCAGGGCGCAATGGACGCGATGGAAGATAGTGGATTGCTGGGAACGCTGACAGATGCGATTCTCAACGGCGAAGCAGGGGAGTATTAGGGCACCACCGCACAATTCGGCGGCGCGTCTGGCGATGTCTTTTCCGCCATCTGCG
>ENA-ORSB01003784-ORSB01003784.1-human-gut-metagenome-genome-assembly--contig:-NODE-3784-length-10226-cov-11.179333_pt1 | contig 10226 bp, 10 predicted proteins | sample MGYA00242180_ERZ509144 | MGnify/ENA primary metagenome ERZ509144 (study PRJEB26280, sample SAMEA2338661) | human gut metagenome | biome: human gut; feature: human-associated habitat; material: faeces... | reverse complement strand
GAAGTGCTCGAAATGCCCCAGAAAACCGGTTTTCTGGGGCATTTCGAGCACTTCATAGCTCACATTCAGGTCGTCGGCCTGCACGCCCAGCAGGGCGCAGGCTTTTGCGCGGGCTTCATCGACCGTCTTGCCGGTCGCTTCCTGAGTACGGATCATAACCGTCAATCCTCCTTCTTGTTTTCCAGCTCGCTCAGCGGAACGGTGCGCTCGTCCTTATAGCGCTCCTCATCCAGCTTGCGGGCATACTCCAGGCGGCGCTTGTTCATTTCGCTGGCGGAGATATTTTTCTCCACGACCTCGCCGGTCTTTTCATCCGTGACCTTGATGGTGGTGCTCTTTACACCGCGCTTCTGCTCCTTCTTGCGGGCAGCCATCTCAGCGGCGACCTCTGCCTTCATCTTCTCAGGGTCGTAGATCTTCTTCATCAACAGGCTCTGCACGGTCATCAGGATGTTGGAAACAACATAGTACAGAGAGAAAGCGCTGGGCACGGTGAAGCAGAAGAAGACGTACATCAGCGGCATCATATACATGGTCAGCTTCATGCTGCCCTGCATCTCCTGGCCGCTGGCCTTCATGCTGATGTGGGTGGACAGGAACATGGTCACGATCGCCAGGACCGGGAGGATCAGCAGGGGCAGATTCTCTGCAGCCAGGCTGTACTGGGGCACACGGGTCAGGTCGATGCCAAAGAAATCCATGTGCTGGCCGAACTCGGTGATGGTAGCCACCTGATCCGGGGTGAAGCAGGAGGAAACGGTGCTCTCGCCTGCAATGACCTGTGCAATGATGTTGGTGTCGCGGGTCACGGTGGTAAAGCTGATGCCCATGGCAGTCAGGGCCTCACCTGCGGCGGTCAGGGCATCGGCACCAATGTGGAAGATGCGCTGCAGCGGGCGGTACACCACCTCGATAACACCGAACACGACCAGGAAGTTGACCAGCATGGGCATACAGCCTGCGGTGGGCTTGTAGCCCTGCTCCTGCAGCTTCATCAGCTCTTCCTGCTGCTTTTCGGGCTTGTCGCGGTACTTTTTCTGGATCTCGGCCACCATGGGCTGGAAAGCGCTCATGCGGGCCATGCTCTTCTGCTGGTTGAGCTGGAGGGGGATCTTGATCACGGTGATGAGCAGGGTGAACAGGATGATGTCCCAGCCGTAGTTGGGGATCAGCTTGTAGATCCACTCCATTACATAGCCCAAGGGCCAGCCCAGGATGTACAAAGGATTCATAGTTTCGTCCATTCTGTCCCGCCTGTGGTGCGGGACGTTTAGATTTTTATGAGAAGGACACCCCGCCCACAGTGCGGAGCGTCACAAGAAGCATAAGAACGGATTAAACCTCTCAGTCAACGCCTGCGGCGTTGCCAGCTCCCCTAATAGGGGAGCCCTTGGCAAAACCGTCAACTGGATCGGACTGCCAAAGCCTCCCCTACCAGGGGAGGTGGCATTGCGAAGCAATGACGGAGAGGTTGTACAAAGGAGCCGTGTATCATAAGCACGCTGCTTAACCGTGCCGCCCCCGGAACAGCTTTGCCGGGGACAGTCTCCGCTCCGGGCTCACCCAGCGGCCTTTGGGCGGCACCGGGTCAAAGCCCCACCGGCCAAGCGGGTTGCACCGGGCGATGCGCCAGGCGGTGAGCAGCAAGCCCTTGATGCAGCCATGGGTCTGGATGGCTTCTATGCCATACTGGCTGCAGGTGGGGGTAAAGCGGCAGTTGCGGCCCAGCCCCGGGCTGATAAAGCGCTGGTAGAACCGGATGGGCGCACAGAGCGCGTTCCGGCAAACGCGGGAGACGGGATTCACTGTTTTGCGGCCCGGTCTGCGGGCGGGACCGTGGCAGGTGGCTTTGCGCCCGGCTGCTTTGCCTTGTCGGGCAGGCCAGCCTGGGCAAAGAGCCTGGCCACCACTTCGCTGAGCTGCCAGCTCTTCAGGCGGGGGGTCATGCCCCGGGCCACGAACACCAGATCATAGCCGCCGATGTTCTGATCCAGATGCTCATCAATGGCAGCCTTCATCACGCGGCGGGCGCGGTTGCGTTGGACGGCATGGCCGATCTTTTTGGTGGCTGTCAGGCCCACGCGGGTCTTTTTGCCGCGGGTCTTGAGCACATACAGCACCAGAGCCTGGTTCACATAGGATTTGCCGCGGGCATACACGCGGCCAAATTCGTTGTTGCGGCGGATGGGACGGTAGCGCATTGCTTCGGCGCCTCCTTTCTCTTCTGCCCGGCACCAAGCCGGGTGCACAAAGCAGATTCTTTAGCCAGTATATCAGAATTTTTTCGACTTTAAAAGGCCCCATGGGCTTTTTGCGAAAAATTTTTCCGGTTTGCCGGAATTTTTCAAATAAAATAAGACCACCGATCCAGAATCAGCGGTCTTTTGTGCGCATATTGGGTTCTGCGCCGGATCTCGTCATAAAACGCGGGATCAGACAGTCAGGCTCTTGCGGCCCTTAGCACGGCGAGCATTGATGACCTTGCGGCCGTTCTTGGTGCTCATGCGGGTCAGAAAGCCATGAACTTCCTTGCGATGACGCTTCTTGGGCTGAAAAGTTCTCTTCATGGTTGTATCCTCCGTAAAAACTCGTCCCCGGTAATGGGGTATTTCTGGTCCCAAATTGGGGACAGGCTTGCAATTCAACAGTATATCGCACACTATCCCCTTCTGTCAAGCATTTTTTTCACTTTCCAGCAAACTTTTTTCAAATTTCTTTGTGAAAAAGCTTTCAACTTTTTCACCGGTTCTCCGTGGAAAACTTTTCTTCCACCATATCTTGTGGCCAAAAACCGCCTAGAACACAAGAGCCGCGAGGGCACGATGGAGCGTCTTTTCTTATGTATTATAAATTACATTATAGAATATAGACGCAGGGAGATTTTTGTGGTATACTAACGGGGTATCAGCAGCATTGTTGAAAACTTCGACCAATTCAATGGAGTGGATGTTTTATGGATTCTTTCAAGGACGTTTTAGAGGCCGCCCAGGCATACTGCAAAACGCAGATGGCCGAGCCGACCTATAATCTCTACATCGACGGACTTGAGCCCATCAGCTTTGAGGACTCGAGCCATATCACCCTGTCGGTGCGCAACGATTTCATCTGCAAGATCGTCACCGACCGCTACCTCGGCCTGCTGAAAGAGGCCTTCAAGACTGTGCTGGGCTTTGACGTGGACATCACGCTGGTGGTGCCCAGCACCCCGCCCCATGAGGTAGTGCTGGCCCAGCAGTACGAGGCAAACCCCGCCTCGCCCCAGGGCAATTACGAGTTCACCTTCGAGAACTTCATCAAGGGTCCCTCCAACCAGTTTGCGTTTGCTGCGGCGCAGGCGGTTGCGGCCAACCCCTCCGGAGCCTATAACCCGCTGTTCATCTACGGCGGCTCCGGTCTGGGCAAGACCCATCTGCTCACGGCCATCCAGACCGAGATCAAGCGCACCCACCCCGATTTTGTTATCATGTACGTTACCTGCGAGCAGTTCACCAACGAGCTGATCGCCGCCATCCGCGCCGGCAGCACCGAGGACTTCCGGATGAAGTACCGCGTGGCCGACCTGCTGCTGGTGGACGATATCCAGTTCATCGCCGGCAAGGAGTCCACCCAGGAAGAGTTCTTCCACACCTTCAACTCCCTGCACGACGCCCACAAGCAGATCGTCATTGCTTCCGATCGCCCGGCCAAGGAGATCAAGAGCCTGGAAGAGCGCCTGCGCACCCGCTTTGAGTGGGGCCTGACCGCCGATGTCCAGCCGCCGGATTTCGAGACCCGCGTGGCCATCGTCAAGCGCAAAGCCGAGCTGCTCCACCTTGACCTGCCCGAAGATGTGGCAGAGTTCATCGCCAACCACCTGAAGAACAACATCCGCCAGCTGGAAGGTGCCGTCAAGAAGTTGAACGCCTACTACATGCTGGAGGGCATCCAGCCTGTCATCAGCGTGGCACAGAACGCCATCAAGGACATCCTCAACGAGACCCAGCCCGTGCCCGTGACCATCGAGAAGATCGTGGGCGAGGTCTCCCGCACCTTCAACGTCTCCCCTGCCGACATCCGGGGCACCAAGCGGAACGCCAACGTTGCATCCGCCCGCCGCGTGGCGATCTATATCCTGCGCGAAGTCACCGGCATGAGTATGGAGGAGATCGGCCGGGAGTTCTCGGGCCGTGACCACTCCACCATCGTCTACTCCCTCAAGACCATGGAGCGGGACATGAAGAACGACCAGCACCTGCGTGAAACCGTCAGCGACATCATCAAGAACGTCAAGGCCTGACGGGAAAACAGGGGAAAAAGTCATACTCTCGCAGGGGATAAAACCCCAAATATGGGGAGAAATGCAGTGAAATCCGGGAAAACAGAACAAGATATTGTGTTCAGACGACAAAGTTCTCCACTCTTTCCACCGAGTTTTCAACATTCAACTTCTGTTTTGCACACCCGCCGTGGAAAGAAAAGCAGCCCCAGCCCTTTCCACAAGCCTTTCACACTGCATTCACAATCCGGTGGAAAACCATGGAGCCGCACCATTCCACACATTTTCCGACTTTTCCACATCTTCCCCAGCCCCTACTACGAATACTACAACAAGTTCAATATAGATTTGGAGGTTTTGTCCCTGTTTTATGGGAGAAAGAACCTCAAAACTTGAATCCAAAATAAGGAGAGACGCGCAATTGAACATCATCTGCGATAAGACCCTGCTGAGTGCAGCCATTGACGGCGTTTCCAAAGCTGTTACCCTGCGCTCCACCATCCCGGTACTGGAGGGTATCCTGCTGAAAGCCGAAGGCTTCCAGCTCACCCTGACCGGCTACGACCTGGAAATGGGCATCGTGACCACCATTGATGCCAATGTCAAAGAGCCCGGCGAGGTAGTGCTGAACGCCAAGCTGCTCAGCAGCATGGTCAGCCGGATGCCTTCCGGCCAGATCAACATCCAATCTGCCGAAAACGGAAAAACCACTATCCAGAGCGGTGTGGCACAGTTCGAGATCCAGTCCATGAACCCCACCGATTTCCCCGAGCTGCCCAACACCGGGGCCGAGGAGACCCTGAACATCAAGACCGGCGTACTCCGTGATATGATCGAGCGCACCCTGTACGCCGTCAGTCAGGATGAGAAAAAACCTGCGCATACCGGTGAATTATTTGAGATCTCGCCGGATAAGCTGACCGTTGTTGCGCTGGACGGCTACCGTTTGGCCATCGTGGAACGGCCGGTGGAAGCCATAAAGGAGATCCGCATCATCGTACCCAGCAAGACCATGAACGAGGTCTCCCACCTGCTGGCCAACGACGACGAGGAGACCGTGCACATCTCCGCCAACCGCCGCTACGTGGTGTTCACCACTGCCGGTTACACCATCATGAGCCGTCTGATCGAGGGCGAATTCCTCAACTACCACAACGTGATTCCCAATGGCAGCCGCACCAGCGTGGTTCTGGACACCAAGGAGTTCATCGAGACCATCGAGCGTGCCTCCCTGATCATTACAGAGCGTTTAAAAAATCCCCTCCGCATCAGTTTTACAGAGGGTAAAGTTGTCGTCCGCTGCCAGACCAATCTGGGCCGCGTGGTGGATGAATTCAACGCGCAGTGCGAGGGCGATGAGGTGGAGATCGGTTTCAACAACCGCTATCTGCTGGATGCCCTGCGCAACGCCCGCACCGAGCAGGTCAAGCTGGAAATCAGCGGCCCGCTGAGCCCGGTCAAGGTTCTGCCTACCGAGGGCAGCGACTTTTTGTATCTGGTCCTGCCTGTCCGCTTCAAGAATGATTGAGAGGCATAAAAATGCAAAAAATTCTCATCCATACGGAATTTATCAAGCTGGATGCCCTGCTGAAATATGCGGGCCTGTGCGAGACCGGCGGCGAAGCCAAGGAACTCGTTCAGGGCGGGGCCGTGAAGGTCAACGGCGAAGTCTGCACCATGCGCGGCAAGAAGTGCCGCCCGGGCGATACCGTGGAGCTGGACGGACAGACTATCGAGATCGGGATGGGCGGCTGATGCGGCTGCTCTCTCTCGAAGTCGAAAATTACCGGAACATCGCCTCGGCCAGCCTGACGCCGGGCCGGGAGCTGACTGTCATCTGCGGCAACAACGGCCAGGGCAAGACGAACCTCCTGGAAGCCATCTGGCTGCTTACCGGCGGCAAGAGCTTCCGGGGCGGCAAGGACGCAGAGCTGGTGCGCCGGGGCGAACCCTTCGCCGTACTCAAAGCGTCCACCCTCCGCGCACAGCAGGAAGAGCAGGAAAAGGAAGAGCCTAACCGCGTCCGCCTGACGGTGGGTGCGCCGGACTCTCCCCGCCCGGGCCGGACAGTCTCGGTGAACGGGGGCGCAGTCAAGCGGGCGGCCAGCCTTGCGGGCAGCTTTCCGGCGGTGGTTTTCGACCCCGGACACCTGAGTCTCGTGAAGGGCGCGCCGGAAGGGCGGCGGAAATTTCTGGACGCTGCCCTCTGCCAGCTCTACCCCGGCTACCTGACCCTCTACCGCCGCTATGTCCGGGCGTTGCAGCAGAAAAACGCGCTGCTTCGGCGCTCTTCCAATGGCATTGAGCGGCCTTATGCTGAAAAGCGGGCCTTATTAGAAGTGCTGAATGTGGAGCTTGCCCAGCAGGGCGAGGCCATCCAGCAGCGGCGCAGAGCCTATCTCGCCGCTCTCTCCCCGCTGGCCTGTGCCAACTATGAGGAGCTTTCCCGCGGGGCGGAAACACTGAGTCTGCGGTATGCGGCCCAGTTCGAGCCGGGCGGTCTGGCCCAGCTTCTGCGGCAGAAAATGCCCGAAGAGCTGCGGGCCGGGCAGAGCCTCTGCGGCCCTCACCGGGAAGATTTAGACCTTCTTCTGGATGGTCAGCCTGCAAAAGTGTATGCGAGTCAGGGACAGCAGCGGAGCGGCGTGCTTCCCAGGGACAGGTGCGGACAGCGGCGCTGAGTCTGAAGCTGGCGGAGCGGGAGATCCATAAGAACGCCGTGGGCGAATACCCCGTGATGCTGCTGGACGACGTACTCAGCGAGCTGGACGATGGCCGCAAGCAGTATCTGCTCACCCGGATGCGGGAAAAGCAGACCTTCGTGACCAGCTGCGACGACACCGCTTTCCTCAAAACGGACGGCGAGGTCTACCGGATGAACGGCGGCGTGCTGACGAAAGTGTGATGCAATGTATGTACACCTTGGCCGCGATTATGTCCTGAACGACCGGGACATCATCGGCATCTTCAATCTGGAAACGACGACTATCTCACCCCGGGGGCGGGAGTTTCTGAACTACGCCCAGAAAAACGGGGCGGTGGTGAGTCTGTCCGATGAGCTGCCCCAGAGCTATGTGCTGGCAGATTCGCCGGTGGATACGATCTATCTCTCGGAGCTGTCGTCGGCTGCGCTCAAACGGCGCACGGAGACAACAGTCGCTGACCTGGACAGCAGGGTGCTACAGCTTCCGAAATATTGAGCTTTGTTCGTCCGGCGTGGGCCTGCCCGGTACGCCAGCGGCTCCCCTATCAGGAGAGCTGGCAAAGCCGACAGGCTTTGACTGAGAGGTTCAATTACCAACCAGCGATTTATCGCTTTTACAAATAGTAACGAAAAAACGAAACAAAACAAAAGGGAGAAAGGAAATGGCAGAGGAAATCATTACCAGTACCAACGCAGAAACTGCGACGGACCATGAATACAACGCCAGCGAGATCCAGGTCCTGAAAGGCCTGGAGGCAGTGCGCAAGCGCCCCGGTATGTATATCGGCTCCACCGGCGAGCGCGGCCTGCACCATCTGGTGTACGAGATCGTGGACAACGCCATCGACGAGGCTCTGGCCGGTTACTGCGACCACATCGAGGTCAAGATCCTGAAGGGCGACATCATTCAGGTCACGGACAATGGCCGCGGCATCCCCGTGGACATCCAGGCTGATACCGGTCTGCCTGCCGTCACCGTCGTCTATACCATCCTCCACGCCGGCGGTAAGTTCGGCGGCGAGAACTCCGGCTACAAGGTGGCCGGCGGCCTGCACGGCGTCGGCGCGTCCGTCGTCAACGCCTGCTCGGAGTGGCTGACCGTCAACGTCCGCCGCGACGGCCGCGAGTACGAGCAGACCTTCCGCCGCGGCGACCCGGACGGCCCGCTGAAGTGCATCGGCACCGTGGACCCCAGTGTCACCGGCACCCGCGTCACCTTCAAGCCCGACCCGGAGATGTTCAAGGACACCACCGTCTACAACTTCGAAACGCTGGAAAAGCGCCTGCGGGAAGAGAGCTTCCTGAACGCCGGTGTCAAGATCACCTTGACCGATGAGCGCGAACTCTACACCCCTGTCCTCGAGGACGGCAAGGAGGGCGAGCCCACCTACCGCACCGAGGTCATGTGCTACGAGGGCGGCATCAAGAGCTTCGTCACCTATCTGGGCGAAAAGCGCGACCTCGAGGTGCTCCACCCCAACGTCATCTATCTCAAAGGTCAGACCGACCGGGGCATGGCAGAAATCGCCTTGCAGTATAATTCCAGCTACAATGAGCTGCTGCTGAGCTTCGCCAACAACGTCAACACCCCCGACGGCGGCACCCACGAAGAGGGCTTCCGCAGCAGCCTCACCCGCGTCTTCAACGATTATGGCCGCAGCCACGGTCTGCTGAAGGACAAGGACGAGAACCTTTCCGGCGCTGACGTCCGTGAGGGCCTCATCTGCGTTATCTCCGTCAAGCTGCAGGAGGCCGAGTTCGAGGGCCAGACCAAGGCAAAGCTGGGCAATACGGAAATTCGAACCCTCGTCTCCAACATGGTCTACTCCAAGCTGATGGAGTTCTTCGAGGAGAACCCCGGCGTGGCCAAGGCTATCTTCGAAAAGGCCACCCAGGCCGCCCGCGCCCGCGCTGCCGCCAAGAAGGCCCGTGAGCTGGTGCGCCGCAAGAGCGCCCTCGAGACCAGCCGGATGCCCGGCAAGCTGGCAGACTGCCGCGAAAAAGACCCCACCCGCACTGAGATCTTCATCGTCGAGGGTGATTCTGCAGGCGGCTCGGCCAAGATGGGCCGTGACTCGGCCATTCAGGCCATCCTCCCCCTGTGGGGCAAGATGCTCAACGTCGAAAAGGCCCGCGCCGACCGTATCTATGGCAACGACAAGCTGATGCCTGTCGTGCTGGCACTGGGCTGCGGCATCGGCGACGAGTTCGATATTTCCAAGCTGCGGTATGACAAAGTGTTCATCATGGCCGATGCCGATGTCGATGGTTCTCACATCTGCACCCTGATGCTCACCTTCTTCTTCCGCTATATGCGCCCCCTCATCGAGCAGGGCCATGTCTATGTGGCACAGCCCCCGCTGTTCAAGGTGCAGAAGGGCAGCACCATCAAATACGCTTACAACGACGCCGAAATGGCCCTGCTCTCGCAGGAGATGCCCGGCGCGAAGATAAACCGCTATAAGGGCCTTGGCGAGATGAACCCGGAGCAGCTCTGGGAGACCACCATGAACCCCGAGAACCGCGTCATCGTCCGCATCACCATCGAGGATGCCGAGAAGGCCGATGAGGCGTTCACCATCCTGATGGGCGATCAGGTGGAGCCCCGCCGCCGCTTTATCGAGACCAACGCCCAGTACGCAAAGCTCGACGTGTAATTGGAGGAAACAATGGAAGAAGATTATGTGATGATACCGGGCAGCGGTACCAAGATGATCATCCGGGACGTCAAGAAAGAGATCGAGACGGCGTTTCTGGATTACTCCATGTCGGTCATCGTGGCCCGCGCCCTGCCGGATGTGCGTGACGGCCTGAAGCCTGTCCACCGCCGCATCCTCTACACCATGCACGAACGCGGCAATGACCCCAGCCATCCCTACCGCAAGTCGGCGGATACCGTCGGTGCGGTGCTGGGCTCTTACCACCCCCACGGCGACGCCTCCGTCTACGACGCCATGGTCCGTCTGGCACAGGATTTCTCCCTGCGCTACCCGCTGGTGGATGGTCAGGGTAACTTCGGCTCGGTCGATGGCGACCCCCCGGCTGCTTACCGTTACACCGAGGCCCGCATGAGCCGCATGGCGGTCGAGATGCTGACCGACATCGACAAGGACACCATCAACTGGGACCCCAACTTCGACGAGACGAAGAAAGAGCCCAGCGTCCTGCCCTGCCGCTTCCCCAACCTGCTGGTCAACGGCAGTCAGGGCATCGCCGTCGGTATGGCCACCAACATCCCGCCCCACAACCTCAGTGAGGTCATCGACG
>ENA-ORSB01003782-ORSB01003782.1-human-gut-metagenome-genome-assembly--contig:-NODE-3782-length-10229-cov-2.295164_pt1 | contig 10229 bp, 7 predicted proteins | sample MGYA00242180_ERZ509144 | MGnify/ENA primary metagenome ERZ509144 (study PRJEB26280, sample SAMEA2338661) | human gut metagenome | biome: human gut; feature: human-associated habitat; material: faeces... | reverse complement strand
AGGTATTCTTGCCCATGTAGAACTCCAGCATATCGTGGATCGGGTCGTCCTTCGTAAGCCGCACCTTATCCAGGCGGATATCCTGGCCGATGAACCCCCGGAACTCGTCGGGAGAAATCTCGCCCAGACCTTTGAATCGGGTGATTTCGGCGTTGGCGCCGCATCGTGCGACCGCCCGATTTTTCTCCTCCTCGCTGTAACAGTAATGCGTCTCCTTCTTGTTACGCACGCGGAACAACGGTGTCTGCAACACGTACAGGTGTCCGCCGCGGATCACGTCGGGAAAGAATTGCAGGAAGAAGGTCATCAGCAGCAAGCGGATGTGCATGCCATCGACATCGGCATCGGTGGCGATCACGACCTTGTTGTACCGCAGGTTGTCCATATCCTCCTCGATGTTGAGCGCCGCCTGCAACAGGTTGAACTCCTCGTTCTCATATACGACCTTCTTCGTGAGGCCGAAGCAGTTGAGCGGCTTGCCCCGCAGCGAAAAAACCGCCTGCGTACGCACGTCGCGGCTCTTGGTGATCGAACCGGATGCCGAATTACCCTCCGTAATGAAGATCATCGACTCCTCGGCCAGCTCGTTCTTGTCCGTCAGATGTATCTTGCAGTCGCGCAGCTTCTTGTTGTTGAGCGACACCTTCTTGGCCGTTTCGCGGGCTTTCTTCTGAATACCGGAGATCGCCTTGCGCTCCTTCTCGTTCTCGACGATCTTCTTTTGCAGAATCTGGGCCGTCTCGGAGTGCTTGTGCAGGTAGTCGTCCAAGTGCTTGGCCAGAAAATCGACGATGAAGTTGCGCAGCGGAACCCCCGGTTCGATCTCCTTCGAGCCCAGTTTGATCTTGGTCTGCGACTCGAACACCGGATCGGTCACACGGACCGAAATGGCGGCGATGATCGACGTGCGGATGTCCGAAGGATCGTAATCCTTGTGATAAAACTCCTTGATGGTCTTGGCGATCGCTTCACGGAAAGCCGCCTGATGCGTACCGCCCTGCGAGGTGTACTGGCCGTTGACGAACGAGAAATAGCTCTCGCCGTAGCCCGTGCCGTGGGCGATGGCTACCTCGATGTCGTCGCCCGAAAGGTGGATCGGCGCATAGAGCGGCTCCTCGGTCATGTTTTCGTTGAGCAGATCCAGCAGGCCGTTTTTCGAAACGTAGCTGTTGCCGTTGAAATTGAACGTCAGCCCCAGGTTCAGGTACGTATAGTTGCGCACCATCTGCTCGACGTATTCGAGGTTGTAGGCATACTCGCCGAAGACCTCCTCGTCGACGCGGAACGAGATGAAGGTGCCGTTTTTCTCGCGCACGCCGCTCTCCCACTTGTCGCTCACCTCGAGCCCCTTGGCGAAGGTCACCGTGCGGGCCTCGCCGTCGCGTACCGAACGGGCCGTGAACTCGCCGGAAAGCATGTTGACGGCCTTGACGCCGACGCCGTTCAGGCCGACGGTCTTCTTGAAGGCCGAGCCGCCGTACTTACCGCCGGTGTTCATCTCGCTGACGGCCGCCGCGAGCGATTTGAGGGGGATGCCGCGGCCGTAGTCGCGCACCGACACCACCTTGTCCTCGATCGAAATGTCGATCTGGCGGCCGGCCCCCATGATGAATTCGTCGACCGAATTGTCCACGACCTCCTTGATGAGGACGTAAATGCCGTCGTCGGCCTGCGTGCCGTCGCCCAGCTTGCCGATATACATGCCGGGGCGCAGACGGATATGCTCCCGCGGCGAAAGCGTAACGATGGCGTCGTCGCCGTAGCTGTCGTTAGGATTGGTATTGAGTAAATCTGCCATAGTCTATTTTCGGTTTCGGATCTGGGCAAGGGCCGCGCTCATGGCGTCGTGCACCTCCTCCATCAGCACGTGCGTCTCGGTCGAGACGACCTTCGCGGCCGGTACGGGGGGCAGCACGCGGATGGTGATGCGGTTGCCCCAGTTGAACATCGCGTTCTTGCGGATAAGCGTCTTGGTGCCGTCCAGCACCACGGGGAGTATCTCCACGCCCGCCTCCCGGGCCAGCGTGAAGGCGCCCGCCTTGAAGCGGTGTATCTCGCCGTCTTTCGAACGCGTACCCTCGGGGAAGACGGCGACCGAAGCGCCGCGCGAGATCCACAGCTTGCCGTCGCGCACCATCTGCTCCAGCGCCTCGGAGGCGCGGCCGCGGTTGATGCAGATGTCGCCGTGGAGGATGAGATACTGCCCGAAGAAAGGCGTCTTGAAGACCTCGCGCTTGGAGACCCAGCGGAAATTGAGCGGGATGTAATAGAGCGTCGGGATGTCGATCACCGTATTGTGGTTCAGCACGATGACGTAGCTTTTCTTCCGGTCGACATGTTCGAGCCCCTCCACACGCTGCCGCCAGCGGGGCGGAATGGCGAAGAAGGTGCGCACCAGGATGCGTGACAGCTCGTGCACCACGCGGCGGCCCTTGTCGAAGGGATAGCACACGACCAGCGCCAGGGCCGACAGGATCATGAAGAAGGTGCACAGCAGCACCAGGAAGATATAATAAACCGCGCTTATCATAGTTTCAGCATTTTTTGCCGGGCATTCCCGCCCCGCCGTGCCTGCCCTGCTGCCGGATCGCGTCGGAAACGGCATGGCGGAGCGTTCGGAATCACATCGGGGGACAATGAGCCATAATAATTCAATCTGCAAATTTAGGAATTATTCGCGGGATTCCAGCCTCGCGGCGCACGATTTTTCAACAAAATTTCGACGACACCTATTTTATCGGGGACAGCCCTCCCCCGCTTTCCGCGACGCAGAAAGCGTACGCCGACAACTATACAAAGGCGGAATGCTGACGGGGGTGCGGGACGCGGCAGCCGGCCGGTCGCCGCAGGTAATAGGCAGCAAAGCGGGAGATTCCGTTTTGAATTTCCTGCCTTTTTTATAACTTTGTGCCATACATATTAGCGAAAGCTATTGTTTTTGGGTAGATAAAACGACCAATTTTAACGAAGCCAAGAAAACAGTAGTATTCCCGCGTCACGCGCGGGCTCTACCTGTTTGGCTTCGGGTGCTTGGTCGTACCCATCTACCGACAGAGGGGAGTCCGCGTTTTTTCATGCATGAACGGTCACCCCTCCCCCGGAAAAGGATAATTTTTTCGTAAAATTTAGTACTATGCATTGCAAAGTATAAATATTTTTACATATCTTTGCCCCGTCAACTAAAATGCAGTGCAGATTACAAACAACGACAGAATAGTATGAAAAAACTTATCTTCCTCATCGTAATACTGGCGCTGGCCGCCGCAAACGCATTCGCAGCCCGCATCTATCCGGCCGAGGGCCGCGTGGTGGACGAACAGGGACAGGCCGTGGAGTACGCCACGGTCGTGCTGCTGAAAGGCAGCGACCAGGTGGCGGGCATGGCCACCGACGACACGGGCCGCTTCGTGCTGAAAGTGCCTTCGGGCGAGTATACCCTGTCGGTACAATACCTCGGGTTCGACCCCGTCGTGCGGCAGGTGCGGGTCGAGGAGAACAACGACCTGGGCGAGATCGTGATGAAAAGCTCGGCGACCCGGATCGAAGGCGTGGTGGTCAAGGCGCAGCTCATCCGCCGCGAGGCCGACCGCTTCGTGGTCGACGTGGCCAACGCCCCTGCGGCGATCGGCAAGGACGGCATCGAGCTGCTGGAACGCGCACCGGGCGTTTGGATCGACGACGAGAAGATCTCGATAAACGGCAAGTCGGGCTCGAAGGTCTATGTCAACGACCGCGAACTGCGCATGGAGCCCGAGCAGCTGCTCACCTACCTGCGCTCGCTGCGCGCCGAGGAGATCCAGAAGATCGAGGTCGTACCGACGACGGGCGCCGACTACGACGCCGATTCATCGGGCGGCATCATCAGGATCACGCTCCGCAAGCGCCGCGAAAACGGGTTGGACGGATCGCTGTCGATGCGCACCACACAGAACGGGCGCCACCACTTCTATACGCCGAGCGGCAACATCAACATCCACACGGGGCGCCTCGACCTCTATGCCTCGGCATGGGCCGACCTGGGAAAGGACACGGCCGTCTCGGACGAACACACCGACTACACCACGGGCGACACGAACCTCACGTCCCATTCGGAAATCACCGAACGCGACCGCAACTTCGGCGGCAGCATCGGCTCGGTATTCGAAATAAGCCCCAAGCACAGCATCGGCGCAGAGTTCGAATACTGGCGCAACAACGAAAAGGGCCCGAACGACTCCTATACCGACTTCACGGACGCGGGTGCCGTAACCCGCACGGAAAGCCGCTACGGCATACACAACATCCGAGACAACTACTCGGCGACGTTCAATTACATCTACAAACTCGACACGCTCGGCTCGACACTCAAGCTGCTGGCCGACTACACGCGCCGCGAAACGGAGACCGGCAACGACAATTTCAGCCGCATCACCTCCCCCACCACGGCCGTCGACTCGACCTACCGCGACAACTCGTCGAGCCTCTACGACATCACGACCGCCACGCTGGCCCTCGACAAGAAATTCTCGCCCCGCTGGTCGCTGCGCGCAGGCGTCAAGTTCACCTACAACGACATGCACAACGACGCGCTCTACGAATACGTGAAGGACGGCGCGTGGGTGTGCAACGACAACCAGAGCTTCACGATCAACTATACGGAGAACATCGCGGCGGCTTACGGCATCGCCTCGGCCAACCTCGGGCGCTGGAGCCTCGTGGCAGGGCTGAGGGGCGAATACACCCACACCCGGGGCAAGGGCGGCGACATCTCGCAGAACTACTTCAGCCTCTTCCCCAACGCGAACGTCTCCTATGCCCTGACCAAAGACGGGGCCTACTCGCTCATCGCCCAGTATGCCCGCACGATCGAGCGCCCGCGCTTCTGGAGCCTCAACCCGCAGCGGTTCCAGATCTCGGACTACACCTACCAGACGGGAAACCCCGAACTCGACCCGGCTTACAAGCAGGACATCAGCCTGACGCTGGTGCTCAAGCACAAGTACACCCTCACGGGCGGCATGACGATCCAGCGCGACGAGATACAGCAGACGATACGCCCCGACGCGGACGACCCGGCGCGCCTGTGCCTGGCGTGAACCAACTTCGACACGACGAAAAACTATTACCTCACGGCCAACGCACCGTTCCAGTTCACCAAATGGTGGACGATGAACCTCAACCTCACCTACATCCGGCAGGGGCAGCGCATCGACGAGCACAGCGCCGAAAAACATTACAACTTCTATTTCGTAAACAGCTCGACGACCTTCTCGCTGCCCGCGAAATTCTACATCGACCTGTCGTACCGGTTCCAGAGCCGCATGGACTTCGGCAACTGCTGGGTAAAACCGCTCCATTTCCTGAACGCCGGAATCAAGAAGCGTTTCGGCGACAAGTTCACCGCCTCGTTCTCGGTGCGCAACCTGATCGAGCGCCCGCAGCACATCGGCGCCCGCGGCGACGGGTTCGTGCGCATGGTCGACGTCAAACAGCAGTGGAACGACCGCAGCTTCACGATCGGAGTGACCTACAACTTCAAGTCGGGCAAAGCCTTCAAACGCAAGGCGGTCGAAGCGGGTTCGGCCGACGAGAAAAACCGCCTGTAAAGTTCCCGGGGCAGCATCACGGGACACACGACCCGGATCGCATGACCCGAAACACAATATCCCGGAACGTACACAGCACCGCGGCACACAACATCCCCAAACGTGCACAGCAGGACACAGCATCGCGGGATACAACCCGGATCGCGTGACGGGGAACACAGCAACCCGAAAAGCAGCATCCTGAAACGCCCCCTCCCGACCAGTCGGCCGGGAGGGGGCGTTTGTCCGGTTGCCAAAGGCCGGCAGGGAAAGGCAGACGGCAATTGCAGGATACAGTTAAAAAAAAATAAAATAGTATTTAATCGACTGAATAATTGTAAAATAAATTATTTATCCGTATATTCGATTTAAATTATTTCACAATTACAAACCCAAAACACATTGCATCCCTGCTCATCCCGCGTCTGAAAATAAAAAAAAAACATCCTTCCGGAATACCCGGATCATAGCAGGCCGGATTCCGGCCTGTGCAACAAACCGGTCGTGCGGCGACTCCCGGCTCAAACCGGATTCGGGTTTTTGACGGACGATTGCGGATTTTCATAACGAAAATCGGTACTACACAGTAAATTGCAACTAAAACAAGGTCAACCATGTTACGAAAAATTTTCGGGCTGCTCATTTTCCCGATTCTGGGCGCTTCCGTCCATACTTATGCCCAGGAGGAGTATGACCAGCAAATTTTCCAATACATCAACCAGGAAAAATGGTTCGATGCCAAATCCCTTTACGACACCCGCCACGACGACCTGTCCGAGGTTATCCGCCTGATTTCCGGCGCATTCCTGGGAGCATATTTCAACAGGCCGGCCGAAGGGGTGTCCGCCATCGAAGAGCTGCTGGCCAAATACGGCGGACAGCTCGGGGGACAAGCCGTCATGTACAGGATGCTGGCTGCCAAGAATTTTGCCTCTGTGCGCGCCTATGCGAAAATGGATTCTGTATTCACCTATATGCTGGCCTACGACTCCCCCTACCTCGACGACCAGACCCGGAAGGGGATTGCCTCGGGGCTGAAGCAATGCCGGAAGATAGCCCGGCTGCCCCGGACGGAGGTGATCGACCGCTCGCGGGAGGGTTCCCCCCGGCACGGTCGGCATGAAGCTGGAGGAGGGTCTATTCTACCTGGACGCGGGCTATTGCGGCAAAAGCGTGAAGACCCTGCTGGATATCGGGGCCGAATACACTTCGATAGACCAGAGCCTGGCCGACGAACTGGGTGTCCGTATATTTCAGGATTCGCTGTGGATGGCCCCGGCATCATACATGAAACTGGGAATTCTCAACTCCCTGCAAATCGGATCCATCACCCTCAAAAACGAGATTTGCTGTGTCTTCCCCGACGGTCTGGCGGCACGGAATCGGGAAGCGACCGCCGATTCGGGCATCACACGGATCCGGGCGATGCTGGGGATTTCGACGCTGAGGAAACTATCGGCCCTGACCGTGGATGTAGAGCACGGAACCATCACGTTCGACACCGGGAAGCAACCGCAAACCGGGATTGCCAACTTCATGCTGAAAGACAACATCCCCTACCTGTGGCTGGAACTGAACGGGATTCCGGCGATGATGCACTGGGACACGGGGATGAACGCCAAACCCCGCTTATCGGGCAAGTTCTATGCGGAACACGCATCGTCGCTCCCGAAACTGGGTTCTGTCCGCAGGGGGTCGGAAATAACCGCGGCCGGGGCAGCGGAATACCGTTACCATGCACTCGGCGGCATTTGCGCGAAGATAGGATCGCGGGAGGTGATCCTGCCGGAGGTGCGGGTCGTTTTCGACACGGAGGACATGCATACGGCGGAGGTGCCCGGTTATGACGGGCAGATGAACAACATCGTCGATGTACGTCGGATACGGATCGATTTCGCAAACATGTGCGTGACGATGGAATGACGGCACCGCACCCGAAGAGGCAAGCCGGTACGTAAAGCACGGTATATAAATTGCTGCATGACGGGAAAAAACACCTCGTCATGCAGCAATTCTATTATTTGGCAGTCCTGTTCGTAGCGGGCGGCATCGGCTCGGCGCTCATCGTCGCTGCCGACCTGCGTACGCGCCGGCAACCGATGCGCATTATGGAAAGCGTATGGGTACTCACCGCCCTCTGGGCCAGTTTTTTCGGGCTATGGGCCTATTTCGCCTTCGGACGCGCCGCACGGCACATGCCCGTGCAAAACGACGGCACCGGAAAGCAGAAAGGCTTAGTGAAAATCAGCGAGCCGGCAAAAGGCGGCGGCATCGGGGAAAACGGAAACGAACGGAAGGTCGGCAGCGCCGGGCAGGAAACGGAGAATAGAAAGCCCGGCACGGGCCGACGGAAAGACCTGTCCGTAGCGGGGACGGATCCATGGAAGGTCTCGGAGCCGGAACCAGCCATGAACATGCCGGAACCGGCGATGACCGGGATGCAGATGGAGAACGGAACCACGACAGAAGCGGACGGTGCGGAAGATATGCCCGGGATGAAGGGGACGGCGGGCAAAACGGATACGGCAGACAAGGCGGACATACCGGGAATGACAAACAGGGTGGATATGCCGGGGATGGCTGACAGGGCGGACATGCCGGGGATGACAAACGAGCCGAACATGTCCGGGACTATGGAAGGCATGGACGGGATGGGGAATATGCCGGGGATGAAGGGGCGGCCGCGGTGGCAGTCGGTCGTCTTGTCGACGCTCCACTGCGGGGCGGGGTGTACACTGGCCGATATCGTCGGCGAATGGTTCCTCTTCTTCGTCCCCGTAGCCATCGGCGGAAGCATACTGGCAGGGACATGGGTCGTGGATTACCTCCTGGCCCTGGCATTCGGCATCGGGTTCCAGTACGCCGCGATCCGGGGCATGGAACGCACGCTCCCGCGCTGCGAAGCGATACGCCGTGCCGCCAAAGCCGACATACTCTCGCTCACGGCATGGCAGGCCGGCATGTACGGCTGGATGGCCGTGGCGATCTTCGCGCTCAACGGCGGTGAGGCAATGCCCCGCACCTCGTTCGTATTCTGGTTCACGATGCAGATCGCCATGGCATGCGGGTTCCTCGTGGCGCTGCCCGTAAATATCCTCCTGATCCGGGCCGGCATAAAAAAAGGGATGTAGCCGCACCGCATCCCCGGCGGCCGGCCGTGAAATTTACGCGGCTTTGCCCGAAAACTCCGATTTAATCGTTACCTTTGCGCCGACAGCGGAAAAACCGCAACGAAACGTAATTTCAGGTATACACAGGAAAACTTTATGGAAACAAGCACCAATTACAGCAAGACAGCCGACGTGCGCAGGGCCGACAAGTCCGAGAACATCACCCTGTTCCGCAACGTCTACCTATGGATGACGATGGCCCTCTTCATCACGGGCGCAACGGCCCTGACGGTCTCCGACTCGCCGACGCTGCTCAATGCCATCTTCGGCAGCAAAGTCGCATTCTTCGGCCTGATCATCGCCGAACTGGCGCTGGTCATCATCCTCTCGTCGTTCATCTTCCGCATGTCGTTCCTCACGGCGACGCTGATGTTCATTGCCTACTCGATCCTCAACGGCGCGACGCTGGCTTCGATCTTCCTGCTCTACACCGCATCGTCCATCGCATCGACCTTCTTCGTAACGGCCGGCACGTTCGGCGCCATGGCGTTGTTCGGGTATTTCACCAAGCGCGACCTCTCGGGCATCGGGAACATGGGTTACATGGCGCTTATCGGCATCATCATCGCAACGGTGGTGAACCTTTTCCTGCGCAGCGAAACGATGATGTGGGTGATAACCTACATCGGCGTGCTGGTGTTCGTCGCCCTCACGGCCTATGACACGCAGAAGATCAAGAAGATGGTGATGAACGCCGAAGTCGTGGACGAATCGACGCAGAAAATCGCACTGCTGGGATCGCTGACCCTCTACCTGGACTTCATCAACCTGTTCCTCTACCTGCTCCGGATTCTCGGGAGCCGTAAGTAGGCAGGCGCCGGCAACATAAAAGGAACGGGATACGCTGGCGCGTCCCGTCCCTTTGCTTTCTACCCGGAGCCGGGCTAAAACTGCACCCGGGGTGCGGTTTCGGTGCCTTCGGCAGCCTCGAAGTAAGGCTTCTGCCCGAACCCGAACAACTTGGCCACCAGGTTGGCCGGGAAGCGGCGCACGGCGACGTTGTAGGTCTTGGCCACTTCGTTGAACTCCTTGCGGGCCACTGAAATACGGTTCTCGGTGCCTTCGAGCTGCGCTTGCAGTTCGAGGAAATTCTGGTTGGCCTTCAGGTCGGGATAACTCTCCGACACGGCAATCAGGCGCCCCAGCGCCGAGCGCACCTGCGCCTGCGCCTGCTGGAACTCGGCGAGTTTCCCGGGCGTGAGGTCGTCGGCCGAAAGGTTGATCGACGTGGCCCGGGCGCGCGCCTCGGTAACCTCGTTCAAGGTCTGCGTCTCGTGGGCCGCGTAGCCCTTCACGGTGTTGACCAGGTTGGGAATCAGGTCCGCACGCCGCTGGTACTGCGTCTCGACATTGGACCAGGCGCTTTTAAGCCCCTCCTCCCTGTTCACAAAACCGTTATAGGTCGCATAAAAGAAGATCGCCACCACGGCGACTACGCCGATCCAAATCCATTTTTTCATAACAGAAGCTATTTATATATTTAAACTCATTTCGC
>ENA-ORSB01003755-ORSB01003755.1-human-gut-metagenome-genome-assembly--contig:-NODE-3755-length-10283-cov-2.480153_pt1 | contig 10283 bp, 6 predicted proteins | sample MGYA00242180_ERZ509144 | MGnify/ENA primary metagenome ERZ509144 (study PRJEB26280, sample SAMEA2338661) | human gut metagenome | biome: human gut; feature: human-associated habitat; material: faeces... | reverse complement strand
TCGGCGGCTTATCGGGACTTCCTGCGTCAAACTATGTTAAAGATGGAACGACTTAACGAGAAATTCCCTTACTTTGATATGACAAATGAAGTCGAAATGATTAAAAAGAAGTTCTAAACTTAATTATAGAGAAAAGAATGGAATATTCAATTAAAGAAATCGCCGGGATAATTGGAGCTGACGCCCCCAAATTATATGACGCTCCTGTCAGTATATTGCTTACCGACAGCCGCCGTCTTTCATTCCCCGAACAAAGTCTATTCTTTGCCCTCCAGACAAAGACCAACGACGGACATAATTATATACAAGGATTATATAAATTACGTGTACGCAACTTCGTAGTCAGCACTTTTTTACCGGAGTTCGAATCGATGCCTGAAGCAAACTTCCTTGTTGTCAAGGATACACTGAAAGCACTCCAGAAGTTAGCGGCCCATCACCGGAAACGTTTCAATATTCCGGTAATCGGCATTACGGGAAGCAACGGGAAAACGATTGTAAAAGAGTTTCTCTATCAATTATTGCACAACGAGTTCAACATCGTCCGCTCCCCCCGGAGCTACAACTCGCAATTGGGGGTTCCGCTGTCGGTATGGCAGATGAGCGACAAGAATACATTAGGCATCTTCGAAGCAGGCATTTCCCAGCCGGACGAAATGGAACGCCTTCAACCGATCATCGCACCAACCATCGGCGTAATCACAAACATAGGGGAAGCGCATCAGGAGAACTTTATCTCTTCCACGCAGAAATGTCTAGAAAAGCTGACGTTGTTCAACGACTGCGAAGCAATCATCTATGACGGCGACGATGCTTTTATCGCCAACTGCATCGAGTCGGCCTGCCTGTCCCACAAAGCAATCACTTGGAGTCGGACAGACTCGGAAGCCCCTTTGTATATCGAATCGATCAAGAAACTGGATTCCGAAACCATTATCCGCTGCACGCTTTTAGGTTTCGACCGGACATACACGATTCCTTTTACGGACGATGCTTCTATCGAAAACGTCATCCACTGTATGGCCGTGATGTTGTATCTGAAACCGACAAGCGTAAACGATATCGAAAAATTCAAACGCCTCGAACCGGTTGCCATGCGCTTGGACATAAAGCAGGGTATCAACAACTGCCTATTGATAAACGACACCTACAATTCGGATATCAATTCTTTGGATATCGCCCTCGACTTCCAACAGAGCCGCCGCGTAGAGAAGAATTTAAAATGCACACTAATCCTTTCAGACATCCTGCAATCGGGAACGTTGCCGAAGTCTCTTTATAAGAAAGTTGCGGACTTGGTGCGCAGAAAGAAGATCGATCGCATTATCGGTATCGGCCGTGACTTGAAAGAGTACGGAGGTGCTTTCGATATCGAAAAAGAATTTTACCTGACAACGGATGAATTCATCAAGTCTCCGTCTTTCAAAAAGTTCAAAGACGAATTGATCCTGATAAAAGGCTCCCGCAACTTCGGTTTCGACCTCGTTTCGGAAGAACTGGAACTGAAAGTACACGAAACCATCCTGGAAGTAAACCTGGGAGCTATGGTAGCCAACCTGAATCACTACCGCTCGATGCTCAAACCGGAAACTAAAATGGTGTGCATGGTGAAAGCGTCTGCTTATGGAGCAGGTTCGTACGAAATAGCCAAAACCCTTCAGGAACATCACGCTGACTATCTGGCAGTGGCCGTAGCCGATGAAGGTTCCGACCTTCGCAAAGCAGGGATCACAGCCTCCATTATCATCATGGATCCCGAACTGACCGCTTTCAAAACCATGTTCGACTATAAACTGGAACCGGAAGTATACAATTTCCATTTACTCGACGCATTGATAAAAGCCGCCGAAAAAGAAGGTATCACCAACTTCCCCATTCACGTAAAACTGGATACGGGTATGCACCGATTGGGATTCGAAGAGAAAGACATCCCGCAACTGATTCGCCGGTTAAAGAACCAGAATGCACTGATTCCCCGCTCTGTCTTTTCCCATTTCGTAGGCAGTGATTCTGCCCAGTTCGACGCTTTTACCCGGCAGCAAATAGAACGATATGAAAAGATGTCAAAGGAACTGCAAGATGCATTCCCGCACAAAATACTGCGCCATATCTGCAACACAGCCGGTATCGAACGCTTCCCCGGTGCACAGTTCGACATGGTTCGTCTTGGCATCGGATTGTATGGAATCAGTCCGATCGATAACTCAATCATCAACAACGTGAGTACCTTGAAAACAACGATTCTCCAAATACGGGACGTGGCGGAAGAAGATACTGTAGGTTATAGCCGCAAAGGGCATCTGATACGTCCCTCACGTATCGCTGCTATACCCATCGGATATGCCGACGGCCTGAACCGCCATTTGGGATGCGGACATGGCTATTGCCTTGTCAATGGCAAAAAAGCCCCATACGTAGGAAATATCTGCATGGATGTGTGCATGATCGACGTAACGGATATTGATTGTAGAGAAGGTGATCAAGCTATCATCTTCGGTGACGAATTACCGATTACCGTCTTATCGGATGCGCTCGAAACCATCCCTTATGAAGTATTGACAGGCATTTCAACCCGGGTCAAGAGAGTATATTATCAAGATTAACTCCAAAAGATTCAGTCGGAAAAGTGAAAAGTAACGGACATTAACCTCCTGCAGCTTTTCACTTTTCGTTTTTATGAGCCCGGTTTTCGCTTTTATGATTCTGCCTTTCTTTTTTCATTCAAAATAGTCTATCTTTGCACACAAACTAATACAATACCGTTATGACAAACCTTTTTTTATTAGGATTCATGCCCAGTGGTTCCGAATGGATTATCATCCTGTTGGTTATACTCTTGCTTTTTGGTGGTAAAAAGATTCCCGAACTGATGCGCGGGCTCGGCAAAGGAGTGAAAAGTTTTAAAGAAGGGGTGAATGAAGCCAAAGAGGAAATAAACAAAGCAAAAGAAGAAATCGACGAACCGGAAAACAAAGAAAAGAAAGATAACTGATATCCTGTTTTGTTTCCGTCTCTTACATGAGATGAAAATAGAACGAAAGTAAATTTCAACCGCCTTTCTCTTAATAATGGCAGAAATTAAAGAACTGACTTTTTGGGATCACCTGGATGAACTGCGCCGGGTGCTGTTTCGAATTATAGGTGTATGGTTTGTTTTGGCTGTAGGCTATTTCATTGCTATGCCCTATCTGTTCGACCATGTCATTCTGGCTCCCTGCCACAACGATTTCATCTTTTACCATCTTCTGCGGGACATCGGACAGGCATTCGACCTTACCGATGACTTCTTTACCCGTGAGTTTAAAGTCAAGCTGGTAAATATCAATCTGGCAGCACCTTTTTTTATCCACATGTCCACCGCTTTCTGGATGTCTGTAGTCACTGCCACACCTTATTTGTTTTTCGAGATATGGCGTTTCATCCGTCCTGCCCTTTACCCTAATGAACGGAAAGGAGTCCGCAAAGCCCTGACCATCGGCACGGTCATGTTTTTTATCGGAGTCCTTTTAGGTTATTTCATGGTCTATCCGCTCACCCTTCGTTTTCTCTCTACCTATCAACTCAGCGTAGAAATAGAGAATCAGATCTCCCTGAACTCTTACATCGACAATTTTATGATGCTGGTGCTCTGCATGGGGCTGGCTTTCGAACTACCTTTGGTAACCTGGTTGCTTTCCTTGCTTGGATTGGTAAACAAATCATTCTTACGAAAATACCGGAGACATGCCATTGTCCTGATTGTCATCGCTGCTGCTGTCATTACTCCAACAGGAGACCCTTTCACACTCAGCATCGTAGCTATTCCCCTCTATCTGCTTTATGAAATGAGCATATTGATGATTAAAGACAAAAACCGCTCGTAGATCCTGATTACCTACTCTTCTTTGCATATATCAGTTTCTCTCGATACGGCTTGAATATCAAGCCACAATTCATTTATTCCAGTATCATACAAGAAAAAAGCATACTTCTTGATTCATACTAACTATACTTTCCATATATTTGCAGTATTCAACACACATCACATCTTTAATGATGAAAATAAAAAAACGATAAGACAATACGAAATTATGATTAATACTTTAACATCGTTGAGATTCATATTTGCAATAATGGTTTTTGGAGCACATTGCTATGTTATAGACAATGTTTTCAATACCCATTTTTTCAAAGAGGGATTTGTAGGCGTCAGCTTCTTTTTTGTGCTAAGCGGCTTTATTATAGCATATAATTATCAAGAGAAACTGAAAGACAACAAAATAGACAAACGCACTTTCTGGGTAGCACGCATTGCGCGTATTTATCCTTTACATTGGCTGACATTGTTTATTGCTGCTATTTTAGGGAGTTACGTTATAGCCTCGGGAACTTTAGATTGGCTTAAGCATTTCTTAGCTTCGCTCACTTTGACAAATGCTTATATTCCCAGAGCCGACTACTTTTTCTCTTTCAACAGTCCTTCATGGAGTTTATGCTGTGAACAGCTTTTTTACATCTGCTTCCCATTCCTTATACCTTTAGCAAAAAATTACAAGTATTTGCTTTCTGTTTTTGGAATTGTAGCGATACTAATGGTCGTCGGCATGTACTTTACTCCGGAAGATGAAATAAAAGGCTTCTGGTATGTCAATCCAATTACCCGATTTCCGGATTTCATTGTCGGCATGTTACTGTTCCAATTGTATGAACGCTTGAAAAACAAGAATATCACTGTCTTGCAAGGAAGTATCATTGAAATCTCATCTATTATCTTATTTTTAATTTTCTACCTCTATGCCACCGATATACCTAAAGTATACCGATATTCATGTTATTATTGGCTCCCTGTTGCGGTGATTCTGATTAGTTTTTCACTTCAGAAAGGTATCTTTTCCCGCATTTTATCCAACCGTTTTCTAGTGATAGGGGGAGAAATCAGTTACAGTTTTTATTTGATCCATCTATTTGTCTTATTGACATATTCAGAATGGCAAAAAGAAAATAATCTCCATACGGAATGGTACATTTCCGTCCCGATTCTATTCAGTATCATCATTCTATTAAGCCTGCTTTCTTACTACTATTTTGAGAAGCCTATGAATAAACGAGTAAAAACATTACTAAACAGATAGTTCACAAAACAAATTGCCTACAGAAACTCCGATATCGAAGTAATGATACTTTCGTACACATTTTCATCCGTCCGCATGAAAATCCGGGAATTATCATGTATTTTTGCTGTATGGAAAATGAGGTAAACGAATCTTTTGAAATCCTGCTTGCAGCCTGTCAGACAGCAGACAGCAATCTGGCGGTGGCTTACAAACAGTTGCGTGATTTGCTCGAACGATTGTGCCGGGCACAAATGCAGGATGAAAGTCTTCAGATGACTGACCTTTCAGCACGGATCAGTTTTGTATCGGCACGGGCAGGGCTGACAATTGTTGAACAAAACCGATTACACACTTTTCGCCTGACCTCAAACGCTATTCTCAATCGAAAAGAGGAACCTGTACGCGAAAAGTTACTGCGGGATGCCAAGACACTTGCCTTTTTTATACGTAAACTTTACGAAGTCGAGATTCCCGGCGAACTCTACCACTTACTGCCGCGTGCCGACGCAACTTACCTCGTAGCACCTCCGGCTAAAAAGCGAATAGAGCGAATGCGTGTATGCTATCAATATGCCGACGAGCAGTATCTATATGTAACTCCGGTCGATACCATTGCTGACGAATATCTGAAGATACGTTATAATGTGCCGCAGATTAACGAGGAGTTTGCTCAAACCTGCGAAATTTTATGGTGTCATGCACAACTCAACCTACTTGATGTGGCCATTGACGAAACCGGTGTCCTGACTCCTTCGTTCATCGTACTCGAACCGGATTACTTAATCGACATCAGTTCGTTGGCAGAATGTTTTCGTGATTACGGACATCATCCCGCCAACTATGTACTGGCCCGCCTCCAACCCATCGACAATGCCCGGCCATTATTACTGGGAAACATTGCCAACCTTTTCCTGGACGAATGGATTCATGCAGAAAACGAACCGGACTACAGAGAGTGTATGCAAAAAGCCTTTCGCCGTTACCCGATTGAACTGGCTGCCTGCACCGACCTACGTGACAGAGAGAAGGAACGACAGTTCTTTGACGATTGCAAACTACACTTCGAACATATCCGCGAAGTGGTGACAGACACCTTCCGTGCACCGGGCTATGAATTGGATAAGACTGATGCAGTGCTCGAGCCCTCGTACATTTGCGAAGCATTGGGACTGCAAGGACGATTGGACTACATGCAGCGTGACATGTCATCGTTTATTGAGATGAAATCGGGGAAAGCAGACGAATTCTCCATCCGCAACAAAGTAGAGCCCAAAGAAAACAATAAAGTACAAATGCTGCTCTACCAGGCAGTGCTGCAATACTCGATGGGAATGGACCATCACCGGGTAAAAGCCTATCTGCTCTACACACGCTACCCTTTACTTTATCCGGCACGTCCGTCGTGGGCCATGGTGCGCCGGATCATCAATCTGCGCAACCGGATCGTATCTGATGAATATGGAATCCAGTTACGAAACAGTGTGGAGTATACCGCCTCCAAACTCCAAGCCATACGTTCCGACATACTCAACGAACGAGGATTATCCGGCCGGTTCTGGGAACAATATCTCCGCCCGTCCATTGATAATCTATCGCAGAAACTGGCTTCACTTACCCCGCTGGAACAGTCGTACTTCTACGCACTCTATAATTTCATAACCAAAGAGTTGTATACTTCCAAGTCCGGAGACGTCGATTACGAAGGACGTACCGGCGCAGCCGCCCTGTGGCTATCTACCCTGACAGAGAAATGCGAAGCCGGTGAGATTCTTTACGATCTGCGCATCAAAGAGAATCATGCTGCCGATGAACATAAAGCATATATCCTCCTTGAGCAAAGAAAAGAGGGATACGGAGAAAATAAACTATCCCCGGAACCTAACGAAATATCCTCTGAGGTAGAAAAAGGAGCACAGGCCTTGCCTAATTTCCGTCAGGGGGATGCCATTGTACTTTATGAACGCAACCGGAACGAAGATAACGTCACCAATAAGATGGTATTCAAAGGCAATATCGAGTTCATCACAGAAGAAGAGATAGGTATACGCCTGCGTGCCACTCAGCAGAATAGTTCCGTGCTTCCGCCGGACAGCCTCTATGCAATAGAGCACGACACAATGGATACTACCTTCCGGAGCATGTACCAGGCATTATCGGCTTTCGCTTCGGCAACCAAAGAACGGCGTGATCTTTTATTGGCACAACGAATGCCCGAATTCGAGTACGGACTTGACAAACAGATTCTAACCGCCCCGGACGATTTTACACGGGTCACACTAAAAGCACTGGCTGCCAAAGACTTTTTCCTATTGGTAGGACCGCCGGGAACGGGCAAGACCTCATGCGCCTTGAAAAAAATGGTGGAAACTTTCCATTGCGAAGCGCAGACCCAAATCCTCCTGCTCTCGTATACAAACCGGGCTGTGGACGAAATCTGCAAAGCCATCTCATCCATTCGGCCGGAGGTCGACTTTATTCGTGTCGGCAGTGAGTTGTCTTGTGACGAAGCTTACCGGCATCATCTGATTGAAAACGAACTTTCTCTTTGTACCCGCCGCTCGGAAGTAGCAGAACGCATCGCCCGTTGCCGTATCTTTGTAGGCACAGTTGCTTCCATCTCCGGAAAACCCGAACTGTTCCGCCTGAAGAGATTCGATGTAGCCATTATCGATGAAGCGACCCAAATCCTGGAACCTCAACTATTAGGTATCCTATGTGCCCGGAGCGAAAATGGAGAGAATGCCGTCGGCAAGTTCATACTGATCGGTGATCATAAACAATTGCCTGCCGTCGTATTGCAAAATACCGAACAATCGGAAATCTACGATGAAGGCTTACGTAGCGCCGGACTGAAAAATCTCAAGGATTCTCTTTTCGAACGCCTCTACCGCACCCTGCAAACCTCTTCCGAGGATCTCTTTCCCGACTCAGCATCGGTATCGGCTCCGAACCATCGCTCCTTCGACATGCTTTGCAAACAAGGACGTATGCATCCGGAAGTAGCTCTTTTTGCCAATCAGGCATTTTATGAAGGACGCCTGTTACCGGTGGGATTGCCTCATCAAATGGAAGACAACCAAGATGTGCAACGAATGGTTTTTCTACCTTCCGAACCCGAACCTCAAGGTACATCGGCCAAAGTCAACCATTCCGAAGCACGGATCGTCGCCCGAATCGCAGCCGACGTTTACCAGCAATATGGTGGAACATTCGACGGAATGCGTACTCTGGGTATCATTACTCCCTATCGGAGTCAGATCGCATTAATAAGAAAAGAGATTGTCAAAATGGGTATTCCGGAACTAAACTCCATTTTAGTCGATACGGTAGAAAGGTTTCAAGGCAGCGAACGGGATGTGATAATCTATTCTTTCTGTGTGAACTATCCTTATCAACTCCGTTTCCTTTCCAACCTGACAGAGGAAAACGGAGTATTCATAGATCGAAAACTAAATGTCGCATTGACAAGAGCACGCAAGCAAATGTTCATCACCGGGGTTCCCCGATTATTGGAACAAAACCCGATTTATGACAGTTTGATAAAATTAATAAAACAATAGGAACCGTTATCTTAATTTTGCAGTCCTTAGCTTTTATTCTTTCTTTCTGAACTTCGTTAACACCTCAGTATATTGCAAACCGCTATATTTGCACTACGTTTTTTTCATAGAGATTTAGATTTAAGGTTAGAAGAATTGTGGAAGTCGTGAGACTTCCCTTTTTTTCATCTTAAAGTTTGCTTTCTTTTTGAGCAAAAGCATAAAAAGAAAGTAAACCTAAAAAGCCCCTTCGTGAGAAGAGGCTTTTTTTTATGCTTCCATTCGGCAGATACAGGGTTCGATCATCTCCTTATGGCTTTGAACGGGTCACTGCAGTGAATCTTAATTCACTATAATTATTCCTCCCACACCAGATAGGCCGAAACCAACCAGTGGTTCAATTTATTGCCATCCACAGCCTGAGCTTCGGGAATACTGACTGTAAAAGTATGCTTGCCGGGAGCAAGTGTACCGATAACAGCCTCTTCGGGTACAACATCCGAACCGGGACACCAGTTGGAACGGGATAGGTCTGAAGAAGCCAGAGGTTCTTCCACTTCTTTCTCCGTATATCCTTTCTCACCAATATAAGAAGCCAGACGCTTAATCAACCAAACACCGGTAGCCGGATTGAAACGACGGAAAGAAGCACAATCATCACGCCAAGGAATGAAGTTGAGCACCTCTTTTCCATCTACAGAAATGATATTGCGTTTTTGCACGAATTCATCCCCGCCGCTATGCCCGCCATGTCCGGTCACTATATATTTTAACCGGATATTTTTGGCACCTTTCGGAACTGTAAAATCAGTAGATACATCTCTCCGGGCAAAGATATCGGGATAACTTTGTCCCATGTAGTAAACCGTATTCATCAACGGCTCCACATGACGTTTTGGAAGTACGTCACAAGCCAGACGACTCTCTTTTACGTCGATATCCGCATTGACCAAATACCCTTCAGAAGTCCATGTATCGATATAAATACCGACATAGGCTTCGCCTTCAAGCAACGGATAAAGATCGGTTATATCTTGTTGCCAGGTGACATTACTTTCCCATTTGGGGATATAGACCGGACGACGTTTACTGCTCAGCGAATCATTATTATTACTATAGTGTCCTACACCGAACGGAGTCATGAAACGCATCAGCTCCACTGTGGGTAAATAATCCTTTCCGGGAACAATACCTACCATTTTCTCCAGCTTCAAACTATCTACCGAAGGAAACTTCATGCCGTCACGGGCAATAGTCAGTAGGTTAATAGCCGATGATTTAGGCAATACAAAGCAAGAACCCGATTTGTCCCAACGATCTCCATTGGAGGCGAGGGTTACTTTCAGGCTTACCGACACATTTCGTTTGTATTCGGGAAGAGTAATCTTTTTCAGAATGATACGTCCGTTGACCAAATGGTATACGCCCGTACCATCTGCTTCATTATAATTATCAGGATACGTATCGGGAGAGAAACGCACATTCACATTTTCAAAAACCGGAATATGAAGATCGCCTTTAGCGGGCAGATTTTTATGCCCGCCCGCCCATACCGGAACAGAAAGGAATAAAGAAACGAATAAAGAAGTTAATCTGATATTCATAAGAATTTATTTTTTTATTTAGTTACTTTCAATCACTTGTCCCACAC
>ENA-ORSB01003753-ORSB01003753.1-human-gut-metagenome-genome-assembly--contig:-NODE-3753-length-10285-cov-3.420723_pt1 | contig 10285 bp, 2 predicted proteins | sample MGYA00242180_ERZ509144 | MGnify/ENA primary metagenome ERZ509144 (study PRJEB26280, sample SAMEA2338661) | human gut metagenome | biome: human gut; feature: human-associated habitat; material: faeces... | reverse complement strand
GTGTAAAAGCCAATCGTCTTGAAACCAGGGAAAGAGCAATAGCGAATGGCTGGGAAACCAAGATTGATGAGAATGGACATGTGGTTTCAGATGATGCAGTATCAGTATCTGTGGATGATATTCAGGCTGATACAGAATCACAGGAAACTGTAGATTTTACACCAAAGCAGGAACCAGTACAGCAAGTAGAAAGTCTTGAAAATGAGAAGAATGTTGCCGGGAAGACGAAGCACAACTTCCACTATAATCTCTGGGAAATGGAAAAAGGTGGAGCTAAGACCAGATACCAGTGGAATATGGATGCAATACGCACTCTAAAGCAGATTGAATCAGAAAACAGGCTTGCCACACCGGAGGAACAGAAAGTTCTGTCGAAGTTTGTCGGATGGGGCGGACTGTCACAGGCATTTGATGAGGAAAACGCAGGCTGGAGCAAAGAGTATGCAGAGCTGAAAGAACTTTTATCTGATGAGGAATACAGTGCGGCAAGACTTCCGGGCGATAGTGCCTGTGACGTTCTGAACACAAAGACCATGTTCCATTACTGGCTGAACAGTAAGGGAGAATTATCCTTTCCACCGCAGGCATATTATGCATCTAAGCATCTGACCATAGGCAGATACAATTTTGATATGGGAGTATTCTTTGCAGGACAGTTGGAGATTTTCGGACAGAAAATCAAAGTCATGTTTTCGTCAGTAAATGATAAAGGCATTCTTGGATATGCGGAAGTATCACCAATACATAACAGTGTGCTTATTATCAGCGGTTCCCGTTCTGAGAAAAACAGGATAAACCCGGTGCTTGGCAGTACATCAAACAGTACATTGGAACTGCTGACACAGGATTTTTACAGAAATGAAGTGACAGACAGACCAGTCACTTTATACATGGATGTATCCAAAAACGCCTGCAATTTTTATATAGATGGGCATATAGAACTGTGCAAAATATTTTCTTTTGATGCACTGGTATATTTTGCCAACAAAAACATAAGGATTGCTGTTGAAACAAGCTATTTCAACCTGTTTCGGGCTTCATTGTATCTGAATGCAGATTATCAGAAAATGAAAAATCTGTTCTTTGAATTTGAAGTCTCTCTCGACAGCACAGGATTACAGAATAACCTGAAACAACTGACGTACCTGCTGGATGAAGCAGTAACCAAATATGACAAAAAGATACATGATGCACAGAAAAAAATCAATGATGCAAAGAACAAAGTATCCTCCCTGCAAAATGAGATAAACTCATACAAAAGTAAAATCGAAGAGTGCAGGAGGGTAATTAGGAAAGCAAAATGGTATCAGTGGGCGAAGATGGCTAAGGAAACAGCCAAAATCGTAGGCTATGAGGTTGCCATCGGCGGCATATATCTTGCGATGAAAACGGCAGAGGCAGCTCTTGATGCAGCCAATAAGGTACTGTCGCTTGCAAACAAACTGGGTAGCGGTTTCCTTAACACAATTAACAAAGTGATTCAGGGTGTGCTTAATGTATTCTATATCAGCAAGGCACTTCTTGGCATAATCGTAAATGGAAGCCAGATATTTGTAAAAGTCAATATGGAGCTTACCGTTATTGGAAAACAGATATCCGTAAAAGAAGAAGTGGATATGAACAAACTGATTGAAAAGCCAATCATTCTGTTGGAGGAACTGACCATCAATCAGATCAAGGACCTGATAGATATGCTGTCATTGGGACAGACACTGGAATACGAGAGGATAGAGGCAACGCCATATCCATATATGGAATTTCCGGAAGATCCAGTGGAACTGTCAGAAATGGTTGCCTATGGTGCAAAACGAATCGAGCAGGCAAAGGGAATGGTAGAAGAACTTCAAGACCTGTACATTGACGAGCTTCAGGAGCTGGATTCCGAGATTGAGGATATGGATACAGAATTTAAGGCGGCAGCACAGATGGTAAGCTACTCTCTGGAAAAAGCATCGGATAACGTATACATAGATGGTATGGACGAACTGATTACGCAGATAGAGGAAGCAAAGGAGGACGGACAGATAAGTCCTGAAGAAATCAAGCTTGCCGAGTCATGTATAGATGATTATCTGAATATCATCCGCCCGTCCGCCACGACAATAGAAGAATCAAGTATGCGTGTGAAGGAATGCGTAGACAGCATAGATACTGAAAGAACGACAAAAAGAATGCGTAGTTCTTATAAGAACGCTGATGCAGAGAATGGAACTGAGCTTATGAACAACAGGGACTATGACAAGTTCTATGGAGAGCTCCAGTCTGTGGTAGAGAAGTATTTTCCGCATGGTTCCGGACATGGATATTTCAACATCACGGATGAAGAAGTATTCTATCAGGCATTAAATAACGCAAGAAAACAAGCAGGATGTGCTTATGTAGAACTGTCCGAGGAAGATGAAGAAGAAAATCAGGAATCAGGTCTGCTGTATGGAGCAAAACCGTTAAGGCGGATGGTAAGTGAAGGATATATTCAGAGGCTGCAATAAAAGTAAAAAATTATTGTACTCTTTTTCAGTCAGCCATTATGGGATGGTTAAAGTTTCATATACAAAAAAATCAGGAGCTTTCTAAGATTAGAAGGATGGAGCATCGTGCTCTTTCAAGGATAATCAAGGGAAGCTCTTTTGTTTATAAAAAGATATATTTGAATTTCAAATAAAAATTCTTGAAGAAACAGCCTTTTTTTAGTACAATAAAACTGAGTTAGTGTATAGAATGATAAATAGAAATTCATGATAGATTTTGTTCATATTATCTATCTGAATATGACTGGAAAATAAGAGAATATCTTTATGGGGACAGAATATGTAACCGTACCATAGTTTGGACAGGAGGAATGGTATTATGAAAAAATGGAAAGAAAGAGGAAAGAGAATCGCAGTATTGTTGCTTACGGCAGCCCTTGTTGGAAGCAGCGTGGACTTATCTGCTCTTACGGTAAATGCAGCAGAGGAAGAAAAAGTGCTGACCTGTGAAAAAGAGGAGCAGACTACATCGGAAGAAATAACCGAGACAGCAAAGCGTATCACCTCATGGACATGGAATGATGAAGAGGAAATGCTGGACTTGGAGGAAAACGTGCTGGCACTTCCCGGTGCATCCAAAGATTATATCGTATCCTTTGATGACATCGTATCATTCCTTCCTGCTTCCATCACAGCCACGATTACAACATCTGCGTCCGTTACCGAAACAGAGGATACAGAAGCAACAAACGAATCGGAAGAAACGGATGGAGCGGAAGAAACCGTGACTCTGGAAGGCTGGGTATGTGAAAACTACCCGGAGGAAGGTGCGTACAGCGGTAACTATACTTTTACTGCGAATCTGCCGGAGGGCTATGAACTCGCAGAGGACGCAGCAGCACTGAAAGTAAATGTAGAACTGGGTGGAGCACAGCTTTTGGAAGCAACCACCATCACACCAACAAAACCGGAAAATGGTAATGGTACAGCAGAAAACCCGTATCAGATTACTTCGGCGGCAGAACTATACTGGTTCGCCGGACTTGTAAACGGAACTCTTACAGACGTTACTAAAAATAGTTCAGCCTGTGCGAAGCTGATGAATGATATCACGGTAAATAATAATCTGCTTGACAGGATTACATATAAAACAGATGATGACGGCAATCTGACCAATGAAGTAGCAAACGGCGGGAACTTCATTTCATGGACACCGATTGGAGCAGCTAATAACGGCTATCAGGGGACTTTTGATGGAAATGGAAAGACCATCAGCGGACTCTTTTTCAATGATAGCCAAAAAAGTCATGTTGGCTTGTTTGACAATATATATATGGCAACAATTCGGAATGTCGGTGTCGTTGATTCTTATTTTTTCGGAGAACATTATGTCGGAGGCGTGTGCGCATTTGGTGTAGATGGTACGATAACTGGCAGCTATAACACAGGAGTGGTAAGTGGAGAAGGATGTGTCGGAGGCGTGTGTGGAACTGGTAGCAGTGTTACGATAACTGACAGCTATAACACAGGTAGTGTAAGTGGAAATGATGATGTCGGAGGCGTGTTCGGATATGGTGAAAATTGTACGATAAACAATTGCTATTATCTGAAAGCGGAAGGCACGGATTTGGGTGGCATTAACGGCGCAGATGTCGAAGGGCAGGCTGAAGGAAAAACCGCTGCACAGTTTGCATCCGGCGAGGTTGCATACCTTTTGCAGGATGGACAGAAAGTGGGAGAAGATGGCACGATACCACAGGTCTGGGGACAGAACATTGATAATGATGGTGAGAAACAATCTTTTCCTGTTTTTAGTAATGCGAAAGTCTATAAACCTTCAGAAAGTTCTCCTTGTAAGGTTGGATACACAAATAATGCGGAAGGCTTAAAGGAACATGATTTTGGCGACGACAAGACTGGCGAAAGCTGTTCGAATTGTAGTATAAAGAACATCAACTATTCTGGTATCAGTATTAGCGGTGTGGATACCCCTTACTACTATACAGGTAATGAGATTAAGCCGGATATTACCGTAAAAAACGGCGAGACATCATTAACTCTTGGTGAAGATTATAACATTACTTATGGAAACAATACAGATGTGGCAGGCAGCAATGCTGAAAACGCTCCTTATGTGAAGATTACCGGAAAGGGTAATTATACAGGAGAAATTACAAAGAACTTTACCATTGCTTACATTACTGCTCCGGATAATTATATAACAGGAACGAAAGGTGCGAATGACTGGTATACTTCAGATGTCACAATCGGCGTAGCAGACTGGCAGGTATCAACGGATGGAAGCAGTTGGAATGACAGCATTTCGGTTACCGAAGAGGGAACACATTCTTATACTCTTTATTTTAAAGACAGTAACGGATACATTACAGATAGCATAAACAAAGAGATTAAGATTGATAAAGCTGCTCCAACCGGAACCATTCAGGTAAAAGAAAGTACATGGGATAAATTTTTAGAGACAATTACCTTTGGCTTCTGTACCAACACCAAAGAAAAAATTGAGATTACATCAAAGGATACCGGCTCCGGTATAGCCTCTACAGAATATCTGGTATCTGACAAGGCATATACACAAATTTCAGATATGCAGAATCTGAGTGGCTGGAAAGATTATGATAATAGCAATAAGCCTAAAATCAAGACGAACAGGACCAACTATGTGTATGCGAGAATCACAGACAATGTCGGAAATGTAACCTATCTGTCCAGTGATGGCATTTTGCATGATGATGAGAAACCGTATATTTTTGATATAACCCCGGTCATGAAGGATCGCTCCGGTAGTGTGACATTTGATATTTTTGAAGATGGAAGCGGTCTTGAGAAGGTTTATTTCTTATATAGTACGGATATAAATGAGGTAACAAGTGCTACGACAGAGAATTTGAAAGCATCTGATTATCACAATGCAACCGGAACCTTTACATTATCAGACCTGAAACCAAATACCGAGTATTACTGTGCAGTTCTTGCAGTGGATAAGGCAGGAAATGAAAGTTATCTTTTAAATAGCACATTTAAGACATTAAAGGAAGCCATCACGGGAACTGTATCCATTTCCGGAGAGGCAGTATATGGAAAAACATTGACAGCATCCTATGAGGGACTTGCGACAGATGCCGGCGAAGTTACAGTTTCATGGTATCGTGGAGAAGATACTACAGCGATTGCTACCGGAGATACATATACTTTAACAGCAGATGATGTAGGAAAAGTGATTACAGTTAAGGTTACCGCTGAAAACTGTTCCGGAGAACTGACGGATTCCACCGCCGAGGTAGCAAAGGCAGAACATCCAAATCCACCGACGAATGGAAATGTGGATGATGAAAACAATACCTTTACCTTTAACGGAACAAGCGGAGTTACTTACGAATACAGTACCGATGGTGGAGCAAACTGGACGGATGTTACGGTAGATTCCGGCACCGGTGTTGGTACTGTTACGGTTGGAAACGTGATAGTCAACATAGGAGGTTTACAGGTACGGGCAAAGGAAACAGATGGATATAAGGCAAGTGATGTTATTTCCAATACATCTGCCTATACCGCAACCTTAGAAGGCAGCGTAAGCCTTTCTGGAACTGCAAAGTATGGGGAAACATTAACTGCAACTGTAACCGGAGCACAGCAGGGAGCTGTATTAACCTATACTTTCTGCGCGGACGATACAGTGCTTCAGCAGGGAAGCAGCAATACTTATAAGATTGTATCCGCCGAAGCAATTGGAAAACAGATTACAGTTAAGGTATCTGCGGAAGGATACATAGGAACAGTTAATGATACTTCGGATACTGTTGCAAAGGCAGACGGAGTGCTGACACTGAAACAGACTGAATTTACCCAGACCTTTGGGGATGAGGCATTTGAGCTTGGATGTAGCAGAACCGGAGACGGAACGATTTCCTATAAAGTTTCCGATGAAAAGGTCATTAAAGTTTCCGATACCGGAGAAGTAACGATTGTGGGAGCAGGAAGTGCCACCGTAACAGTATCTCTTTCGGAAACAGAGTGTTATACCGGTGCGGCAGAGCAGACGATTACGGTTACCGTAAATCAGGCATCTGCACCAACATTAGCTTCCGAAAACATAAGCTATGTGAATACAAAAGGCTCTGGCGGAGCTGTGACCATTGATATTGCAGATAAACTGCCGGAGAATAGAGGAGATACAACTTACACAGTAACGAATACGACAGACAGCAGTGGAATTTTGCAGAATGTGGCGGTAGATACTACCGGTAAGCTGACCTACACTGTAATATCCGGTAAACAAGTAGGCGATAAAGCAAGCATTACCGTAACTGCCCAGATGGCAAATTATGAATCTGCAACATTTACTGTAAATATCAGTATTACGGATAAGATAGTCGTTGCATTGCAGAATGGAAGCAGCGTAACAATTAACGGAAGCAATGCCCTTACCTATGGAGATAAGCTGTCAAAACTTAATCTTGGCAATGCGGTATTTGTAGAAGCGGGAACGAATACGGTTGTTCACGGAACACTTGAGTTTGCAGCACCTGATGATGTGCCGACAGTAGGCACAACAACTGCGGGATGGAAATTTACACCGGATGATGCAGACATATATGTCGGGCTGACCGGAACTGTGGAAATTTCTGTAAGCAGGGCAACACCGAATGTAACCATACCAACGGTAAGTAAAACGAATATCGTTTATGATCCGGCAAAGACATTGAAGGATTACACCTTAAATGGCACAGATGGTACATGGGTAGTCGGTGGAACGGAAACTTCCGTTGCAGGTACCTGGAGCTGGAAGACGGATACAACAGTACCGACAGTAAATAACAGTGGATATGTTGCAGTATTTACACCTGATGACACAAACAACTACAATACAGTAACTGGAACAATAACTGTTAAAGTAACTAAAGCAACACCGGTAATTGCAAAAAATCCTACAGCAACCGCCCTTACATACGGGCAGAAACTTTCAGACAGTACCCTGACAGGCGGCAAAGTAACATACAAAACAGCCGATGGAACAGAGGTAGCAGGAACATTTGCATGGAAGAATAGCAGTATCAAGCCTACAGTGGCAGACAGCGGAAAGATAGAGTATGATGTGACATTTACGCCATCAGATACAGATAATTATAATGCTGTTGATATGAAAATCAGTCTTACGGTCAACAAGGCAACGAAAGCTCCGAACATGCCGGAAACTGCGATGGCACCGGCACACAGCACAAAGAAGGTTGGCGATATTATACTTTCGGAAGGCTGGAGCTGGCAGGAGGCAGATAAGGACACGGCGCTTGCAGATGGTGTGGCTGTGACAGCAACAGCAGTTTATACAGGAGCTGACAAGGGCAACTATGAGACAGAAAGTGTAAGCATTACGATTACAAGAAGCAAATGTGATCACACACATACTGAAATACGGAATCAGCGGGAAGCGACCTGCAAAGAGGAGGGATATACCGGAGATACCTACTGCGTAGAATGTGGAGAACTGGTTGAATCAGGAACGGTAATCCCTCTTGCAAAGCATCAGGGTGGCAAGGCAACCTGTATACATCAGGCAGTCTGCACCGTATGTGGAACTTCCTATGGCGATTTGGACAGCAGCAACCATACTTATGAAAATGGTGTATGCAAGGATTGCTCCAACATATGGAAAACAACGATAGATGATATTACCTACCAGACTGTTACAAAGGAAGAAAACGGAAAGCCGGCAGGGCAGACCGTAACTGTCACAGTAGACGGACAGAATGTAGAAATGCTGGCTGTTGCAGTAACAGCAGTAGATGTAAACGCACTGAGCCAGAATAATAGTGATATTTTTGCAAATGGTACGCTGACCATTCCTGCCAAAGTTATAGACGATGATGCAAAACAGACTTGTGTCGTGACAAGAATTAATTCGGATGTATTTGTACAGGATACGGAGGCACCGGTGATTTCCGAAGTCGTGATTCCGGATACGGTAACGGAGGTTGGAACAGGTGCATTTACCGGGGTAGCAACGGTTACTTTTGAAGGAGCAACTGCACCGGCAGGTGTCAAAGATGCCATTTCAGAAGGAACAGTGGTTCAGATTCCGGATGGGGCAAAGGATAGTTACGAAACAGCCCTTGAGGGAAAAGGAGTCATAAAGGAACTGCATACCCATCAATATGCAGATACATGGACATATGATGCAGAGTACCACTGGCACGCAAGCACCTGCGGGCATGATGCACAGGATGGCGTTCTGACAAAAGAGAAGCATACCTTTGGCGAGTGGAAAGAGGTTGTTGCCGCTACCACGACAGAGGCAGGGAAGAAAGAGAGAAGCTGCGTATGTGGTTATAAGGAGACGGCTGACATTCCAAAACTGGATGTACAGACACCTGAAACACCGTCAACGCCAGCACCGGGAACACCGTCAACACCAGCACCAGAAACACCGTCAACGCCAGTACCAGAAACACCGGCAGTAAAGACTCCGAAAAAAGGAGATAAGGTATCGGATGATAAGAAGACCGGTAGTTATATCATCACCAGCAGCGAAAAGAAAGAGGTTGCGTACGTGGCACCGGCAAATAAGAATGCAAAGACCATAACGATTCCTGCAACCATCAAGGTGAAGGGTGTCACCTATAAAGTAACAAAAATTGCAGATAACTGTTTTAGGAATAATAAGAAGATTACCAAAATTACGATAGGTAAAAATATCGTAAGCATAGGTAAGAATGCATTCTATGGTTGCAAGAAGTTGAAAACAGTGAAGATGGGTAAGAATGTAACCACCATTGGTGCAAACGCTTTCAGAGGCTGTACATCGCTTACATCCATAACACTTTCGGATAAAACCACAAAGATTGGAACGAATGCATTTTATGGTTGCAAGAAGTTAAAGACAATAACGATTCGTTCTAAGAAACTGACTTCCAAGACGGTATCAAAGAATGCCTTTAAGGGACTAACCAAGATAACAACCATCAAGGTACCAAGGAAGAAACTTACCGCATATAAGAAGTTGTTAAAGAAAAAAGGACTTTCATCCAAAGTAAAAGTAAAGGGATACAAATGATTCGTGAGAGGGACTGTATTTTACAGTCTCTCTTTTATTCTGCGTGAGAAAAAAGAATGTCCACCTCATACTATGTGAGATGGAGTAAAATAACGGAGGCTGTCCTCCGTTATTCGTATGTCTGTTATTCCTCTGTCAGGATAAAAAGTTCTTCTACCGGCACCTTGAAATACTTTGCCATTCGGAGTGCTGTTTCCAGAGAGGGGTAATACTCGCCCCGTTCTATATTGCTGATGCTGCGAGGACAGATTCCGGTGGCAAGTGCCACATCTTTCTGGTAGCAGTGTTTTTCCTTGCGGACATTTTTCAGATTGTTGGATATTGGCATGGTTATCACCTCTTTTCATGATTCTGTGACATTGTCTGTGGGGAGTGTCAGTTTCTTACATCAAAAATTATACTTTGTATGCAGTACCATAATCTGGACTCTTACCCAACCACACGACCAAAAGTATAAAAACTGGAAGTTTCGGAAATGACAATGGGTGCATACTTGGTATTCAGGGATATAAGGCTGGTGCTGTCTGCAGATTCCTGTAGTTTTTTGCAGTAGGCATTGCCGTCAAGGAAAAAGATACCGATATCTCCGTTATTCAGTTGTTTGGTCTGTTCTACCCATACAATCTGTCCGTTTATAAATCTTGGTTCCATGCTGTCACCACTGATGCGGATGCCGAAGTCGGCAGTTTCCGGAACTTCTGCTCCCACGGTGATTTCTTCATAATCGTAACCATCCAGAAATTCTCCG
>ENA-ORSB01003752-ORSB01003752.1-human-gut-metagenome-genome-assembly--contig:-NODE-3752-length-10288-cov-3.227108_pt1 | contig 10288 bp, 9 predicted proteins | sample MGYA00242180_ERZ509144 | MGnify/ENA primary metagenome ERZ509144 (study PRJEB26280, sample SAMEA2338661) | human gut metagenome | biome: human gut; feature: human-associated habitat; material: faeces... | reverse complement strand
CTTGTTCGCATATATATATCCGTGACTGCCATCATAGCTGAGTGTCACACTGTTCTTCTCTGCGTTTATCGCCAGCATATCCGTGGCTGTTCTGGCTATGACCGCCAGATCGATCTTCTCCATCAGTGGCGCATCCTCAGATACATCCAGCTCTGACAGTCTGATTATGTCATTGATGAGGGTGAGAAGTCTGTTGGAGTTCTTGTGGATCTCAGTTGCAAAATGATGTACATCCGCCTCGGTGGCCATACCTGTCTCGATAAGCTCCGAATACCCCGATATGGATGTGAGCGGCGTCTTGAGCTCATGTGATACATTTGCCGTGAACTCCTGTCTCATCTGTGAGCTCTTCACTATATCCGCATGCTGCTTCTGTATCATATCTATAAATGGCCGCATCTCCTTGTACGCAACTATGTGGGTATCGTCGTCCAGACTGTTTGCCATCTGCTCTATTGGTTTCAATATGTTTCTGGTCAGATAGTGTGTCACTATGATGGTGACACAGACCAGGATCGCCATCACCACCAGCATGACCGGCACAGCCGCAAGGAACATACTGATTACATTGTTGGTCTCCCTCGCTATTCTCAGCACCCTTCCAGACTTGAGCAGTATCGCATAGTAATATGTGCTCTTATTGAGGGTTTCCGACTTTCTTATAACCTGTCCATCACCATTTTCAAATGCCTCTGCTATCTCTGGTCTGTCAAGGTGGTTCTGCATGGAAGTCTCATCGGCCTGATTGTCATACAGAACACTGCCGTCAGGCGCTATAAGCGTCAGTCTGAGGTCATTGGTATCCACGCTTGCATACACACCGGTGTCATCCGCGTCGAAATCTCCGGTATTCTTAAACACCTCAGCATAGCCCTTCAGATCCCTTATGATCTCTGCCTTGTACACCTCATAGAATATGAATGTCGACAGAACCATGGTCACCGCTATGGCCACCAGTGAAAAGATGATAAACTCCAGATTGATAACCTTTTTCAGTCTTTTATCGTCTCTCTTACCCATATGCTACTCCATCTTATACCCTACATTTCTAACTGTCTTTATCATATTACCTGCTTCGCCAAGCTTCTGTCTCAAAGTCTTGATATGCATATCAAGGGTTCTGGATTCGCCCTCGTAATCCGTTCCCCACACATCCGACATGATCGTGTCTCTGTGAAGAACTATTCCTGCATTCACCATGAGAAGCTTTAAGAGTTCAAACTCCTTGAAGGTAAGCTCACACAACTCGCCGCCCACATGCACCTCGCGTCTCTCTGAATCAAGGGTTATATCCCCGAGTACCAGCTGCTTGTCATCCTGCAGCGCCCTGCTTCTTCTGAGCAGCGCCTTGACCCTGGATATGAGCTCCATCACGCCAAATGGCTTGGTGAGGTAATCATCCGCTCCTATATCCAGTCCCTTGACCTTGTCAAGCTCTGTAGTCTTGGCTGTCACAAGGATAATCGGAACTCTGACAGTATCAGGTCTGCTCCTGAGCTTCTTCACAATCTCAAGACCATCCATGTCAGGGAGCATGATATCCAAGAGTACCAGATCAGGGACCTTCTCCACAGACCTTGAGAAGAAGGATTTCGCATTCTCAAACTCCTCCACCACATATCCGCTGTTTTTCAAAGCAAACATCTCTATCTCTCTTATATTCTTATCGTCTTCTACAATATAAATATGTACTGCCATTTTGTCTCCTTTCCCTATACAATACCACTTTCATTTACATGCATATTGCATTTTATTTTTATCATTATTTTTTATATAAATGCACGCCAGATATCACTTCAGCTTGTATATCTCTCTGTAATATGTGTACATGCTCTGGAAATCTATGTTGGAATCTTTCTTCATGTTGTCCAGATATTCATGTGTATCAAAGTTGTCTGATTTTAACTGGAGCATTGCCACCGCCACGTTGGAACAGTGGTCTGCAACTCTCTCATAGTTGTTGATAAGATTCTCCAGTGATATTCCGAGCTCAATGGTACATTTGCCCTTCTGAAGTCTCTTGATATGCTGCTTCTTAACCGCACTGTTGAGCTCATTAATTGCTTCCTCAAGCGGCTCCACATGGGATGCCTCCTGAAGATCTTCTTTGTCATAAGCCTCCACAGTCATGCTGACTATGTTCTGAACTGCATCCTTGTATACACCAAGTTCTGACTTTGCCTTTTCTGAAAAGGACGCGCCCGCCTCATTCATCTTCCTACATATATCCGCTATGGTTATGGCGTGATCAGACATTCTCTCAAGGTCACCTATGACATGAAGTCCGATCGACACCTTCTGGCTGTCCTCATGGGATAGCTCCTTGCTGCTGAGCTTTACCATATAAGAACCGACCTCATCCTCATAGGTATCTATGATGCCCTCAAGATTCTCAACCTTATCCCTGACCGTTTCATCATAATTATCAACCAGTGACAGTGCCATATCAACACTGTTCTTTGAAAGCTGAGCCATGTATTTTACGACCTCTATACAGTGTCCAACAGCAAATGCCGGTTTCTCAAGGAATCTGGCATCCAGACGCTTGAGCATCTCCAGCTCTGCAGGAGTATTCCTCTCCACCTCGTCCTTATCTCTGACAGTGAGCGTTGCAAGCTTCTCAAGTCCACCTGAGAACGGAAGCAGAAGAAGTGTCGCTGCAACGTTGAACACACTGTGTACAACAGCTATACCAGCTGCATTTGCAGAATCATTCAGGAACTGGAAGTGTATAAATGAATTGGTTGTATAGAACACCACCATGAACACCACTGTTCCTATAATGTTGAAGTACAGATGCACAAACGCCGCTCTTTTGGCATTCTTCTTTGTTCCTATGCATGATATAAGTGCAGTTACACAGGTTCCTATGTTCTGACCCATGATGATAGGGATCGCCGTCCCAAATGATACAGCCCCGGTTGCACACAGCGCCTGGAGTATACCTACAGATGCCGAAGAACTCTGTATGATGGCTGTTATCAACATTCCCACAAGCATTCCAAGGAATGGATTGGAGAACATGGTGAGTATATTCGTAAATTCCGGTACATCCTTAAGTGGAGCAACCGCACCGCTCATCATCTCCATACCGAACATAAGCACTGTAAATCCAAGAAGTATTCCACCTATATCGTGCTTCTTCTCAGACCTGGTGAACATGAGAAATATTATTCCTATTACTGCGAGTATAGGTGAAAAGGATGAGGGTTTCAACATATTAATAAATATATTGTCACTCTGTATTCCTGTAAGGCTGAGTATCCATGATGTTACTGTTGTTCCTATATTTGCACCCATGATGATACCCACTGCCTGTCTCAGCTTCATGATGCCTGAGTTTACAAGTCCAACCACCATAACTGTGGTCGCCGATGATGACTGGATCACTCCTGTCACCGCAGCGCCCAGCAGAACACCCTTTATAGGTGTTGATGTGAGCTTTTCCAGTATCTTCTCCAGCTTACCGCCAGCCGTCTTGGCAAGGCCATCTCCCATCACGTTCATTCCATACAGGAACATTGCAAGTCCGCCCAGAAGGGATAACACATTGAAAATATCCATATCTTTTGTCTCCTTATTACATTTCCAATTACTTCTGTATAAGGACTTGTATACACAATATCCCTTTTACAGCGTCTGTTTTATCAGAGTCTATTGTAAAAGGGATATGTAAAATGTGAGATATGTGTATGTAAAATCTGTGTAAATTTAAAATCTATGTAAAATCCTGCAAAATATTTGGCACAGTTTTGTGGTATCACATAGACCTTTTTTCTGTTTTCATCTGTTTATTTGCTTCCGAGAGGCTCATTTATGAGCAGATACACCGCACTTCCAAGCATTCCTACCAGGAACATGCCATAACCGCCACATATGAACATCAGCTTTGCGAATGATACATCTCCCAGCACAGGGAGCATGTGGAGCAGCAATGCTGCAGCACATCCCGCAAGTCCGCACACCACCATGCTGACTGTTATGAAAAGTTTCATATTGCCTATACCTGTTCTGTGTGACAGTTCATTTATCTTCGTACATACCCACTTCATAGAAATCACCTCTTTTCGTCCATGACTCAATCATCAGTCTATATGTTCTCCTGTTATCGAGAAGAGTACCCACTCTGATATATTCGTTGCGTGATCGCCAATCCTCTCAAGATACTTGGCAACCATAAGAAGGTCACAAGCCTGCTCTCCATCATCCGAATTCTCATGTATCATTGTGATGAGTTCATTCTTGACCTTGTCAAAAAGATCATCGACGACATCGTCATGCTCTATTACACTCTTTGCCTTTTTCTCATCTGCGTTGACATATGCCTCTATGCTTGATACCAGCATGACGATCGTCTCTTTTGCCATCTGCTGTATGTGCTCAAGCTTCTTTATATATGGTGTGCCAGCCATGCACAGTGTGAGTTCTGATATATCTGAGGCGTGATCTCCGATCCTCTCCATATCCGTTATCATCTTGAGTGCTGCGGATATATTTCTCATATCCCCGGCAACCGGCTGCTGGGTAAGGAACAGCTTGAGGCACAGATTCTCAATCTCTCTCTCCTGATGGTCGATGGCGTCATCCGCCTCGATCGCCTTCTTTGCGAGCTCTGTGTCCTGGGCCACGAGAGCCTTGATCGCTGTCTCGATCGCCTGCTCAATCATAGTTCCCATCTCTATCATCTCTGCGTGAAGCTTTCTAAGCTGCATCTCATATTTGTCTCTCATCGTGTCCCTCCTAACCAAATCTACCGGTGATGTAATCCTCTGTACGCTTGTCAGCCGGCTTGCTGAACATCTTTTCTGTCTCTGCGTACTCAACGACCTCTCCGAGAAGGAAGAACGCTGTGTTGTCCGCAACTCTGGTTGCCTGCTGCATGTTATGCGTAACCATGATAATGGTGTAATTGTCCTTCAGTTCAAGTACCAGGTCCTCTATCTTGGATGTCGATATAGGATCAAGGGCCGATGTAGGCTCATCCATGAGAAGTACCTCAGGCTCCACTGCCAGTGCTCTGGCTATACAGAGCCTCTGCTGCTGTCCTCCTGAAAGGCCAAGTGCTGACTTCTTCAGTCTGTCCTTAAGCTCATCCCATATAGCTGCCTGTCTGAGAGATCTCTCAACTATCTCATCAAGCTTTGCATGATTTCTTATGCCGTGTGTTCTAGGACCATATGCTATATTGTCATAGACACTCATCGGAAAAGGATTCGGCTGCTGGAACACCATTCCAACTCTTTTTCTCAAAAGGTTAATATCCATTCCGCTGTATATATCCTCTCCATCAAGCCTCACATCACCTGTTATCTTGCATCCCTCTACCAAATCATTCATTCTGTTGAGCGACTTAAGGAATGTTGACTTACCACAACCTGATGGTTCAATAAATGCTGTAACCTCATTTGACGGAATATCCATATCAATACCCTTAAGGGCATGGAACTTTCCGTAATAGAGATTCAAATTTTTAACGCTGAACTTAACGTTATTATTCATCTATTTTTCTCCATTCTTAACATCAAATGCGAATCGTTACATCATTTGTATTGTTATGATGTCTTTCTTTCACATCGCACCTTAATATTTTCTTTTCTAATTGCAGAAGCTCAATCGCTTCTGCCGGATATTGTAAGCACCTGCCAAGACTCTGATTCCAAAGCCCCAACACGTGTTAATTGGCCTTATCTGCGGCAACCTTTCCTGCAATCTTGTCGGACGCAAAGTTGATAAGCACTACAAGTACAAGAAGCACTACCGCTGTTGCATAACCCTGATCCGTGTGAAGTCCTTCTTTTGACAGAAGGTACATATGAACCGCCAGAGTCCTTGTTGAATCGGTAAGCTTTGTCGCCATCTTTGCAACCGATCCTGCTGTGTATATGAGTGCTGCCGTTTCGCCCACGATACGTCCTGTCGCAAGTATGATTCCTGACAGTATTCCAGGAACGGCACTTGGAAGCACTACTTTGAATACTGTTCTGAGCTTTCCGGCTCCCAGTCCAAAACTTCCTTCTCTATAAGACTTAGGCACTGCCATAAGTGCCTCCTCTGTGGTTCTCATTATGACCGGAAGAACCATTATCGCCAGGGTTAACGCACCTGATATGAGTGATAATCTAAGTCCACACGCATTTGTGAAAAACAGCATTCCAAATAGTCCGTATACGATCGAAGGTATTCCTGTAAGTGTCTCCGCTGTGATCCTCACTACCCCCACCAGCTTATTGCCAGTCTTTGCATATTCGACAAGATATATCGCTGCAAATATTCCTATCGGACCTGCTATCAGGAGGGACAGCAGCGTCATGTAAACCGTATTTATAAGTGCCGGTACCAGCGAACAGTTGTCCGATGTATATTCCCAGCTGAATATGTCCGCATTAAGATTTGGGATTCCCTTTACCAGTACATACACCAACAGAAATCCTATGGAGAGCACAGTTATGAGCGTTGCCAGATGTACAAAGATAAACATTATGAATGATCCCGGTCTCTTTCTGTACTCAGCCCATTTCTCAGACCATGTGCTCTTGTTTATAGCCTCTATGCTGTCCACATCAACTATGGATGAAGGATCGTCCTCAGGTGCCGTCTTTTTCGTGCTGATTATTGTATTTTTTGTTCTGTCATCGCCACATGCGACAACTGTCTTTATTCCTTCTACTCTCTCTGTCATCTATGCCACCGTCTTTCTCTTTATGATGGAGAACAGGAGGTTGATAATGAGTATGAATACGAACAGTACAACGCCCGTCGCTATCAGAGCCTGTCTGTGCAGGTCCGTCGCATATCCCATCTCCATTACTATATTTGTGGTGAGTGTTCTGACACCTCTCAGTATTCCGTCAGGCATATGGACCTGATTTCCAGCAACCATGATGACCGCCATAGTCTCTCCAACTGCACGGCCAACACCAAGGATAATCGCTGCCATAACTCCTGACTTTGCTGCAGGGACAACAGTCTTGAACACGCTTCGCTCATGTGTTGCTCCAAGTGCCAGGGCTCCCTGATAATATTTGTCAGGTACCGCTCTTATTGAGGTCTCTGATACACTGATGATAGTTGGAAGTATCATCATTCCAAGAAGTACTGATGCCGTGAGCATCGTATTTCCATTTACTCCAAATATGCTTCTCACCATCGGTACAAGCACACACATTCCAAAAAATCCATATACTACCGAAGGTATTCCGGCCATCAGATTGATAAATGGCTTTATAACTTTATATAATCTGTCGGGACAAAACTTTGCCAGATATATCGCTGTCAGAAGTCCTATCGGAACTCCAATTATCAGTGCTCCGGCTGTCACATATATACTTCCTAATATGAAAGGAAGAATGCCGTAGTACCCATTTGTAGGCTTCCAGACCTCACCAAGGGTGAAATCCCCGAAGCCTATCTCTTTAATGGCCGGTATTCCATTCACAAACAGGAACACACATATGAGTGCTACTGCTGCGATGGATACCAGTGCCGCTATCAGGAATACTACATGCATAATTGTTTCTTTAAGTTTATGCATAAGCTGATTACTTTACGTCCTCCCACTTTGCTGCTGAACCTGTGAATATGTCCTTGACCTGATCTACTGTGTAGTCCTCAGCAGGGTTGTTGTTATTTACTATAACTGCAATTCCGTCCATTGCTATTACTGTTGCCTTGAGACCAAGTGCTGTCTCTGTATCCTTGAGTTCACGTGATGCCATACCTATGTCGCATGTTCCATCTGATGTTGATGTGATACCTGTTGTTGAATCGCTCTCCTGAAGCTCGATGTCAGCGTTTGTGTTGATTGCCTTGTATGCCTCGATAAGTTTTTCCATAACAGGTGTTACTGAAGATGATCCTGCAACAACAATCTTGCCCTTTGGATTTGTTGAAGTAAATGCTCCGCTGTTTGCAACCTCGATGTACTTATTTGCTGAGATGATCTTCTGTCCATCCTCGCTCATGATGTAGTTGATGAAATCCTGTGCAACATCGCTGATGCCATCCTTTGTAACGATGTTGAAAGGTCTTGAAAGTGTGTATGAACCATTGTTGATGTTCTCCTCACTTGCCTCAACTCCACCGATCTTGAGTGCCTTTACTGTATCGTTGAGTGCTCCGAGAGATATGTAACCGATTGCATAATCATCTCCTGCTACTGTTGTGAGTACGACCTCTGTGCTGTTGCATGTGATGGCATTTGTTGTTGTGTTGTCGACCTTATTGCCATCTGCATCCTTCTCCTCAACTCCTGTGAGCTCTACGAATGCTCCTCTTGTTCCTGAGCCTTCCTCTCTTGATACTACTGATATATCCTGTGCTGCATCGAATCCGCCATCTGCGCTCTTTGATGAATTATTTCCACAGCCTGCAAGACTTCCTACCATAAGTGCTGCTCCAAGTGTTACTGCCAATACTTTCTTTAATTTAACCATTTTCTTTTTCTCCTTAACTTAACCTTATTCTGCCGGTTATCTCTTGAACCGGTCTTTACAAATATTGTATTATTGGGGCATATCATTCTTTGCTTATGTCCCGGAAAAGAACTCGCGCGCCTTTTGTTCTTTTCTTTGAACTATAATAAATGGCATAAGTAAAATACATAACCAACGCTATGTAAATTGAATGTAAAGTCGGCGTTAATCAATGCATGCTGAATGTACAGCAAATAATCTGCCATAACTTATAAATTGCAACCAGAAAGTGGGATAAATATACATGACAAATACCAGTTTAGAAGTAATAGGATATGTGAGATGTGACTATAAAGAAAAGTTCGGCATTCCAAGGCAAAGCGGTCTGACAGACTGCGCCACCGCTTTTATAGAGATGCTTCCACCGTACAATCAGGCAGAGGCGTTCAGAGGACTTGACGGATTCTCCCACATATGGCTGCTGTGGGACTTCTCCAGGGCTCACAAGAATGGTTTTACCGCAACAGTAAAACCCCCAAAGCTGGGTGGTAACCAGCGGATGGGGGTTTTTGCCACCAGATCACCTTTCAGGCCGAACAACATCGGACTGTCGTCGGTGAAGCTTCTGGACATTATATATAATGAAGAAACTGGCTGTGTACACGGGCTTGTGGTGTCAGGAGCCGATATACTGGATGGTACACCGGTGTACGACATCAAGCCTTATCTGCCCGGCAATATTGATTTCATCCTGATCACCCATGCCCACATCGACCACTCGGGCCTGCTGCCCCTGCTGGTGCGCAACGGCTTCCGGGGCAGAATCTACGCTACCAAGCCCACGGCAAAGCTGTGCAGCATCATGCTGCGGGACTCGGCCCACATTCAGGAGTTCGAGGCCGAGTGGAAAAACCGCAAGGGCAAGCGCTCCGGTGCAGAACCGGTGGAACCCATGTACACCATTCAGGACGCCGAGGCGGCCGTCCGGTTGTTCCGCGGGGTGGAGTACGGGAAAAAGACCGAGCTGGCACCGGGCTTGGAGATCGAGTTTGTGGATGTGGGCCATCTGCTTGGCTCGTCCAGCATCGAGATCTGGGTCACCGAGAACGGCACCACCACCAAGCTCGTCTTCTCCGGCGATATCGGCAACCAGAACCAGCCCCTCATCAAGGACCCGGCCTACATCACGGACGCCGACTATGTGGTGATTCTGGATGCGGGGCGCATCGTCGCAGAGGGCACGCCGCTGGCGCTCAAGAACGCTTACACCGGTGATTTCATCACGCTGTACGGGAAAAGCGAGCAGGATGTTGCCGCGCTGGAACTGCCCTGCGAATGCATCCGCGACGCCGTGCGGGTAGCGGTTCCCGACACCGCCGCCGCAACGCGCCTGATCCTCGCGCACCCGGAGATGTTCACCGACTACGAAATCACAAAAGGGCGCATGGACGACGTATTTCTCGCCGTGACAGGCAAAAAGCTGAACGGAGGTGGCGCGGAATGAACGGGCTTGGACAACTCATCCGACGCGATTGCAAGCTGTTTTTCAAGGACAAGGGACTGTTTTTCTCCTCGCTCATTTCCCCGCTGATCCTGCTGGTTCTGTACGCCACCTTTCTCGGGCGCATCTACAGGGACAGCTTCACCTCGGCTCTGCCGGAGGGACTTTCATTCAATCCTGCACTGCTGGACGCAACAGTCGCGGGGCAGCTCATCTCCTCCCTGCTGGCGGTCTGCTGTGTGACCGTGGCTGTCTGCGCCAACCTGCAGATGGTATCGGATAAGGTCAGCGGCGCACGGCGCGATCTCGCCGTATCGCCTGTCCGCTCCTCCACGGTCTCCCTTGCGTACTTCTGCGCGTCGTCACTGGTCACGCT
>ENA-ORSB01003750-ORSB01003750.1-human-gut-metagenome-genome-assembly--contig:-NODE-3750-length-10292-cov-3.075217_pt1 | contig 10292 bp, 9 predicted proteins | sample MGYA00242180_ERZ509144 | MGnify/ENA primary metagenome ERZ509144 (study PRJEB26280, sample SAMEA2338661) | human gut metagenome | biome: human gut; feature: human-associated habitat; material: faeces... | reverse complement strand
CGGCATTCTTGTAATCCAATTTCTTATCCTCCTGTTATCTGTTTTGTACAAGGCGCACCGGCACCTTTTCAAATATTCCAATAAATTATAGATTATATCGAATACTTTGTAAAGATTGAGATGATTACAAATTGATAATGTGGTGAACGTGTGGTATAATCACAATATATTGTGATTATAGCTATCCGCAATATATAACAGTCGATTATACTACAGCAAAAGCAGTTACTAAAGGAGCACCCGCATGACCAACAACAGATTGAACATCGGTATTTTTACATGTCATATTGATAACGATTACGCAACAGAGGTTTGCAAAGGAGCTGAATACGCAGCAAAGGAACTTGACTGCAATCTCATCGTATTTCCGGGCATGTTTCTGAATGCCTCCTTTTATGATCCTGCCAATCAACTGTATGATTACCAGTATAATTCGATTTTCTACTATGCACATCCTGAGTGTCTGGACGCACTTATCATCTCCGTCGGAGCTATATCATCTCTGTTATCGGAGAAGGACATGAATTCTTTCCTTTCCCATTTTGATGGAATACCTATCCTCACACTGGAGGAGAAGCTTCCGGGATATCCATGCATCAGAACAGACAATTCAAGAGGAATGAGGGATGCCATAGAACATCTCATAAAAGAACACAAGAGAAAGCATATATGCTTTGTTGCCGGCAAGGATGACAACACCGACAGCAATCTCAGACTCAAGATATACAGAGAGGTTCTCTCTGAGAACGGACTCAGCGTTGAGGACCGCATGATAATACACGGCGACTTCGCAGAATACTGTCAGGATGAGACTGCACAGCTTCTGGATGTAAACCCGGATGCCGATGCCATCGTATTTGCAAATGATCGCATGGCAATAGGCGGTTACACAGAGCTCAAGGCCAGAGGAATACGCATAGGAGAAACCATGTCGGTCATCGGTTTTGACGATTCACCATCTTCAGTCAACATGGATCCACCACTCACAACAGTCAATATCAATTCCTGTGAGCTCGGTTTCCGTGCAGTGTATGCGGCGGTGAGACTTGCCCAGACCGGCAACATGAAATCCGAGGCTCTGGATTCCAGACTTATAAACAGACTGTCCTGCTGCTGTCACCTGTGCACAGAGAGTGACCTGATGAAGGATGGCAGACATTTACTGGATCTTGACATACCGGACATCATCGATATTCTCGACGGACGACTCTTCGGAGAGATCGCAGATTCTTTCTTTGCCTCCAAGGTCATGTCCGCATACAACAGGATACTCATTGATATAGTATCCGTGATCAAGAGCGACATTGATACGGAGTATCCACAGAACAAGATCATCGATGAACTCAAATGTATTCTCGAATCTGACCTGACCGATTTTTATTCTGTCCAGAAAACAGCATACATGTTCCGTGAACTGGCTTCCATCTTCTCAAGCTGTAAATTGTCTGCAGCCAAGAGTCTCCAGTTCAACAGACTTAACACGACCATAACCAACACCATATCACTCTTCATCTCGAATCAGCTTTACAACACGATATACGAGAACAAGATGATGGGCTGGTCATCAATATACATAACCCGTGACACCCTGACATACGGCGAGGATCTTGGCAAGACATACACATCCATCCTCCACAAGCTTCAGGGGCTGAATTACGAAGGAGCTTACATCTACACCTACGACGATCCTGTGCGCATCACAGACACGGGAAGCTGGATCGTTCCAAAGTCAGTCTTCCTTCAGGCTTTCTTCAACCCGAACAATTGTCAGGTGCTTTTCGGAGAGTCCAGAAGGGTTCCTTCTGTAGAAATTTTTGACAACGAATATACATACTATGACAAGCGTTTTACATCCGTCATAGTTCCTATATTTACAAACGAGGATCACCACGGAGTGTTCATATGCAACACAGATGTGGCTCACTTCAGTTCCATATATTCCACCAGCCTGCAGCTCGGTGCAGCACTGAAATATATGTCGCTGCTCCGTGAGCAGAACATCACGCAGGAACAGCTCAGGATGTCTCTGAACGAGATCCACGAGAAGAACGAGCTTCTGAACCACCTGTCGACATCAGATGAGCTGACGGGTATATATAACAGACGTGGATTTATGGAGCGGGTTGAATACTATATCAACATTCCGTCAAACTGTGGAATGAAGGCCATACTTCTCTTCGCTGATATGGATTCACTGAAAGTTGTAAATGACAAATTTGGACACAAGGACGGTGACTTCGCCCTCAAGAACATCGCGAACATCCTGTCCCAGAGTTTTGGTCCACATGATGTCATCGGTAGAATAGGCGGCGATGAGTTCGTATGCTTTGCATTTATAGACGACTCCGATTACGTCACCGAAGTGCAGCGCAAGATCAAGGATTTCTCAGCCGAGCTGAACGCAACCTGTGGCAAGCCATACTTCATAGAGATGAGCGTTGGTGTTACTGAATTTGTCTGCGATGGAGAACAGACCATCGAGGATCTACTCTCACAGGCAGACACGGCACTTTACTCAAACAAGAGATACAAGAGAATGTCCATACTGAAGTAATCTTCAGTATCAGAACAAAGATATATACATAAAGAGAGACAGATATTTATTTCGACTGAAATAGATATCTGTCTCTTTTTGTCATATAGGTCTACTTTGCCTGATCCAGCGCTTCATTGAGCTTCTCTGTTCCCGGCAGGACAAATCTGCCCTTCTCGATGATCGGAACTTCAGTTCCATCCGGATGAACGGAATATATTCCTCCTATCTCATCGTAAGGTATTGTTATGTCTGTATGGCAGTTGAAATACGCCTTTGACACATCTGTTTTCCTCAGAATAGAACACTCATTGTCCTTTGCCACGATCTCCTTGCCATCAGGATTGTGGAGCACATTTTCCTCACTCCAGCTATAGCATGTATCTCCCACAGCAAAATGCGGCCCCATCTTCTCAACTATGAGGATAGGCAGTTTATACACTATGTCATATTTGTTTGCCATGACGTATGCTGTCGTATTTGTTCCTATTGCAAACTCTCCTATAGGAAGTGTATCCCTTCCGCCCAGAAGATTCTCCTTTATATACGCCTTGTTCTTCTCCGTATCCGGATAGTTGTCACATGTATAGTCCGCTATTTTTCCATCCTCAAATGTAAGCTTGAGATTCACATATTTCAGGCCGTCCAGGAATACTTCACTTACGTTTAATATTCCGTGGGTTCCGGTGAGCTTCGGTGAAGTGAACACCTCTCCAACAGGTATATTCACATCGGCTACGCAGTTCTCAAAGTTGGTCTCCTTCGATGGATCTGTCATCTCGTGCATCATAACGGTCATATCAGTCACATTTGCTCCCTGACCGACAACCCTCACGTGTTCAGCCTTATCAAGCTCATCTATCATACTCTGATGGATCACCCTGAACAGATCATTGTCCAGTATGTTGATCCTGACAGTATCCCTGAATATATCTCTGTATCTATCTCCGATCTCCGGCACAGGGTATGCTATTATAGTGAAGCTGCACTGATCCTGGGCTATATATTCATTTACGATCTGTGAACTCATTGTGCGGTATGAGATCGCAGCCTCCTGCTGTTTCTTGTCGAGCACAGGATTCAGTTCACTGTTCTCCGGCTCAAATGGGTTCTCGCCGAACACCTCGACCACCGCAGGGCCCGCATATACTGAAGCCTCATAGGCCATATTCTTGTATGCCTGTCTGAGCACCTCCAGCTTTCTCTCCATGAGCTTCTTGTCCATGAAGAGTGCCTCATCCATCCTGTGATCGTACTCGAGCTGTCTGTTAGGAACGCTTGACGAATAACCTATCCTGTGTATAAGTCTCCTGTTGATCCTGTTTGCCGCATATCGGTAGCATATCGGCCTCAGACCCATCTGCTCAAACTGCAGTATCGCGGCTCTTATCATCCTCTCCTGTCCAAGGAAATATCGGATATTTACAGTTTTCTTCTTCGAGAGATCTATTCCGGCAGCCTCGAATCCCAGTCTGTAGCCCTCGGTGAATGTTTTTGCCATGGCCTCTATCTCTGAATCCGGCAGGGTACTCATGAAAATCGCCGTGTCGATCTCATTTTTTCCAACATACTCTCCATATCTGTACAGATACGTGACATCGCCCAAATCGCTGTTCATAATGATATCCGTCGCAAATGTGAGATCAGGGTCAAGCTGCTCTCTTATCCTGTACGTGATCCAGAACTCGGCATAATCGTTCTCAAAATAATACACAGCGGATTCCAGATCCTTCACGGAAAAATCATCCTGAAACATGAAATATATCTGGACAAACAGCTCCGCAAACAAAGTTATGTCAACTACTCTGCCCTCAAATGCGTACACTGTCATTCCTCTTATCTCGTTGTACACAAATCCCAGAAGCTGGGCGATGCGCTTTATCTCCTCTTTGTCACGGGTGTAATCCTTTGAAAACTCACCCATGATATATCTGTAATTTGCATAGCTTCTATTGTAGTTGTCTCCCAGTATGTCATTGTACAGCCCATGGTTCATCGCCTGAAGCTGATCAAGGCTCCTGTCTGGCAGTGCGTCATTTTTTACCAGTTCCAGAACATCTCCTATTCTAGCTATAAATCCGGCAACATGACTGAAATAATCTCTGTACGGCTCCTTTACCAGTGATTCATGGATTATCTGTCTCACACGTTCCATGATAAGCTCATAGCGCTCTTCTATATCATCATATTCTTCTGTAAGATTCTTATAATAATTCATCGCATGCCCTTTCTATAATCCCATCAATAAAAATATAACAGACGCTCCAAGAACTATAACATTAAGTATGATCGCCATCTTCTTGTTTGTTATACCTCCGTTGTCCGCCCTGTAGCCTATGGCCGAGAATACCAGGCCTGTAAATGCCATCAGCATCGCGCTGACCATGAGGACTCCGTACACCCTCTGTACCTTTCCCTGGGTAAGTATGGATTTTATGATGGATATGACCACAAACACTCCGCCAAATCCGCCCAGAAAGTATCCAATTATGGTGTCCGTCGGCAGACCCGGTGTCGAAACTTTGAATTCCTTACTTCTTTGCATGATATCTCCTGATAAGTTTTGCTGTAACGTAATATATACAATATCCTATGACTCCACCAAGCGTATTCATGATGATGTCATCGATGTCGAACACACCCAGTTTGGTTATGTACTGCACCGTCTCTATGGCAAGTGTAAATCCCAGAGAGTACAGCAGAGCCTGTACAAATGTCGTGTTCTTATTTCTCGCCCATCTGAGCAGCATACCAAACGGTATAAATGCGATTATATTGCCATAAAGATTCAGAAATACACTCATTGGCGACATCTGATCCCCGTATGTGATAAACCGCTGTATTTCCTGCAGAGGGTGAAGATTGTATCTGCGTTCATCATATCCCCCTCTGCCAAACATATCGCTGAAAATAAGAAAGTAAACGATACAGATTATATAAAGCACAAACAACACAGAGCACACAGCCCTGAGTTTTTTTCTATCTATCTGCTTCAAAATATTACTCCTGTCAGGACAGGTCTGCAGCTTTACGCATCTCCATTATTCTGTCAAGAAGCATGTCTGCACACTCTTCCTTTGACATCATCGGAAGTTCACTGATACTGTCCCTTGTAATGAGAGTGAGAACATTGGTGTCAACACCAAATCCCGCCCCTGCGACCTTTAAATTATTTGCCGCAATAAGATCTATATGCTTTGAATCTATCTTCTTCCTTGAATTCTCTATGAGATCCCTCGTCTCCATTGAGAATCCGCAGATGATCTGATCCTGTATCCCCTTTTCAATTCTCTGATTTCCAAGTGCAAGCAGAATATCCTTCGTTCTCGAAAGCTTGATGCTCATGTCTCCATCAGCCTTCTTGATCTTGTGTTCTGCCACCTCTGCAGGCCTGTAATCAGCCACCGCAGCAGCCTTGATGATCACGTCCTGCTCTGTACTTCTGTCCATGACAGCCTCATACATATCCTGAGCCGATGTTATGTCAACCACATTGACAAATCTCGGCGGTTCTATCTCCACCTTGCCTGTGACCAGGGTGACGTCCGCCCCTCTGAGCATGGCCTGTCTGGCAATGGCATATCCCATCTTGCCTGTGGAGTGATTCGTTATATATCTGACCGGGTCTATGGCCTCACGGGTAGGGCCTGCCGTAACCAGAAGTCTCACCCCGGCCATATCCTTTTCTTTCGCTATGGCCTTAAGGATATAATCCTGAAGAACCTCCGCATCAGGGAGCTTGCCCTTGCCTGTGTCTCCACATGCAAGGTATCCAGTTGCGGATTCCACTATCTCATATCCATATGACTCAAGCTTCTTTATATTGTCCTGTACTATAGGATTCTCTATCATTCCGGTATTCATGGCCGGTGCTATGATCTTAGGACATTTTGCCGGCATGATCGTTGTGCTGAGCATATCGTCTGCTATTCCCCCCGCTATCTTGCCGATTATATTGGCCGACGCAGGTGCCACCATGAACACATCCGCCCTCTTTGCCAGTGCTACGTGCTCCACGTTGAACTGGAAATTCCTGTCAAATGTATCGACCAGGCATTTGTTGCCTGTGAGCGTCTCAAATGTGATCGGATTGATAAAGTTTGTTGCGTTCTCCGTCATGATGACATGCACATCCGCATGCTTTTTCACTAGCATACTTGCCAGATTGGCTATCTTATATGCCGCAATGCTTCCTGTGACTCCGAGAACTACTGTCTTTCCTTTTAACATACTGTGTATTTTATCCTTTCTTCAAAGGCTGTATTCTATAACTCAGCTATAAAGTTGTCAATCAGTCTCGCCTTGCCGAACTTGACTGCCATTGCACAGAGTACATGTCCTTCTGCCTTCTCTATGGACTGCATGGTATCCATGTTGACCATCTCTACATAGTCGATAGTTGCAAGCGGTTCAGCAGAGATGAGCTTCTTCATCTCACCAACGATCTTCGCTGCGTCTCTCTCTCCGTCAGCTATCATGTCCTGACCAAGCTTTACGGCCTTGCTGAGAACTACTGCAGCCTTTCTCTCCTCTGGTGTGAGGTAGATGTTTCTTGAGCTCTTTGCCAGTCCGTCCGCCTCTCTTATGATCGGACAGCCGACTATCTCTATATCAAAGTTCAGATCCTTGACCATTCTCATGATGATGGCAAGCTGCTGGGCATCCTTCTGTCCAAAGTATGCTCTGTCAGGTGTAACTATATTGAAGAGCTTTCCTACAACTGTACATACACCCTTGAAATGTATTGGACGTGTAAGTCCGCAGAGTGCATTTGGAAGTCCTGTCATGTTGATGAATGACACGAAGCCGTCTGCGTACATCTCCTCAGGCTCCGGATTGAATATGATGTCTGCACCTGTGCTCTCACAGAGCTTTGCATCAGCCTCAAGATCTCTTGGATAGCTCTCAAGATCCTCGTTTGGTCCAAACTGTATAGGATTTACAAATACGCTTACAACTGTTCTGTCGTTCTGCTCCACTGACTTCTTGATAAGACTCTGATGTCCCTCGTGAAGATAACCCATTGTAGGAACAAGACCAACTGTAAGTCCCTGCTTCTTCCACTCTTTAACCTGCGCTCTTACCTCATCTATCTTCTTTAAAATTACCATGATCGTTTTCTCCTTTAGTATAACTTCTCTATTACTTCATCGTCTATCTTGTATGTGTGCTCAGGGCCCGGGAATGTTCCGGCATTTATCTCATCGATATAAGCCTTAACCGCACCTCTCATAACATCGCCCACATTTGCAAACTGCTTTACGAACTTTGGAACAAAGTCTGAATACATGCCAAACATATCCTGATTTACAAGCACCTGTCCATCGCAGTAACGGCCTGCGCCTATTCCTATGGTAGGGATGCTTACTGTCTCTGTGACTATCTTCGCAAGCTTCTCCGGTACGCACTCCATTACGAGCATGAATGCGCCTGCCTCCTCAACAGCCTTTGCATCCTCTATGAGCTTCTTGGCTGCAGCCTCTGTCTTGCCCTGCACCTTGAATCCGCCAAATGCGTTGATGGACTGTGGTGTGAGTCCAAGATGTGCACATACAGGTATGCTCGCCTTGACTATGGCGCTTATCTGCGGACACATGTCCTGACCGCCCTCAAGCTTCACCGCTCCGGCACGTCCTTCCTTCATGATCCTTCCGGCATTGACAACCGCGTCATACACGCTTGTCTGATAGGACATAAATGGCATATCTGTGATAACAAGAGCATTCTTTGCGCCCCTTGCCACCGCTGCACTGTGATGTATCATATCATCAACAGTTACAGAGATCGTGTCCTCATATCCGAGGATAGTGTTGCCCAGGGAATCTCCAACAAGAATAGTGTTGACTCCTGACTCATCCACGATCTTCGCCATGGTGTAATCATACGCTGTGATCATGGATATCTTCTTGTCCGTTCCCTTCATCTGCCTGAGTGTTGCCGTCGTGTTCTTCATAATTAAATTCTCCTATTCCGTTCAGTAGACGTATCAAACCGCTATAATCTCTGTCCGGGTGCTTTCTCTCTGCCACCGGCACAAGGCATCTGGACACCGCAGCATATGCGCTCCGTTCATCTCCGCTCAATGCATTCAGATGCTTTCTCACAGTTTCTGTATCGCATCTCTCAACAGGCCCTGTCAGGCTGTCAACCGTTCCCCTGTCAGCCGCAGCTTTCGCATTGCCGAGGAACAAAGGCACTATAGCCCTCTGTGCCTCCTCCGCCGAGAAGCCGCACTGTGTCAGAAGCTCCTGTGAAACCGCCAGCAGCCCTGTTACCAGATTGCTTGCAAACACCGCAGCGCCGTGATACTTCACCTTGTCGGTACCATCAATACGCACACAGCTATTGCCGAGGGCTCTTATGACAGAACATACCTTATCGACATGTCTGTCATCTCCCTCAACTGTAAAAAATGAATTGTCCAGTTCTTTATAGGATTCGTACTTTGAACTTATTGCATACATAGGATGAATCGAATAACCAAAGGCTCCCGCCTCTGTTATACCTGAGAAAATATCTGATGTCATCGCCCCACTGGCGTGACAAATGATCCTGCCACGAATGTCAAGATCCTTTATACTCTTCCACACCTCTCCTATCTGTCCGTCAGGAACGGTGAGAAAAATAATTTCACTATACTCACACAGCTGCTCCAGGCTGTCGTACACACAGGTCTCGGTAAACTCTGCTGCAAGCTCCGCACTCTGTCTGCTGGCGCTAAAATATCCACCAACCTCCAGGCACAATGCTCCATCCGTTTTCTCTCTGACAAGCTCTCTCTTCTCTGCGATATACCTGCCAAATGTGAATCCGACTTTTCCAGCTCCAATAAATCCAATCCTCATACAATCACCTGCTTAAATCTGTTGTCAGTATCCGTGTATGCGCTTCCTGTGGAAGCATGATTCAGGTACAGCTTCTTTCGAATACCATCCATCCAACATACTAACATTCCACTTTTTAATTGTAAAGTTAGTACTTAAACTTTTCTATTACTTCTTCGTTAGCTTTCATGGCAGCCTTTTCCATGTCTCTACGCTCATCCTGAAGCTTTAATCTGACTGCCTCGTTGTTGACACCGATTATCTGAAGGGCAAGATATGCAGCATTCTTGCTTCCGTTTATCGCAACTGTTGCAACAGGGATTCCTGAAGGCATCTGAACGATTGAGTAAAGTGAATCTACTCCACCTAAATCTGAAGTCTTCATTGGTATTCCAATAACAGGCATTGGGAATAATGCTGCGCACATACCCGGAAGGTGTGCTGCCTTTCCTGCGCCGGCGATAATAACCTTCATGCCTCTGCTCTCGGCGCTCTTTGCGTACTCAAAAAATGTATCAGGCTCTCTGTGAGCGGAAATGATCGTCATTTCAAAATCAATACCAAACTGTTCCAGTACTTCGGCAGCCTGCGCCATAACCGGCATATCAGAGTCGCTGCCCATCACAATTCCTACTTTTGCCATGATTATTCTCCTTTTCTTCTCAAGTATTCTCAGACAGACCAGATTTTATCTGTCCGGGACTTTGTTTTTATTTTATTGATAAAAAAAGTACGGTCAGAAAAAATTTTATCAAAACCCTCTCTAACCGTAGATTCTACTAAGATTCCCTTTTTCTGTCAATAAAATTAATGCAAAGAAATATTTTAACGAACTAATAAATTTTTTTGTATTCCGAACTTAACAGGAAAATGCCTTTATTCCCCAAACGGCTCGTTCAGAGCTTCCGTACCCGGAAGGACCAATCTTCCATCTT
>ENA-ORSB01003748-ORSB01003748.1-human-gut-metagenome-genome-assembly--contig:-NODE-3748-length-10297-cov-2.735110_pt1 | contig 10297 bp, 10 predicted proteins | sample MGYA00242180_ERZ509144 | MGnify/ENA primary metagenome ERZ509144 (study PRJEB26280, sample SAMEA2338661) | human gut metagenome | biome: human gut; feature: human-associated habitat; material: faeces... | reverse complement strand
TGAAAAAGATTATCAAATTGGAAAATATGGACACTTAAGATTAGAATATTTAAAAAATCATAAAAAAGCTGAATATATAATAATGTTCATGAATTGTACTTTGAGAAAACATATTGTAGATACTGATAAACAAGCTAAAGAAAAATTCGAAATGCTTATGAATCAAATGCTAGAAAGAAATCCTATTGATGAAAACTTGAAAAATACTGCCCCTTTAAAATGGACTGGGATTATAAATAATTATAAGTATTCAGTTGAAGACATTATTTTTAACGAATTGATATATTGCTAAAGTTAAAGAGTAGCTATCCAAGGCTACTCTCTATTTATTTGAGATATCGTAGAATATACATTTTTTGTCGTTCTAGTAATTGCTGTATATAAATTTTTAACATTTAAAGATTTTCCTATAATAACTACATCTTGCTCTATTGTACTTCCTTTAGCTTTTTTTATAGTTTGCTTATCGCCTTGCCATTTATTCAATATTTCTTTATTTGAACCTGTATTAGAAGAATATAGTAATACTCTCTTTCCGTTATCATACTGCAAAACATCTGAAATTTTAATTTCTTTATACTCACCGCTACTTGAATTTCCAAGTATATTAATATTTAAATTATTTCTTATCCATGCACAAATTTTATCTGAACATCTAAAAGTTTGATTTTTGTATTCATTAGCAGGCAAACTTTCAAACCATTGTCCTCCACCATTTATATTTTGATTATCATCTCCTAATAAAATTAATTCGATACTCGAGTTATATAATAATTTGGCAAATTCTTCTCTATATGCTTTCAAATCTTGTGCCTCGTCTATTATGATATATGAAAACCTAGAAGCAAGAAATTCAATAATCTTATCACCATACTGTTTAATTATATAAAATGATAATTCTGCTCTCAATTGGTCGGTTATATTTAAGCTATCCCTACCAAATATATATTTAATAAATTGACTGTTGGTAAAATTTTTCATTGAATGTAACTCATCATTTTTTATATTTAAATTTATAATTGTTTTCTTTTCTTTATTATATATACTACCATCTTCGTTTATCTTTATATTTGCAACTCCTTTTAAGTATGTTGGTAATGTTTTTGAATCTACATAATTAATAGTACTACCTGATGCAATCAATGCAATTGCAGATGTGAATTTAGGAATAATAAAACTAGAAAAAAGTGAGTCAATTGTTTTGCATAAATATCCTTTATTTCTAAGTTCGTTTACAACACTATTATTAAATGCTAAATATATGCCATTTTTGTGTTCATTCATATATTCTTCTGAATATGTAGTTTTTCCTGCACCAGCTACACATTTAATTACTCTTGAATCCATTTTCTATCTCCTCTATTGCGTGCCAATTACTTAAATCAATATCATTCTCAATTAATCTTTCAGCTATTTCAACTTTCTTCTTATGCTTTGCTACATAGAATTCAGGATATTTTTTATGTTTTTCTAACAAATCATTGCAATTATTTAAGAAGCCATTTATGTATAAATCAGTTTCTAAAGTATTTTCAATCTCAATCAATTTAATATTTTTCTCGGTACATATCAACTTCAAATTACTAAACCTAGATGATGACTCTTGGTTATCTGATAGTAATTTATCATTATCACTTACTACTATTACCTTTTTATTTAATAGACTTGCTAACTGAATATATGGCTCAAACATTACACCTGCAACATTTATTATTGTCCAATTATAATTATTTTTACTTAAATAATGTTTCAATAAAACTTCTTCGGTATATCCTTCAACCAAAATAATATTATCAGCTAACATTAGTTCATTTCTTCCTGGATGTAAAAATGTATTTAATTTTTTTATATAAGTTTCATTTAGTGAATTAATACTTGTTCCTGAAATATCTATGATTTCTTCCATTTTCAATTCATTAATAACAACTGATGAATGAGTTGTTGAAATGATAATAGTGTTAGCTACATTCCTTAGTTCTCTTATCAAAGTTCTTATTAGAGCTGGATGAAGATGATTTTCAATTTCATCAATTAAGATGATATTAAAATTTTCATCTAAAGTATTTAACATTATATTAGCTATGCTTTTATATCCTGATCCAATATGAAAATTGTGTTCTTTATTGCCATCTACTATATACACTTTCTCATCTGAAATTTTGGGGTCAGTCAATTCAATATCTAAATTTTCATTAAATTTTTTACATAATTCTTTAAATCTATTTACCTTGCTAGCTAGCTCTTGCTTTATAGCTTTTTTAGAGTCATCTTTTAATTCTTTATATCTTTCTTCTGAATCAATAAAAGTTGAAATACCTGTTGTTAATCCTGCTGTATAAATATCTTCCACTCTAATTAATGGTATTAAATATAAGTTTGGAATACATTCATCTTCTCTTACAATATCTACATCAATATTAGTTCCATTTAATAATGAAAAGGTTTTAATATATCTTCCTGATTTAGTTTTCTTTATGCAAGTAATAAATCCGCATTTGTTTTGCCCATTATCATCAAAGTTAAGGCTAGATATTGAATTATATTGTAATTCAACACTTATTTTTATTACATTATTATCTTCACTATCTTTAAAATCACTATCTGATATTTTAAAATAATCATTAGTAATTGCTGAAAAAGCCAGTTTAATTCCATCCAATAGATTTGTTTTTCCCGAATTGTTCTTTCCTATAATTACATTTAAAGTATTATTAAACTCATATTTTCCATCTAAGTTTCTAAAGTTTTTAAAAGTTACGCTTTTTATCATAAATTACCTCTCACTTGCTTTTTACTAAATTTTCATACATCTTCATCAATTCAGCCACACAATCAGATTTAGTCATTTTCTTCTAGTTAAAGCCATAGGATTCCATTATTGTTTTATCACTTTTCAAACTAATTTAATGCTCCTGACATAATTCTAAATTTAGGCATATTGTTCCAAATTTCTTGTAGTTCACTAAAATTTTCATTAAGATTTAGCATTAAGCTGGCTAAATTATCTAATTCTTTATATTCTTCTTCAGATAACTCAAATTTCTTATCTTGTATATATTTAGGCATATGTAAGAATATAATTTCATCATTCATTAGTGAATGGAAATCGTAAAATAATCCCCTTATTGAAGCTTTTAGTCCTAGAGTTGGTGGATCAGAAGCATATAAAATCGTTTCAGGCTTATATTTATTCTGTCTTACGCCTAAATAAGCATTTGCACCAAATAAAAACTTATCATAAGGAATATCATTTAAATCAAATCCCATTTCATGGTCTGGACAATGCTCATCTGCATCTACTAATCTCCATCTATTTTCTTTTTCATCAAAATATTCTGTAATCCAGTGGTCATAACATATTTCATCATAATGTATATATTCAGCAAATCCACTTCTAGCTCTAGCTGGTATTCCTTTAGCCTTTAATATACTTGCTAATAATATAGCTTGACTTCTACATGTAACATGAACTTTGTCTTTTGCCTCTCTTTTTGTAGTATAGTTAGGATTTTTTCTTAATAATTCAGCTATTACACTTTGTGCTGTTGGAAAAATATCATCTTCATATTCTAATCTAGTAACTGGTACTTTAGTCATATCTCCCCAAAAGCAATCTTTTTTATTCCTAATTTCTTTATCTTTAAAGGCTACTGGATGTATTATTTGCATTCTTTGTAATATACATAATTTTTCAATATCATCTGGCAAGTTTTTTGCAAAATCCTTATAATATCCCAAATCTGTAAATTGACTTGTTTGCTTATAAAATTCTAATATTTTTTCTTTCTCCATATTAATACCACTCCAATACTTCATTTAATTTTTTCCTAGGTCTTTGTTTAGGACTTTCATCTGGATAACCGATAGAAATTGCTGAAATCAGTTCCATATTTTCATAGCCTACTAATTTAGCTATTTCTTTTTGAGTATATACAATATCTCTTATCCAAAGTGAACCTAATCCTAAATCGGTTGCTCTTAAGCAAATATGTTCTATAGCTCCACCGATTGAAAGCGAATCTCCTATAATCCAATTATCTTCATATTCTTTAAGAACTAATATAAGTATAGGTGCTTCTTTCATTATTTTTGCAGTTGCTTTAACACTACTATTAGCATTATATATTTGTCTTTCTAAACTCATCTTTGAGCTATTTTCCTTTTCCAACATAATGTCTGCAATTTGATTTTTTATAGTGTTAGTTACTATTACAAATTTCCAAGGTTGTCTATTTTTGGCAGATGGTGATAACCTTGCACAATCAATTAAGTCTTCAATTATTTCCTTAGATATCTCAGTATTTTTATATTTGCGAATACTTCGTCTATTTTTTATTGTTTCTTTTAATTCCATTTTAACCTCCTAGCCTTTGCAAACATTTATAAATTCTTTAAAAATTTTATTCATTTTTTCGTCTTTAGCATATAAACTTTCTGGATGAAACCTAACTCCTATATAGAATTTTTTGTTTTTAGCTTCAATAACATCTGGGTAACCATCTTCACAAAATGCAACTTTATCAAGCATTGGGCAATCTTTTATTGTTCTTTTATGTCTAGAATTTACCATCATTTCAGTTGTTTTAACTATGTTATAAAATTTTGAACTTTCATCTATTTTGATGTTATGCACATATTCATCAAATGACTTATCATGCTTATCTGGGTTAGGTATTTTATATGTTGTCCCTCCAATAGCTCTAGCAATATTATTTTGACCTGCACATATTCCTAATATAGGTATATCATTGTCATAACAATATTTTGAGATTATACTTTCATAATTATCTGTTTCAATACCACCTTGTAATATAATCCCACTACACAATTTAATTTGTGTAATCAAATTTTCTTTTTCTTCTATTGACAAATTATCTTTCCAATTATCTCCACAATAATTAACATTAGATTCAGTAGGTAATATTCCGATAGCAATTCCTCCATTATCAAATATAGCTTGCTTTACTTCATCTCTTACAAATGTATCTATTTTATTTGATTTATATGTAGCATAGTGTTTTGATACAATGCCAATGATAGGTTTATTCATCTGTTCCCTCCATATTAATATTTTCCTTTATTTTCTTTTTGGATGTATTCTTTAAAGTTTTATTATCATCTAAATACTTATAATTTAAAGCATTTTTTCTAGTTACAACAGTTTCACCTAAATTCTTTTCTATATCATTTCTTGCAACTTTTGCAGCATGACCACCCATATGTGAGACTTTTTTGTTTTCTTCCAAGCCATAAGGTCTATGCTTTTTAGCAAGTTCTCTTGTTGCGATTTCTCCTAAATCAGTTAAAGCAACTTCTATGTCTGTCATATTATCTCTTAAAGACTCTTTTCTAATTCCTTTAAAGTTTTTATATTCTGATGCTTTCATTCCAGACCAAGCCTGATATATTTCATTTGTTAAAACTGCATATTCAAAATTTTTTGTTATTCCATTTTCTTTCCATACATCTGTTAATTTACGTCTATCTACAACTCCTGTCATTCTTGCCTTAATCCAATTATCATCATATCCACGACTTCTATAATAATCAACAGCACGATTAATAGCAAGTTCTGGATCAAATACTTCATCTATTCTGTCATTTCCCATTTTAGCAAGCCAAAGTTTAAATGGCTCAGCTTTTGGACTTGGTATTGACTCTATTAGTCTTAATATTCCTTTTGTATCTAACGTATCTGTTTCACGCATTTTACCATCTGTTGCTTTCATTTTCAACTGCACGATATTTTCGTGCAGTTGACTTCCTTCTTGCTTTAATTTTCTTTTTAAATCACTCCAATAGTTTCTTGGAATATTGCTGTCAGTTAATGCTCCAATAACATCTACAACACTAAAATAATATTCTTCCTTTTCACTATCCCAAACACTTCTTATCTCACTGTCTTCAAAAAGATTTGATATTGTTTATAATTTATTATTTTCCATTTAGTCATCATTCCTTTATAAATTTATTATTATGGACAAATTATATCAAGAAATTCCACTTTTTTCAATGAATATTCTGTATTTTATTGACATTTACATAAAAAGATGATATATAATAGATGTATTTTATAGTACACTGAAAAATTAATAGACACGAAACACTGATTAGTAAGGGATACAATAAAATATTTTCTATCTTTCTCCTAATTTGAAAATTAAGGTTTGTAGGAAACTTACTAATCCAATGCGGTGAAATATATTTTGGCTGGTTTAGAATGAATAGTATGTAAAATGTCCAGCAGTGGCTAAGACCGATTAGCATGTTTCAAGTAAAACTCACTACTCTGCAAAAAAAATGCAATATTAGTAGTTTTATTTGTTGTGCCTAATGGGTCTTTTTGTTATGCTAAAAAAGACTATATAGGTATTTCTCTATATTCTTACGAAGCATAGCAAACAGATACTGAAAAAATTTTATGCTAGGTAGCACAAAAATTTTTCAGTAGTCAAAATAATATTTGAATGGAAATGAAAAATATTATTTTGATTTGGCGAAGCCAAACATAAATTATCTATCGCAAGATTAGATAATTTATGAGCACTCCGCTAGGAGCCCACGACATCTTTGCAAAACGAAGTTTTGAAAGTGTCATAGTGGGTTACATACTTTCGCAAGAAAGTTATGTAACAGCTCCCTTTGGTCGCCTCCTGCTACCTGCAAGAAAGGATTTATAAATGGACAAAACAAACTATTCGGTAGCTAGAGTTGAAACTTATACTAGAACAAGTGTTGTAAAAGCAGAAAGACACAACGAAAGAAAAAACAAATCTTACTCTAATATGAATGTTGACTTAACTCAAACATCAAAAAATGTGCATTACAAAAAATGCAAAAACACTTATAACGAAAAATTAAAAGAAATGATTGATGATGGAGAAATATCACTTCGAGGACTAAAAGATAATGCAAAAGTATTTGATGAAATTATATTTGATATTAACTCTGACTATTTTGAAGAAAATGGTGGTTATGAATTTGCAAAAGTCTTTTACGAAAAGGCATTTCACTTTGCTGAAAGAGAAATGGGGACAGATAATATAATATCAGCTGTTATGCACGCAGATGAACTAAATACTGCCCTATCAGAAAAATATGGAAAGCCTATATATCACTATCATTTGCATGTTATAGCAATCCCTGTTGTAGAAAAAGAAATCAAGTGGTCTAAAAGATGTAAAGATAAATCTCTAATAGGAACTACAAAAGAAATAATCAATCAAGTGAGCCATAGTAAGAAATGGAAATCAGAACAATTAACTGATAATTTTGGTAATCCTGTATATGATGAAAATGGAAAAGCAAAACTCGTAAAATCATATAGCCTATTACAAGACAGATTTTTTCAATATATGTCTGATAGTGGTTATAGAGGATTTATTCGTGGTATAAAAGGTAGTACTAAAGAACATTTATCTGATTTAGAATTTAAAATTAAGAAAGAAACTGTAAAACTTGAAAAAATAACAAATAGTGTTGATGAAAAACAATCTAATTTTGATAACTATATGCAATACGATAAAAAGGTTGAAGATATTTCAAACCTAGGTAAACCAAAGAAGTTCTCAAAGAAAATTGAATTAGAACCAAAAGATTATGAAACATTGACCCAATATGCTAAAAAAGGAATTGTAGCAGATAAAGAAATTTATGAACGTGATACTAAAATTGAAAATTTAAGGAACACCGTAAATAGATGGATAGAAAAATATGATGGTTTAGTAGAAAAAACAAAAGAATACTTCCATGCTATAAAACTTGCTCCACAAAAAGTTTTTGACTTATTTAAAGGACTATTTGCTAAAGAGAAACAAGATGAGTTAGAAAAACAAAGAATTGAGCAAGAAAAAATACAAGCTGAAAGAAAAGCTCTTGAAGAAGCTAGAGAAAAAGAAAGACTTGAAAAGCAAAAACTAAAAAACTCTCCTGAATACAAGAAAAGGAGGGCTGACAGAAATGCAAGATAGTGAAAAAATATATAGAATTGAACTGACTAATGAAGAATACGAATTTTTAGAGAATTTAAAGACTGAATTTTGTAATAAACTCTCTAAAATGAACGATGAAGAACATGCAGAATATTTAAAAAGTTTTTATCCAGAACAAAATTTGAACTTTGAAAAAGAAATTAAAGGTACTGTTTATAAGGTAAATACCTATTTTAATAAAGATTCGGAACACACTATATTAACTAGATTTTTTGAAATCTTCCAAAAGTAATAGTTTTTGTATTGAATTTTAAGTTTGAAATATGGTATATTATAAACACTACTTGAATTGTAGTAACTATAATTTTATATCGTATTTCGAGCTGTCAAAGAAAGGAGAAAATAATGAAACAGCTAGAAAGCGATAAAATAACTGCTTTATACTGTCGTTTATCAAGAGATGATGAACTATCAGGAGAAAGCAATAGTATAACAAATCAAAAATCAATTTTAAGTAAATATGCAAAAGATAATAATTTTCAAAATATTAAGTTCTTTGTAGATGATGGATATTCTGGAACAACTTTTACAAGACCTGCATTTATGGAAATAATGGAACTTGCTGAACAAGGCAAAATTGGAACAATTATAGTTAAAGACCACTCAAGACTTGGTAGAAATAGACTTGTTGTAGGACAACTCCTTGAAGAAGATTTTGTAAGGCTTAATATTAGATATATTGCTATCATGGATAATATTGATAGTAGTAAAGGTCTAAATGATTTCTTGCCTATTCAAGACTGGTTTAATGAAATGCATACCAAAAACACAAGTCAAAAAGTTAGAGCAGTTCTTAAAAATAAAGGCGAATCTGGAATTTCACTTGCTAATAATGTGCCTTATGGTTATAAAAAAGATGAAAATGATAAAACAAAATGGTTAATAGATGAACCCTCAGCAGAAGTAGTAAAAGAAATATTTAATCTATTTATTCAAGGACATGGAACTTGTGAAATTGCCAGAATTTTAAGGAAAAGAAAAATATTAACTCTGAATATAGTGCAAGTATTACTACAAACTCAAATAATCAAGAATATCAATATAAATGGTGTGGAACTACTGTAGCTGGTATTTTAGATAGACAAGAATATATTGGAGATACAGTAAATTTTAAATGTACTACTCGTTCTTATAAAGATAAGACTAGAGTAAAACTCCCAAAAGAAGATAGAAAAGTATTTAAAAATACTCATGAGCCAATTATTGATGAATATACTTGGAATATTGCAAAACAATTAAGAAATAACAGAAAAAAGCCTACAAGGTCAGGTAAGAAAAGTATTTTTTCAGGATTACTATTCTGTAATGATTGTGGTAAAAAAATGTATTTCCAATCTCCTGTAAAGGACTTGAAAAATAAAGACCATTATAGATGTTCAAGTTATAAGCATGATACTTCTTTATGCACATCTCATTACATCTCAGATAAAATATTACAGGTTATTGTTTTAGAGAATATTCAAAGAGTAATTTCGTATATAAAAAGCTATGAAGATTTATTTATTCAAGAACAGCTTGCAAAATCTGCACAAGATGAAATAAAGAAAATTTCTATAAACAAGAAAGAACTTGAAAAGGCTAAAAGTAGAATAATAGAGATTGATAACTTATTTATGCATATTTACGAAGATAATGTATCTGGAAAGATTTCAAATGATAGATTTAGAAACTTATCTTTTAATTATGATAAGGAACAACAAGAATTAAAAATAAAGATAGAACAATTGTCAAAAGATATTGAAAATACAGAAAAGAAAGATACTGATATTACACAATTTATATCTAATGTTAAGAAATATACTGAAATAACTGAACTAACACCAGAAATTTTAAATGAATTGATAGAAAAAATATTAGTTCATCAGACAGAAAAGATAGATGGTAAAAAAGTTCAAGAAATAGATATACATTATAGAGGTGTTGGTATAATTTCTTTTCCAGTCAGTCTTGAAGATATGACAATGGTAATTGAAAAAATGTTAAATAAAAAAATATCAGCTTAAACAAGCTATTTTATGGTGGAGAACATTTTAGTGTACTTAACTAAAGCGTTCTCCCCTATATGTTATGGCATACTATCATAACATGGGGGCTCTGCGAGGCAATAAATTTTATCTCACAGATCTAAAATTTATCAAATTAACTATCACCACTTTCATTTTTGTTATCACAAAAAAAAACGTGCCACGTTAATTTGTTTCTTCTTGCATTTCTTCGCAGAACTTTACTGGCTTAACACATACTGAAATAGGAGTAGTATCTTTTGTATAGATTACACTATCATTGCTTTCATCTGGAATATAATC
>ENA-ORSB01003744-ORSB01003744.1-human-gut-metagenome-genome-assembly--contig:-NODE-3744-length-10303-cov-25.968872_pt1 | contig 10303 bp, 8 predicted proteins | sample MGYA00242180_ERZ509144 | MGnify/ENA primary metagenome ERZ509144 (study PRJEB26280, sample SAMEA2338661) | human gut metagenome | biome: human gut; feature: human-associated habitat; material: faeces... | reverse complement strand
TATCGCATGCTCCGGGAGTTCGTGGATTTTGCCAATGTATTCAACTAACTCTCAATTTACAAAATAATAATATTCGCGCATTTCACATCATTGGCGAGGTCGTACACTCGTCCGGTGGTAAGTCCCAGGACCTTTGGACGGAGAACGGCATTGGGGATATTCTCCACGATGCGGGCGGTCTCGCCGTTGCTCAATGCCACGTCTGTGCCGACAGGATAGAGGATGACGCTCTCTAAAAAGCAACGCATAACGTTAATATCCAGTTCTTCCGTCATGGACATGATCATCTCCACGGCATCTCTGGGGGAGAACGGCTTCTTGTAAGGGCGCTCCGTCACCAGGGCATCATAGATATCTGATATGGAGATCAGCCTTGCAAACAGGTCTATTTTATCTCCCGTAACTCCCATCGGGTATCCTTTTCCGTTTATCTTCTCATGATGCTGCAGCACACCCAGCTTGATCTCCGTGGACAGGTCCTCCTTCGGCTGCAGGATCCGGTATCCATATACAGAATGTTGCTTCATAATAGCGAATTCCTCGTCCGTAAGTCGCGCTGCCTTGTTCAATATTTCATTCGGTATTTTGGACTTTCCAATATCATGCAGAAGTCCGGCAATGCCAATCTCATAGACCTGCTGGTCATCCAATCCGTATTTTCTGGCTACGATCATGGACATGGTCGCCACATCCACGCTGTGCTTGAAGGTATACTCATCACTGACCTTCAGTGCGCCGATATCCACCGCTACCGCATCGTTATCCTCGATTGCCTTCAGCAGATCATCGGTAATACTGCGGGATGCATTGGTGAAGTCCGCAGACTGGGTATCCTGATACAGATACTGCACCCCCTGCGCCACACGGCTGCGTACGCTCTCGGAGATCTGCACCTTGGCAGGATCTTTCACTTTGACCTGATCGTATTTCTTCTGCAGCGGCTCCGGCAGTTGCTGCGTCTGATCGGCTTCTGCCGGTTTCACATCTTCCGTACCTTCACAGGTATAAATACCCGTGACCCCCATTTTTTTCAGCGCATCAATATGGAAGTCCTCCAGTCGGGTTCTTCTGGCGATCAGTACACGACCCGCACGGTCTATGATCGCCTGATCGATCATCATTCCCGGCTGCACAATGCGCAGCGGCACATATTTTCTCTTGATCATCGGTCGCTTCCCCTTTCCGGATGATTTTAGTTCATGCATTATTGTAGCATATCTTCATGAAATCTTAAAGATATCTGTCCAAAAGTTTAAAACTGCTTAAAAGACTTTTTATCAGACATTCCTTTATACTCTTCTATAGAAAAAGACGGTTATTTTGTCAAAAAAGGGACTCTTGGGAGGGATTTTTATGAATACAAATGCAGCACATCAGATACCGGTGCACCGACAGCGCCACAGAATTTCCAGACAGGAGATGCTCCGCCGGAAGCGAGCCATCCGCAGAAGAAAACGCATTGCACGCTTCTTCCGCATTTCCGTTGCTGTTTTGCTGCTTCTCACCGCAGTATCTTTTTGGCAGGATTACGGTGGCGAGATTCTGCCCACCGTCAATCATCTGTACTACCAGCTGACTGCAAGATACGACCTGCCGGTATCCAAATATGATTTTGCCGCGCTGCAAGAAGAAAATGAAACCACCTTCGCCGAAAGTCTCTCGTCCGTCGATGCAGATGCTGAAAACATCACAGAAGCCCTGTCAGAGCTTGTGAAAAACAATGCAGAAGCTGCAGATTTCGTAGCTGACTACCCTAATCGGCAAAATTATCTGGGTCAGTCTATCGACCTCACTCACGATGTCATCATCGGACAGGTTCCTCTGTTCCTGCAATGGGACAAGCGTTGGGGCTATGTGTCCTTCGGCGACAGCATCATCGGTCTCTCCGGCTGTGGGCCTACCTGCCTGTCCATGGCCTATGTATACTTCACCCGGGATTTGAATGGCACCCCAAGAGAAATGGCTTCCTATTGTGAAAAAAACGGATATTATACAGAATCCGGTACCAGCTGGTCCCTGTGGACCGATGGCCTGTCGGCTTTGGGTCTGTCCGGCGAAGAATTATCCTTAAGTGAAAACAGTATGAAAAAAGCCCTGGATCAGGGCAAGCTTATCGTGTGCAGCATGCGACCGGGGGATTTCACCACCTCCGGCCACTATATCCTGCTCTTTGATTATGATGACACGGGCTTTTGTGTCAAGGATCCCAACCGGGTAAGCAACAGTTCCCACACCTGGGACTATGTCACGCTCTCCCCGCAGATCAAGAATCTGTGGGCCATCAGCCCCACTGGTTTCTGACAATATCCGCTAAGATCTTTGCCGTGCCGTCGATGCCGAACCGGCTGCTGTCGATCATGAGATCTTTGTGGTCGAAGACACTCTGCCAGCCGGGAATGTATGCCTTGTGGTAGCGGTTACGTGCTGCGTCAACATCACGCATCATCTTTTTCGCTGTCTGGGGATCCATTTGCAAATTCTCCACGCAGTTTTTCAGTCGCGCTTCCTCCGGTGCATAGACGAACACATTCAAATGATTCGGAATGTCTTCCAAAATATAATCTGCACAGCGGCCTACAATAATGCAGGAGCCTTTTGCCGCAAAATCACGGATGATATTTTTCTGAGTATAGAAGATCTCATCTTTCAGGCTGGACATTCCCATCCCGAGCGGATACTGCCTGCGGAAAAATGTGGACTTCATACTCTCTTCCTCGTCGCTGATGACGGATACCGGAAGTCCCATGCGCTTCGCTGTGGCTTCCACGATATCTCTGTCCAGGAATTCAATTCCCAGATTTTCTGATAATTCTTTGGCGATGGATCGTCCCATACTTCCGAATTGTCTTGAAATCGTGATCACATATTGTTCCATACAAATCCCCATTTCTGCGCACGTTTTTATATATAATAGTTTTGTTCCGAGTGTGCGCGAACACGAATCACATATATTAAAAAGGCAGTTATTCCGCTACCACCCGTACCGGTCTCTTCCGCCGTTTCTGCATAGAACGCACCACGCAGGACAGGGTGTAGTTGATGATAAAATAGATCAATGCCGCCATTCCAAACAGTACAAATACATCGGATACATTCACATTACCAGTACCATTGTAACGGCTGGCTGCGGACAACAGCTGCTTCGTCCGCGCCATCAGTTCGATGGTTGCCACGTTTGCCAGGTAGGACGAATCCTTGATGGTCGTGATCACCTGGCTGAGGAGGGTCGGAATGACATTCCGGTATGCCTGGGGCAGGATGATATAGATCATGACCTGCACCACGTTGAATCCCTGCGCATGGCCGGCTTCAAACTGCCCGTGGGCGATGGAGTTCAGTCCTCCACGGATGATCTCGGCAATGACGGAAGAGGTAAACAGGATCAAAGCAACTGCTGCCTTGAACAGCAGCTTCGTCTCTACCGTAGTCAGTCCGAACAGCTTCCGGTTGAACAGCTCCGGGCAGGGGCAGAACACCAGGCAGATGAAGATCCACAACAGTAACGGTGTATTCCGGAACACTTCTATGTATACGGTGGCGATAATACCAAATATTTTCGTAGTTTTGCTTGTGCAGTAATTCCTGCACAGGGCCAGTACGGAACCGATGACAATTCCTAACACGACGGCGATCAGCGCAATGATCAGAGTGAATACCGTTCCCTTCAGGATATAGAGCATTACGCCCTTTTGTGCTAAAATGGAAAAGCTTGCTTCCAGATTACTCATTGTCTGTCACCTGCCCTTCTGTTTTTTGGAATGTCACCCGTTGATCCCTTTTCTTCAGATGAATCTCCCAGACACTGGCTGTCTTGGAGAGTGGATAACATATAATGAAAAATAGCAGTCCGCTGACCAGATATGCCGGTGCATAAGCACCGCCGGTATTTTCCCCGGTGACAAAGCTGTAAGTCAGCGAGATCAGATCGGCTCCGCCGATAATGTACAGGCAGGAGGTGTTTTTGATCAGGTTCACGATCTGGTTTACCATAGGCGGTAAAATGATCTTGATGCTTTGCGGAAGGATGATATAATACATCCGCTCCACATAGGTGAATCCCTGGGACTGTGCCGCTTCAAACTGTCCCTTGGGAATGGATTCGATGCCCGCACGTACCACCTCAGCCATATAGGCTCCGGTATATACGCCCAGTGCAACAATACCTGTCGGCAGGATTCCAATGCTGTGACCGGAAAATGCCAGTGCATAGTAGAAGAAACACAGCTGGAGCAGGATCGGTGTATTCTGCATGATCTCTACATAGACTCTGCTGATGACCTGCAATATCTTTTTCCCGCTGGTCGCCATCAGGCCGAAGATCACACCCAGCACCAGTGCCAACAGAATGGCGAAAATTGCTGTCTCCACAGTATTCAGAAGTCCTAACAGGAATGTACTCCTGTACGCCCAGACCTTGCCCCAGGCTCTCGCTGAAATAATACCAGACATAGTGTTTCCTCCCGGTTACTTTTCATCTCTACAGCGCCCCTCCGGGTACTCCCTAGTCTTCGGGCGCTGTAGAATGCTTCTTATGTTATCTTTACTCTAATCCGTTCTCAGTGATCAGGCTGTCGATCGTACCGTCTGCCAACCATCCCTGGATCAGCTCATCCACATAAGCGGAGAGGCCGGAACCCTTAGTGGTAGCTACGCCGTATTCCTGAGGCGAGAACTTGTCATCGATGTAAGAACGTCCCTCGGTCTTGTAGATTGCCAGGATAGATTTATCTACGCAGAACGCATCTACTTCACCGGCACTCAATGCAGTAGAGATGGCAGGATAGTCATCATACTGCTGGAAAGAGACGCCTGTGGTCCACAGTGCGGGATCGAAGGTATCTGCATCAAATCCGCTGCCATCGATCAGACCGGCTTCGATCATAGCCTTGGTCAGTGCCTTTGCAGAAGTGGAACCGGAGGATACGCCGACCTTTTTGTCTACCAGGTCTGCCAGAGAAGTAATGCCGCTCTTATCCTCTACCAGTACGGTTACATAGTCTGTAAAATAAGGAGTGGAGAAATCCCAGCTCTGCTTTCTCTCATCGGTAATGGTGAAGGTAGCCAGTACGCAGTCGATATCGCCGGAATCCAGAAGCTCGGTTCTGGTAGCTGCGGTAACTGCGGTGAATTCTACGTCCACGCCGAGGCTCTCTGCGATCTTCTCAGCCAGGCTGATCTCCAGTCCGGAATACTCACCGGTCAGGGTATCCTGGAAGCCAAAGCCTACTACTGCATTTTTAACGCCGACTCTCAATACACCACGGTCTACGATTGCCTGTACGTCTGCTGCCAGCTCGCCGTCTGCTGCAGGAGCTTCCGTTCCTGTTTCTGTGGTTGCTGCTGCGGTACTTTCCGCTGCAGGTGCTGTTGCCCCGGAAGCGGAGGCATCAGTGCTGCCGCATCCGGTAAATAAAGTTGCAGTCATTGCCATGACTGCTGCCAATGCAGTCCATTTTCTTAGATTTTTCATAACGTTTTCCTCCTTTAATTCCCTTTACTTATATATCTAAACACGAAGCCTTCTGACTGACATGCTGTAAATATGACTTCGTGGATAGACCTGCTGTTATGTAATGCTGCGGTCTAACGGATGATCTTGCCCAGGAACTGTTTTACACGTTCGTTGGAAGGATTGTCGAAGAAATGATCCGGCGTACCTTCCTCAATGATCTGTCCGTCTGCCATGAATACGATACGGTCCGCCACCTGTCTGGCAAATCCCATCTCGTGGGTAACCACTACCATGGTGATGTTTTCCTTAGCCAGCTTGATCATGACATCCAGTACTTCCTGGATTGTCTCCGGATCCAGTGCGGAAGTCGGCTCATCGAAAAGAATGATCTTCGTCTGTGCACACAGGGCTCTCGCTATGGCGATTCTCTGCTGCTGTCCGCCGGAAAGTGTTGTGGGATACACATGAGCCTTATCCCTAAGTCCTACCACATCCAGATAATGATAAGCCAGATCCTCGGCTTCCTTTTTGCTCTTGTGATACAGCTTCATGGGTGCTATGGTCAGGTTCTTCAATACCGTCATATGCGGATACAGGTTGAACTGCTGGAATACCATGGAGATGGACTCCCGGATGATCTTGGTCTTGTTCGCATGGGTCAGCTTCTGTCCATCAATATATACTTGACCACTGGTAGGCTCCTCCAGGAAATTCATGCATCGCACGGTGGTGGATTTACCGGAACCGGAGGGTCCGATGATAACCAGCTTCTCGCCTTCTTTTACTTCCAGATTGACATTTTTCAGTACCTGGAGATCTCCGAAATTCTTACATACATTTTCCAGTCTGATCATTTTGCTCCTCCATTCTACGTTCCGGGCAGGAATTTTTGATAACAGAAAAAGGCGCTTTTACCGATCCGGTAAAAACGCCTTTGTTTTTATGGGTTACATATTATACAGTTTTGTGCGCTTTGTCAAGACTTTTATTTCATTAATTCTTTCAGGACCTCTTTTGCCTTCTCCAGCTGATTGTCCACCGGATCATCACTGTTGTAGTATGCTTCCGCGTCAAACTCGCATTCCACATCCGGTTCAATACCGGTTCCGTGGATATTGCGGCCATTGGGAGTATAGTAGGCGCTGATGGTGATCTTGATGGCGGATCCGTCGGTGAAGGGCATGATCTGCTGTACGATTCCTTTACCGAAGGTCGTGGTACCTACCAGGGTTCCAACGCCGTAGTCCTGGATTGCTCCGGCCAGAATCTCGGAGGCGCTGGCACTGTTCATATCCACCAGTACCACCAGAGGTACTTCCAGAGGAGTCTTGCCGTCACAGGTATACTCTGTGCGCTTGCCTGCCTTGTCCTCGGTATATACGATCATGCCTTCCGGGAGCAGCTTTCTGGCAATTTTAACCACTGCATCCAGACTTCCACCGGGATTGCCCCGCAGATCCAGGATCAGGCCTTCCATGCCGGAGCCCTTCACGGTTGCCAGTGCATCGGTAAACTGGTCTATGGTCACATCGTCGAATTCCACGATCTGGATATATGCCATATTGTCATCCAACATTTCGTATTTTACGGTGGGACTCTCTACCTTGGCTCTCTCCACGGTGACGTGCAGATAATCCCCGGCGCCCTGTCTGACAATGGTCAGATCCACTGTGGTCCCGGCTTCTCCACGGATCATATTCACCGCTTCCGTCAACGTCTTACCTGCAGTGGAGACACCGTCCACTTCATAGATAATATCGTTGGCACGCAGATCCACATCAGCTGCCGGTGCTCCTTCGATCACGCCGCTGATCTTGGGCAGATTGGTCTCGGAATCCATGCTGACATAGGCACCGATGCCAAAGTAAATGCCCTGTGTCTGTTCCGTCAGTTCATTCAGCTCCTCTGCGGTATAATACTCGGAATACGGGTCATCCAGAGAGTCCATCAGGCCACGGAACATACCGTCTTCCAGCTGTTCATTGGTGACCTCACTCAGATAAAAGTTCTCCTTCACAGTGTCTTCCAGCAATTGCAGTTTTTTAATGGTCTGTGCATTGACCGCGGAATCTTCTCCATAGGATACCTGTGCTGCCACATCATCCTTCATGGTCATGATGTTGTGGATCTGAAAAGCGATAAAGATACCGCCCACGATCAGCAACGTGGCCGCAAAGCCAACGATAAGGCCACTGAGAAATAAGCCTTTTTTCTCGCCATCATTTGCCGCCGGAGTTACAGAAGCCTGTTCTTCGGTGGTGGTTTCTAGTTCCTTATTTTCCTCCATAAATGCTCTCCTTTATTTCCAAGATATTGTCGCAACACGTCGCGTTTCTTGTCACAACACGCATTTCTCCGTGCTCCGCACTCCCGAAATGCTGCATACATTCGCATTCCGGGCTATCGACGCTTCTCCACATTGGTTTGTCGCAACACGCATTTCTTCGTGCTCCGCACTCCCGAAATGCTGCATACATTCGCATTCCGGGCTATCGCCCTACTTGCTCATGTATGTTTGATTGTCTAATAGACAGATCACTTAGCCTGCAAGCAGTCACGTGATTCTGTCTATTGACAATCTATTGCGACAGATAGTTCCAGGGGGATGTGTAAGCTCCATCCTTACGCACGCTGAAGTGCAGATGGTTGCCGGTGGAACGTCCGGTGGAGCCCACTGCGGCTATCGTCTCTCCTCTGGCCACAATATCGTCCTTGGATACATATAATGCCGAGGCATGCATATAGATCGTATACAGTCCACCACCATGGTCGAGCATCACGTAGTTGCCCATGGTGTTGCTGTAAGTGGCTGCCACCACCTGTCCGTCATAGGCCGCATAAATAGCCGTGCCCTTGGGCGCCGCGAAATCCACGCCGTTGTGGAACTGTTCGATTCCCAGTGTCGGATGGATACGGTTGCCGTAATCATCCGAGATCCGGGTATAGGTTGCCAGTGGGAACTTAAAGGTACCGCCATCGTAAGTCAGCACAGTACCACTGGCCTCCAGGATCTTTTTTTTCTCTGCGGCAATAGCAGCCTCCAGGGCTGCAATCTCCGCATCCTGATCCGCAATGGACTGCTTGTATTCCTTGATGGCCTGTTCCTTGTTGGTAATATCGGATTCGTAAGCGGTGATATCCCGGTTCTTCTGGTCGATCAGAGCCTCCATATTGGCCTGCTCCTGTTCCACGCCGGCCTTGGCCTCATCCAGAATGGCTTTCTCCTCTTCCAGTTCCTCTTTGCAGAGTTCAATATATTTACGGTTCTCCATGAAGTCTTTCCATTGCTGTCTGTCATAAGCCATGATCAGATCCATGAAATCCGCACGGTTCAGGAAATCACTGAAGCTTTCTGCTTTCAACATCATATCGAGGATGTAGGAATCCCCTTTCTCATACATAATTCTTATGCGGCGGATCATGGCATCTTTCTGATTTTCTTCTCTCTCCAGTGCCGCATCCAGTTCCGCCTGGGTCTTTGCAATTTCTTCTTCTTTTGCTGTGATCTTATTTTTCAGATCCGCAATATTCTGTTCGATCTGGCTCAGATTCTGATCCAGCTGGGTTACATAATTTTTCAGATTGGTCTTCTGTGTCTCCAGGTCTTTCTTGATCTGCTCCAAATTGCTCAGATTGCTTTTCATCTGTTCACGTTCTTTTTCCGCCTGTTTGATCTGATCCTGTTTGTCCCGGATACTGTCAGAGGTAATGGATGACATATTGGTCGCATTTACCCGCAATCCCTGCATGCCGAAGGAAACCGTCAGGATCAGGCACAGTGCCAGGCACAGGAAGCCTTTTTTCTTTTTATTCAATTTGATTTAGTCTCCATTCTTAAAATGTCATGATGCAGTGCAGAGCCACACTCCGCACACATCATGACAAATAGGATCCGGGTTATCTGCTGGAATTGTATTTACACGTGCAGATGCTTTCTTACAGTAGCGATACTTCCCAGGAAACCGATACCCACACCGACACCCAGAGATACCGGGATCAGGAAATGGAATATCTCGTCCACAGACAGGAAATTCAGGAAGCCGCTGAGTACCGTAAAACGGTTGATCACATAGTTCAACGCATAATTGTAAAGGGAATAGATCAGTCCCAGCGGTACTGCCGCACCGATCAGACCGATCAGCATACCTTCCAGCACAAAGGGCGCACGCACGAAAAAGTCGGTAGCGCCGATATATTTCATAATATTGATCTCCGCAGAACGGACAGAAATACCGATAGCTACGGTATTGCTGATCAGGAAGATGCTGACTGCCAGCAGGATCACGATGATTCCCATGGACACGTAGGCGATCAGAAGGTTCAGACCGCTCAGTGTGTTGGCTGTCATTTCGGAATAGTTGACCTTGCGCACCTCCGGAATGGACTGCAGCCAGGTCACCAGTGCATCCTGCATGGAGACATCACTCAGGAAAATCTCATAAGTATCCTCTCCTGCCAGTGGATTCTCGGGGAATCCTTCTGCATAATCCTCACCGAAATAATCCGGTCCGAAGGTTGCCCATGCATCATCTGCAGACTGGAACTGTACCTCGGATACCTCTGCACGCTTGGCAATCTCCTGTCCGATCTCTTCCAGGCGCTGTTCGGACGGGATCTGTCCGTCTACATGACTCTCACAGTTATCCATATCACTGTGGAAAAATACCGTAACGGATACACCTTCTTCTGCAGTCTTCAGGATATTCTGAAAGTTGGCCACGATGCAATAGAACAGTCCAAACAGAAACAGACATGCGGATATCGTGGCAATGGATGCCAGAGAATACCATTTATTCCGGAAAATATTGGCAAATCCCTGCTTGATCGTATATAAAAGTGTACTAATCTTCA
>ENA-ORSB01003735-ORSB01003735.1-human-gut-metagenome-genome-assembly--contig:-NODE-3735-length-10328-cov-17.174925_pt1 | contig 10328 bp, 10 predicted proteins | sample MGYA00242180_ERZ509144 | MGnify/ENA primary metagenome ERZ509144 (study PRJEB26280, sample SAMEA2338661) | human gut metagenome | biome: human gut; feature: human-associated habitat; material: faeces... | reverse complement strand
TGCAGGCATCACCGCAAGCCTTGTCTGCGGCGTGGTGTGCAGCCTTGTGGGCAAAAGCCATGACCAGAACTGAAGAAGAACTACACCAGAACATCGTCATTTTGTCCGCCACTCTTCGCCCTGTTTTTCAACAGCTCTGCGCTAGAATGTGGAAAACAGGAGGCGATGAACGATGAAACACCGCTGGACGACCCTTTTGTGGGAGCTGTGGGCCGCGCAGGTGCTGTGCACGGCGGCGGCAATGCTGCCTGGCAGTCGGGTGTGCACGATGCCGGGGCTGGCGCTGCCTGCGCTGGGGCTTGCGGCGGCGGTGCCCACGGCCTGGTTTGTGTGGGGCGTGTGGGCGGAACCGCCCCTGCCGCTGCCGCCGGAACAGCTGCTGGAACCGCCCCGGACACTGGACCCAGCCACCCTGCTGGACCTGCCGGAGCCGGTGACGTAAAAAACAAAAACCCCTGTACCGGGCGCTCCGGTACAGAGGTTTTGTTCGTCAATCAAACTGCGATCAAGCGTTCTTGTTAGCACGCTTTGCCATACGGCTGATCTTGCGGCTAGCGGTGTTCTTCTTGATGACACCCTTAGCGCGAGCCTTGTCGATCGCGGAAACAGCAGCCAGGACGGTTGCGTCCTTGTCAGCGGCATTCGCATCGATGGCAGCGTCTGCCTTCTTGACGACTGTTTTCAGGTTGGTCTTAATGGCCTTGTTGTGAGCCTGCTCTGCAACAGCCTGCACGACACGGTCCTTCTGAGATTTGATGTTAGGCATTCGTTCCACCTCCTTGGCTACCTATAACAGCGCACCTTATGATACCATATTTGCCGCTCCAGCGCAAGCATTTTTTCGATTTTTGTTTCAAAAAGTTTTGATTTTCCCATACTTTTTGTGCCGCGAGGCCCAAAAACCGGCTTTTTGGCGGCAAACAGAGCAGAAAAGAGGGAAAATCATGCGCTTGACAGATATGGCGGACGAGCTTTACACGGCCACGACTGACCTGCCCGGCGGAGTCCGCGCGGCCACGGCAAAACGGGGCGGCGTGACGGTGACGCGGGTGGAGATCGCCCGGGAGGGCCTCGAAAAGCCCCGGGGGCGGTACGTCACGCTGGAAGTCCCCAGCGTCAGTGTGCTGGACGAGCGGGATGCCGAGGTCATCGAGCAGGCAGCGGACGAGCTGCGGGCGCTTCTGCCGCCGGAGGGGCCGGTGCTGGTGCTGGGCGTGGGCAACCGCCGGGTCACCGCCGACGCCCTCGGCCCCCGCACCGTTCAGAAAATTTTTGTCACGATGGGCGCAGGCTGTCCGCCGGTGAAGGGCATCCGCCCGGTGGCGGCGGTGGCCCCGGGCGTCTCGGCGTCCACCGGTCTGAGCCTGCAGCAGCTGGCCGGTGCGCTGGTGCGGGAAGTGCGGCCCACGGCCCTCATCTGTGTGGACAGCCTCTGCTCGTCGGAACCCCAGCGTCTGGGCCGGACGCTGCAGTTCTCCGACACCGGCCTCTGCCCGGCCCAGCCCGGCAGCAGCAAGCATCTGGACGCGGCCCGTCTGGGCCTGCCGGTGATCGCGGCGGGCATCCCGACCCTGATGATGGCGCAGGAGGGCAAAGACCTCGTGGTGACGCCCCGGGAACTGGACAGCGTCATCGCCCACGGGGCCGCCCTGCTGGGCGCGGCCATTAACCGCGCCTTGCAGCCGAGGCTCAGCATCGCCCAGCTCTGCTGGCTGGTGGGATAAAACCAGGCCGTCCATCATATTGTATGGATAAAACAAAAGGGGAGGGGGGCAGTCTATGCGCTATGGCGAGGCCGGGCAGAGCCATCTGCTGCCCTTTCTGGGCGCAGCGGCCCTTTTTGCGGCTCTGACCATCACGGCCCACAGCCTTGTGCTGGGGCTGGCGGCGGTCATCGCCGGGCCTGTCCCGGCGGCGCAGACGGCGCTCTCCCTGAGCCGAAAGGCCGTCTCCGGCGCGGCACAGGAGGAGGCCGCATCCGTGGCCGAAGCCGCCCCTGAAAGCACCGGGACTGCCGCCTCTCCGCCCGAAGCCGCCGCCCCGACAGGCGGCATCGAAAGCTATCTTGTGGAGCTTCTGGGTGACGACGCTCGGCCCGAAGGCGCGGGCGCAGTGATTGAAAAAAATTACCCGCAAGGCAGCGGTGAAAAGTACGTTGCCTGCGGCGCGGGCAGCATCAAGAACAACACCCGACAGACTGCGGCGGACATCGCAGCAGAGATACAGGACCCACTGCCCTTTGGCGTCGAAAAGGACAGCCCTGACCCGCAGATCCTCATCATGCACACCCACGCCACTGAGGACTACCGCCTCTCGGCGGGGCTGTGGTATTCGCCCGGCGACGGCGCCCGTACCACCGACACGAACCTGAATATGTGTGCCGTGGGCCGGGTGATGGCCGACACCCTCAACGCCGCCGGGCTGAACACCCTCCACGACGAGACCCTGAACGACTACCCCAGCTACACCGGCAGCTACGAGAACAGCCGGGCCGTCGTCCAGCGGTATCTGGCGCAGTATCCGAGCATCAAGGTGGTGCTGGACGTCCACCGGGACGCCATCGAGACAGAGGGAGGTTCCCGGATGGCCCCGGTCTGCACCGTGGACGGGCGGCAGGCCGCGCAGGTTATGATCATCTGCGGGTGCGACAACGGCGGCAGCGTCCGGCTGCCGGGCTGGCGGCAGAACCTCCGTTTCGCCGCCGCATGGGAGCGGAGCATGGAGGGGATGTACCCCGGTTTCACCCGACCGGTGCTGTTCAGCTACCGCTTTTATAATCAGGACCTCACCACCGGCAGTCTGCTCATCGAGATAGGAGGCCACGGCAATAACCTCAACGAGGCCCTCTACGCCGGGCAGCTGGCGGCCAACGGCCTTGTGCAGGCCCTGCTTGGCCAGGATACTTGACGAAACGGCGGCAAAGTGCTATATTTTACTGGTAAATGCAGTGATTGGGAAAAGTAGCGCATCACAACGCCACAGAGAGCGCGGCAGAGCTGGGAGCCGTGCGCGGACGGTGCGTGAACGAACACCCGGGAGCAGCAAACTGAACAGGGCGCAGTGAGAAAAATGCGCCGCCAGTAGGTGCGCCGCAGGCTCAGCGTTAACGGAGCAGCGCTTTTACTTGAGCGCGTGAGCGACCGGACACTTCCGGTAATTCAGGTGGCACCGCGGACATTACAAGACAGCTTGTTCGCCCTGAACTTTCAGGGAGAAAAGCTGTCTTTTTACTTTATATCGGAGGTAATCTGAAAATGGAACGCACTGAGATCGTTTCGCTGTACAAGAACACCCCCGCCGATGGTACGGTCGTCACCGTATGCGGCTGGGCAAAGAACATCCGCGACTCCAAGAACATCGGCTTCATCGCCCTGTCCGACGGCGGCTGCTTCAAGACCCTGCAGGTCGTGCTGGAAGCCGGCAAGCTGGCAAACTACGATGAGGTCGTCCACACCGGCCTGTACAGCAGCCTGCGTGTCGTGGGCCGCATCGTGCTGACTCCGCAGGCAAAGCAGCCCTTTGAGCTGAACGCTGATTCCGTCGAGATCCTGGGCGACTGCCCCGCCGACGAGTATCCGCTGCAGAAAAAGAAGATGAGCATGGAGTATCTGCGCACCATGCCCACCCTGCGCCCCCGCACCAACACCTTCAACGCCGCTTTCCGCGTCCGCAGCGTGGCCGCTTACGCCATCCACAAGTTCTTCCAGGAGAACGGCTTCGTCTACGCCCACTCTCCGCTGCTGACCGCCTCCGACTGTGAGGGTGCCGGCGAGATGTTCCGCGTCACCACCCTCGACCTCGACAACGTCCCCAAGAACGAGGACGGCACCGTCGATTACACCAAGGACTTCTTCGAGAAGCCCGTCAACCTGACCGTTTCCGGCCAGCTGGAAGCCGAGGCCATGGCAATGGCGTTCGGCAAGGTGTACACCTTTGGTCCCACCTTCCGCGCGGAGAAGAGCTTTACCACCCGCCACGCCGCCGAGTTCTGGATGATCGAGCCGGAGATGGCGTTCTGTGATTTGAATGGCTACATGGACACCGCCGAGGCCATGACCAAGTATGTTATCCGCTACGTTCTGGACAACTGCCCCGATGAGATGGCTTTCTTCAACCAGTTCATCGACAAGGGCCTCATCGAGCGCCTTGAGCTGGTGGCAAACAGCGAGTTTGGCCGCATCAGCTACACTGACGCCATCGAGATCCTGAAGAAGAACAACAAGAAGTTCCAGTTCCCCGTGGAGTGGGGCGTGGACATCCAGACCGAGCACGAGCGCTACCTGACCGAGGTGGTGTTCAAGAAGCCTGTCTTCGTCACCGACTACCCGAAGGAGATCAAGAGCTTCTACATGAAGCAGAACGCCGACGGCAAGACCGTCGCCGCAGCCGATATGCTGGTCCCCGGCATCGGCGAGCTCATCGGCGGCAGCCAGCGTGAGGAGGACTACGACAAGCTCGTGACCCGTATGGACGAGCTGGGTCTGGACAAGTCCAGCTACGACTGGTACCTGAACCTCCGCAAGTTCGGCGGCGTGGAGCACGCAGGCTATGGTCTGGGCTTCGAGCGCATGATCATGTACCTCACGGGCATCCAGAACATCCGTGACGTGCTGCCCTTCCCCCGCACGGCTTACGGTTTCTGATCAGTGAGTCAACCTCTCCGTCATTGCTTCGCAATGCCACCTCTCCTGACGAGGAGAGGCTTTGGCAGAACGGGAAACTTTTCCTTTTCGCCAGAGGCTCCCCTCGGTAGGGGAGCTGGCAAAGCCGCAGGCTTTGACTGAGAGGTTTTCTTTTATTTTCAACAAGGAGAGCAAAACAAGTGGAAAACATCGCCCCGGCATTGCTGGAATGGTTCTACAAGAACCAGCGCATCCTGCCTTTCCGCACCGACCCCAGCCCCTACCACGTCTGGCTCAGCGAGATCATGCTGCAGCAGACCCGCGTCTCGGCGGCGCTGCCCTATTATGAGCGCTTCCTCGCCGCCCTGCCGGACATTCCCGCGCTGGCGGCGTGCGAAGAAGAAAAGCTCCACAAGCTCTGGGAGGGGCTGGGCTACTACAGCCGGGTGCGCAACCTGCAAAAGGCGGCCCGCATCGTCTGTGAGCAGTACGGCGGGCAGCTGCCTGCCGACTACGACGCCCTCCGCGCTCTGCCCGGTATCGGGGACTACACAGCGGGAGCCATCGCGTCCATCAGCTTCGGGCTGGCTGTCCCGGCGGTAGACGGAAATGTGCTGCGGGTGTTTTCCAGACTGTATAATGACCCCGGCGTTATTACAGAACCGGCGGTAAAACGAGCTTTTACGGCCCGGGTCATGGAGCATCAGCCCCCCGAGAAGGCGGGCGACTACAACCAGGCTCTGATGGAGCTGGGCGCACTGGTCTGTGTGCCGAACGGCGCACCGCTCTGTGAGCAGTGTCCGCTGGTGTCTCTGTGTGAAGCCCGCAGGGCCGGTACGGCGCTGGAACGGCCCCATAAGGCTGCGCCCAAAGCACGGCGCATCGAGCCGGTGACGGTAGTGCTGGCCGAAGATGCCGAAGAGCGCTTCCTGTTGCAGCAGCGGCCCCAAAAAGGTCTGCTGGCCGGTCTGTGGCAGCCGCTTCTGTGGGAGGGCGAAGCCCTCAGCGCCGAAGAAGTCTGCGCCCGGCTGGAAGCGCTGGGCCTTGCCTGTGAGGGCATCGAACCTCTGCCGGCGGCAAAACATATTTTCAGTCACATCGAGTGGCGGATGAGCGGCTATTCTGTCTGCGTCGGCAGTGCGGAAGCCCCGGCGGGCTGTGTCTGGGCCAGCCGCGAACAGCTGCAGAACGAATACACCCTGCCCGGCGCATTCAAGGCGTATAAGAAAAAGCTAGGACTCTGAAAAAAGCAAAATTTTGCCTTTTTGGTTGTAATTTTCGTGAAGTCCGGGTATAATAGTTTCAGAATAGACCGAGCCTGTGCCGCGGAACGACCGCTGAAAATAGCTGGACCGCTGGTTCGACCAAAAAGGAGTGTGCTGAACCTATGAAGAAATCCTGTCTGATCGCTGTTATCGCAACGCTGGCTGCTGTGGCTGGTGCGCTGGCTGCTGTGGCTGTTTATCTGCGCCGCCGTGAGAAGGAGCTGGACGAGTACGAGCGTCTGCTGTTCGGCGAGGATACCGCCGCCCCCGCCGAGGCCGAAGACGAGGCCGAAGACGAGGCCGCAGAAGAGGCTGCTCCCGCTGAGGATACTGCCGAATAACGCGGGCCGAAACAGAACAAAATGACGAAGGGCGCACCGGCAGTCTGTAACAGGGCTGTGCCGGTGCGCCTTTTTATACCCTCTCAGGCGCTTGCGCCCAAACTTTAGGAGGAGAGTACATATGAAGCGGCTTTTGTTATGGCTCATCGGCGTCGCGCTGGGCGTCGTGGTGCTGCTTGCGGCGGTGCTGGGCGTGAGTTATTCGTTCACCTCGGAGGGCGCGAAGCCCGCGTCTGAGGTGCAGTTCGCCGGGCAGGAGCTGGAGCCCAACGGCTGGTGCTGGCAGGTGCCGCTGCTGGGCGGGCAGGTGGATAAAGTCTTCGCCAGCCCCCGCACCCTCACGGTGCAGAAGCTGGGCGTCCTCTACGACGCCCACCCGGCCTTCGCTCTGCCCGAGTGGTACAGCTACGGCCCGCTGACCATCACCGACAGCGCGGGCAATGTGGTCTTCGAGGGGACTGCGGCCACCTACGACGATTTTTTGTTCCCGGCCAACGGCGACTATAAGGCCGAGCTGACCGTCTGGCGTCTGCCGGAAAATATGCTGGCCACCCAGTTCGAGGGCGGCAGCACCGGCGAGCTGCGGCAGGACGTACGGCTCGAAAAGCCCGCGAAGCCCATCGGTTGGTATTATTACTCTTTCCGCTTTACGCTGCAGGCAAGCGCCGAGGTGGAGCTTTCCGCCGAACGGATGGAGCAGGGCGGCACGGTGGCCGCGGCTTTCACCGGCATGGTGGGTGAGACGGCCCCTACGGTGGAAACAGACCTCGGCAATGTGCAGGCTGTCCGTCTGGGCAGCGGGTGGCGCGCCTATATCCCGGCGGCCTACAATGCCGCTGCCGGTGCGCATGAAGTGACCTTTACCGTGGGCGGCGAGACGGTGGTGAAGAACATCACCGTCATCCCGAAGGACTTCGGCACGGTTGAAATCGAAGCCGAACCGGAAGCCTCCGAAGCTGCCAACACCGAGTTCCGCAACGCCGTCTGGCCCCTCTATGAGCAGCCCGCCCGCGAAAAGCTGTGGAGCGGCGGCTTCGCCTGCCCGGCGGAGAATTACATGACTCTGGTGGACTTCGGTCAGACCAAAGTCACCGGCGGCAAGCAGGGAAGCAAATCGAACTCCACGAAACTCTACACCATCCCGGGCGACCCCTGCCGCGCCCCGGCCAACGGCGTCGTGGTGCTGGCCCGGAACCTTGCCCTCACCGGCAACACCGTCGTCATCGACCACGGCTGCGGGATGCGCAGCTACCTCTACGGGCTGGATGCTCTCGCGGTGAGCGAGGGCCAGAGCGTGGAGCGCGGGCAGGCCGTGGGCGCATTGGGCGAAGACCTGACCATGGATTTCAAGCTTGGCAGCAAGAGCATCAATCCGTGGCTGCTCTTCCAGACCAGCGGCGGGCTGTTCTGGAAGGAGAATGGGTGAGGTCGGCAAATCGAAGTTGGTTGGGGATGCAAAAATGAAGAAATATGCTATGCCGATCATTATGCTGGCTGTATTCGAAACGGTCGCAATTACCTTATGGCTGACAAAGAACAATCTGTTCTATCTGTTCAATTTCAGCTACATTGGTCTGTCCATTTCACTTGGTGTTTTTTTGTATATTAAAAAATATAAGTACGCAAGGCGCATTGTTCAACTTCTTGTCGGTCTGTACATGCTTGTCTATCTTGGGTTGATATGTAACGAAAATATGCAGATCGAGGGATTCTGGTATTATCTGTTCACAGGCGTGTTTGAGGCTGCAACAATACATTATGCCGTAGCCAAAATATTCGGACCGCTGATATTTGGACGCGGATGGTGCGGATATGCCTGCTGGACAGCTATGGTGCTGGATTTTCTGCCCTACAAAGTGCCAAAGGAGCCGCGAAGAAAAATAGGATGGATCAGGTATATCACCTTTGCGGCTTCGCTGATCTTTGTTGCAGCATTGTTCCTTGCTCATGTGGGGAGCCTAGAGAGAATCATGTTCTGGGCATTTATCATTGGTAACATTCTCTATTATACGGCAGGAATTATCCTTGCATTTTTCTTCAAGGATAACCGGGCATTCTGCAAGTACATCTGTCCGATTACTGTTTTTCTGAAGCCGATGAGTTATTTTTCTCTGATTCGTCTGAAATGCGATAAGGAGAAATGTGTCTCCTGTGGGAAATGCAAACGTGTTTGCCCGATGAATGTTGATGTGACAGATAATTCAAGGAAACGTAAAAACGGTACAGAATGCATCCTATGCATGGAGTGCGTAAAGAACTGTCCCAAAGACGCATTATAACAACTTCCAGTTTATCATAAAGAATCCAGATATAAAACGAGCAGAGCCTCTACCTTTCGGTGGAGGCTCTGCTCGTTTCATATCTGCGGTTTTGCTCAGGAAATGGCGTCCACGTCCCACTTCATCTGGACGGCGTCGGCGCCTTCCAGTGCGATGTGGAGCGCACCGGCGTTGTCGATGGCCTGCTCCGGCGTCCGTGCGCCGCACAACATGTGCAGGCCGGGGATCATCCGGGCCGTCAGGGCGATGACCAGCTGCGCCTTGGTGCAGTGGTACTTCTCGCAGAGGTCAGACCAGCTGTCCAGCAGCCGGATGGCCTGCATCCGACGGGCGGGCTGGAAGCAGGGGTTCGTGTTCCGGGTGCTGCCCTCGGGATAGGTGGTGTCCATGGTCACCTTACCGGTGAGCAGGCCCTGCTCCAAGGGAGAATAAGCCTGAATGGACACGCCCAGCTCCTTGCAGGTGGGCAGCAGCTGCTTTTCGATGCGGCGGGTCAGCAGGCTGTACTTTTCCTGAATGACATCCAGCTGGCCGTATTTGCAGTAGCCGCGGATGAACTCAGCGGTGGTGTTGGACGCGCCGATGGCACGAATTTTGCCCTGCTCCTTGAGCTTCATCATGGCTTCGACGGTCTCTTCCAGCGGGAAGATATTCAGGTCGGGCGTCTGCCAGTGGGTGTAGAGCACGTCCAGATGGTCGGTGCCGAGACGGCGCAGGCTGTCTTCCACATCCTCGATGATGCTCTTGGCCGACAGGTCGCGGTAGGTCTGCACGCCGTCCACCACCTTGTGGAGAACGGGGCTTTCGTGCCGCCACTCGAGGCCGCACTTGGTGGAGAGGATGACCTTGTCCCGGTCGATGTGGCGCAAAGCTTCGCCCACCACCTCTTCGCTGTGGTAAAGGCCGTAGATGGGGGCGGTGTCTATCCAGGTGATGCCCTGCTCCACGGCAGTCTCGATGGCTTTTACCGACAGGGCGTCGTCGTTGTCGCCCCACCAGCTGCCGCCGCCGATGGCCCAGGTGCCAAGCCCCAGAAATGGTGCGGAGAGGCCGCTTTTGCCAATGTTACGTTTTTCCATAAATCGTTACCTTCTTTTCCGGCAGCGCCCCGCGAAGGGGGGTGTTGTCGCTGACTGGTATATATTGTTGTATTTTAAATTTATTCCAAAAAGAGCTGCCATGCAGGTCTTCTGCACAGCAGCTCTTGGGAACCTGTAACTTAAATATTGCCAAATTCGCTCAGCTTTAACGTCTCATTGTGCGTTTCAGCCCAGCGGATAGCCCAATCGGAGGTGAACAGGAGCAGGCGGTTGCCCTTCATGTCCTCGACGGCCTTGGTATCGCTGGTGAGGTCGAGGTCACGCAGGACGTAAGTGTCGGGGTCGTTCTGGATCCAGCGCAGCTGCTCGAAGGGGAGCTGCTGCATCCGGATCTCGACGTTGTACTCGGTGTTCAGACGGTACTCCAGCACTTCCAGCTGCAGCACGCCGACGACGCCGACCACGACTTCTTCCATACCGCCGCCCACTTCGCGGAAGATCTGGATAGCGCCCTCCTGAGCGATCTGCTCCATGCCTTTCACGAACTGCTTGCGCTTCATGGTGTCCTTCTGCTCGATGCGGGCAAAGTGTTCGGGGGAGAAGGTGGGGATGCCGGCGAACTCGACCTTCTTCTTGCCGGTACACAGGGTGTCGCCGATGGAGAAGATGCCCGGGTCGAACAGGCCGATGATGTCGCCTGCGTAGGCTTCATCGACGATGGCGCGGTCCTGCGCCATCAGCTGGGTGCCGGTGGCCAGCTTGATGTTCTTGCCCTCCTGCA
>ENA-ORSB01003729-ORSB01003729.1-human-gut-metagenome-genome-assembly--contig:-NODE-3729-length-10344-cov-3.082127_pt1 | contig 10344 bp, 7 predicted proteins | sample MGYA00242180_ERZ509144 | MGnify/ENA primary metagenome ERZ509144 (study PRJEB26280, sample SAMEA2338661) | human gut metagenome | biome: human gut; feature: human-associated habitat; material: faeces... | reverse complement strand
CGGCCCCCCGGCTGGCCGCCGAGGGCCTACACCCGGACGTGGTGATGCTGGACCCGCCCCGCAAGGGCTGCGACGAGGCCACCCTCTCCGCCGTGGTGCGCATGGCTCCCCGCCGGGTGGTCTACGTCAGCTGCAACCCCGCCACCGCCGCCCGCGATGCCGCCTGGCTGGAGAATAATGGATATCATGCAGAAAAGGTGCAGCCGGTAGATCTGTTTCCGAGGACGAAGCATTGCGAGGCCGTTCTCCTTTTGTCCAAACTCAACGTCGACCACCACATTGAAGTGGAAGTGAGCATGGATGAGCTGGATGTGACTGCTGCGGAAAGCAAGGCAACTTACAATGAGATTCGGGAGCATGTATGGGAACACCATCAGTTGAAGGTTTCCAACCTCTATATCGCACAGGTGAAGCAGAAACACGGCATTATTGAGCGAGAGAATTATAATAAGCCCAAATCTGAAAATGCCAAACAGCCCAAGTGTCCGAAAGAAAAAGAGGCTGCGATCGTGGAAGCGTTGCGGCATTTTCAGATGATTTAATAAGTTGAAGCAACCTGCTGATGCTAAACAGGAGGCATCGAATGTCAAAATTAAACATTGATCAAAAAAGCGTGCGGGCACTTTTCAGTGAGAAGAAGGCTGATTTCCTCATTCCGGATTATCAAAGGCCTTACGCCTGGGGAGAAAAGGAATGCCAGACTCTTTGGGATGACCTGTTCTTATTTGCATTTCCTGATAATGACTGCGACAAATTCAACAGTGACAGCGATGAGTATTTTCTCGGCCCCATCGTCACATTTAAAAATGATGACGGTAAAATGGAGATTATTGACGGACAACAGCGCCTTACGACATTGATGCTGTTGCTTCGAGCTTTCTATGAAAAATATGGAAGCATGAAGAACGATAAAGCTGTAAAGACCAGCAAGTTCATTGAGCAGTGCATCTGGAAAACCGATGAGTTTGGTGACCCGGACAAGTCAGCATTGAAAATCGACTCAGAAGTCGCCACCGACAAGGAAAAGGACGAATTTCTGAATATCCTGAAAACAGGAACCTTGTCTGATTGCGAAAAGAGCAGCTACGCCAATAACTATCGCTTTTTTCAGCAAAAGATCGTAGACTTTCTGAATACTTACCCAGACTGGTTTTCCTTCTTTCCGATTCGGATCATGAACAACTGTATTTTGCTCCCGATTGAAGCAGAATCTCAGGACACCGCTTTGCGAATCTTCTCGACATTGAATGACCGCGGAAAGCCACTGTCTGATGCAGATATCTTCAAGGCGCAATTTTACAAGTATTACTCTGCCAAAGGCGAGCGGGAAGTCTTTATCCAAAAGTGGAAGGACCTCGAGGTACTGTGTGATTCTATTTTCCATCCTATTACCGGCACTCCGATGGATGAGCTTTTCACACGGTATATGTACTATGAACGTGCAAAGCAAGGCATCAAATCCTCGACAACGGAGGCGCTGCGCAAATTCTATGAGCGGAATGCTTACAGCTTGCTAAAAAATGACCAGACTTTTGAAAATCTGATCAATCTTGCAGATTTCTGGAATGATGTGCAGAATCAAAATGTTGAGCGCTTCTCTGACCGAATTCTTCGCAGGCTCTTTGTTCTGAACTATGCTCCCAACGGTATGTAGACCTATTTTGTTTCGGTCTATTACATGGCCAATCGGGATTCTGATGGTCTACTGAACGACGATCGTTTCTATAGCTTTCTTAACAAAATCACCGCATTCATCTGGGCATATGCCGTTACAAATCCGGGCGTAAATGCACTGCGCACTCCCATTTTTGCAGAAATGACCAACATTGTAACCGGGCAACCTGTTCGGTTTTCTGACTATTTGTTTGATACGCAGAAATTGCAGAACGCTTTTGACAACTATACCTTCAGCAACAACCGCGCGATCACAAAGGCCATGCTGACATGGTGGGCATTCCAGAACTCCTCCCAGGAGCTCTTGTCCCTTGAAAGTGTACTTGAGATCGAGCACATCTACGCACGCAACCGCCAGGAAAAGGAGCACTCGCTTTCCAATCCGAGAAATGTTGAAAGCCTTGGCAACAAGGTGTTGTTGGAAAAGCGCATCAATATCCGCGCTTCTGATTATCGCTTCAGCGATAAGGTCAAGTACTATACCGGTTTTGAAAACAACCGGAAGCAGAAAAAAGAGGGTACAAAAATCAAGGAGCTTACTGACCTCGCTGCGAAAGCCACAGATTTTACCGAATCTGACATTGTAGAGAGAAACGCCAAAATCATCCTCAGCTTTGTCACCTTCATACGCAACAACGATCTTCTATGTGAAGATTAAGCCCTTCTATGATCGATGCCCGTCTGATTTTCAGACGGGCATTTTCTTTTGCCGGAATATGGTGTTTCCACTTTTGTCGTGGTACAATAGATGCAAGCATCATTTTTTGGGAAAAACGTCCTGCCATCCGATTTATCGGACACCCATTGTTGTAAAATCAGGATGTCCACCTATCACAAAAACAAGGAGCAACGTATGCCAAACGATAAGATCACCGCCGTAGGTGCCAACATTGCCGAAAAAGCCGCCATGATCTGGAACGTAGCCGATATGCTGCGGGGGCCGTTCAAGCCCCACGAATACGGTCTGGTCATTCTGCCCATGACCGTGGTAAAGCGGTTCCATGACTGCCTGCTGCCTACCCATCAGGCAGTGCTGGACACCTACGAAAAGGTGAAAAAGCTGCAGGTCATCGACGGCTTTTTGCAGAAGGCCTCCGGCTACCAGTTCTATAACACCAGCCGTTTCACCTTCGAGACTTTGCTGGCAGACCCGGACAACATTGAATCCAACTTCCGGGATTACCTGTCCGGCTTTTCTGCCAACGCACAGGACGTGCTGGCAAAGTTCGATTTTGACAACATCATCAAGCGGATGGTGGAGAGCAACACCCTCTACCTCGTTATCAAGGAGTTCGGCTCTGAGAAGGGCTATCTCGGCCCGGACAAGATCAGCGCCGTGGACTGCGGCTACATCTTCGAGGACCTGGTGCGGCGGTTCTCCGAGAGCTTTGACGAGGAAGCCGGAGCCCACTTCACCAGCCGGGATATCATCTATCTGATGACCGACCTGCTGCTGTCCGAAGCCGACCTGGACACCAGCAGCATGACCGTTTACGATATGGCCATGGGAACCAGCCAGATGCTGAGCTGCATGGAGGAGCGCATCCACGAGCTGAACAGCGACATTGAGGTGACCTGCTTCGGGCAGGAGTTCAATCCCTCCACCTTTGCCATCGCCAAGGCGGACATGATGATCCGGGGCGGCGACCCTAACAATATGCGGTTTGGTGACACTCTGTCGGAGGATCAGTTCCCCGGGTTCACCTTCCAGTACATCATCTCCAACCCTCCCTTCGGCATCGACTGGAAGCGGGAGCAGAAGGCAGTGGAAGCCGAGGCCGCCCGGGGCGAGATGGGGCGTTTTGCGCCCGGTCTGCCCAAGATCAGCGATGGTCAGCAGCTTTTTGTGCTGAACGGCCTTGCCAAGCTGGCAAACAAGGGCAAGATGGCGATCATCCAGAACGGCTCTCCCCTGTTCAGCGGCGATGCCGGCAGCGGGCCCAGCAACATCCGGCAGTATATTCTGGAAAACGACTGGCTGGACTGCATCATCCAGCTTTCCACCGATATGTTCATGAACACCGGCATCTCCACCTACATCTGGGTGCTCAGCAAGGATAAGCCCGCCCACCGTGCGGGCAAGGTGCAGCTTATTGACGCCAGCCACTGCTTCGAGCCACGCCGCAAGAGCATCGGCACCAAGCGCAACGACATCACCGATGCCTGCCGGGAACTGATCGTCACCGCCTACGGCGAGTTTGCCAACGGCAAGGTGTACGGCGACAAAAACGGCATCTATTGCGAGAGCAAGGTGTTTGAGAGCGTGGAGTTCGGCTACAACAAGATCGTTGTGGAGCGCCCCCAGCGGGACGAGGCGGGCAACGTTATCCTGAAGCGCGGCAAGCCTGTGCCGGACACCAGCCTGCGTGACACTGAAAACGTACCGCTGGTGCAGGATATTGACGCTTACTTTGCCCGGGAAGTTCTGCCCTACGCCCCCGACGCATGGATCGACCACAGCAAGACCAAGGTGGGCTACGAGATCCCCATGACCCGCTATTTCTACGAGTATCAGGCACCGGAAGCCGTGGAGGATATTGTAGCACGCATCACTGCACTGGAACAGGATATCTCCGCCGGGCTGGCAGAGCTGTTCCATAAGGAGGACGAATAATGGAACGGAAAAGTATGATTAAGGTTCGCGGTGGATTTAGTGACAGAGCCGGCATTGACCCTTGTAACATCCAAATGCAAATTGATGATTTTGATGAAAGAACTCGGACATTTATTAGTAATAAACTCTACGATTTTTTGCAAGTAACATTCAACCATGAATGCGAAACTCGTAATATAAAGTACGGTCCTACAGATCAAAATCTTTCAAATATTTTCTGTAAAAATCTAATGCAGAATGTTTTTGCAGATTTAAATCATTTACCGCTTGGTTATCATTATGATTGGGAAAAGTTTTATTCCCGAATCGAAGAGGTTTTAATGGAGGCTCCTTATAACGAAGTTTTAGATTTGCTTTGGTATATTTGCAATTGGTTTGCCTTATCCACTAACAATTGTATCGATGTTTTTCAAGAGTGGTTCAATGAACTTTTCCAAAGTGAATATGTAGGTTACCGCTTTATATCTGGTGAAATCGTTCCTATTACAGATGAAATCGAAGTAAAAGAAATTGAACAAGCCTGCTGTACGCCTTTTGACGGCGCACGCAAACACCTTAAGAAGGCTCTCAACTTTTTATCTGACCGTGAACACCCAGACTATAAAAACTGCGTCAAAGAAAGTATCAGTGCCGTCGAAGCAACCTGCCGCATTATTGCAGAAAAAGACAGTGCTACTCTTGGTGAAGCAATGGGCTAACGGTGCAGTCAACAAAGACGGTTCTATCATTAAATCCGGCTCGTTCAAAAAATTATTTAATGGATGTAACTTTCCAGATGAAAGCAGAAATATTTGGTACAGGCAATACCAATACGCCTGCCTGACAACTCACGCTTCTCCGCAAGGAACAATGGGACGAATTGCTCTACGGCAAGGCGTTCCTTGCGTTCCAATTGGACAAACCGATTATGGCATAGATATTCCTGCAAAGCATGCTGCACGCTCTCTCGCTTTAGAATCTTGTGCATTTTTTTCAGTCTGCACCTATGGAAATAACGTAACACATTCTATCGTATTAAACAACTGGGCTGATCTTATAGATGAAGCTACTGATTTCGCCGTAAAAGAAGCGTTTAAAGACCCAAATAAAACCGACCTATTTGATTCTTCACACAATAAAATGAACTAGGAGGTCTAACCATGCCCCTCAATACCACCGAAAAGCAGTTTGAATCGGACATTGCGGCGGCGCTGCTCTCCCCTGCCGGGGGCTACACCCGCAATGGGGATTGCTACGACCCCAAGCTGGGGTTGTTTGTGGATACCCTGATCCGCTTTGTGCAAAAGACCCAGCCAAACGAGTGGGCGTTTTTTGAAAAACAGAACCCGGTAAACCCGGTGCGGAAGTTCTGCACGGCCTTTAACAATGCCTGCGATGCGGACGGACTGCTCTCGGTGCTGCGGTATGGGTTCAAGCACCGGGGACGGCGGTTCCGGGTGTGCTATTTTCAGCCGGAGTCCGCACTGAACCAAAAGGACGCCCAGCGCTACGCCCAAAACGAGATTACCTGCAACCGGCAGTGGTTCTACTCCGACACCACCCACAACTCGGTGGACATGGTGCTGGCGGTAAACGGCATCCCGGTGTTTGCCTTTGAGCTGAAGAACCAGTTCACCGGGCAGACCGTGGAGAACGCCAAGCAGCAGTGGATGCACGACCGGGACCCCCGGGAGGTGTGTTTCCAGTTCAACAAGCGCATTCTGGGCTACTTTTGCGTAGACCTGACCGAGGTGTGGATGGCCACCCGGCTGGCAGGCAAGGACACCCGCTTTCTGCCCTTCAATCAGGGTTCCAACGGCGCCGGGCGGGACGGCGGCGCAGGCAACCCGCCCAACCCCAACGGCTACCTTACCGCCTACCTCTGGGAAGAAGTGTTCCAGAAGGACAGCATGATGGACATCCTGCAAAAGTTCATGAGCCTGCAGGACGGCAAGACCCTGATCTTTCCCCGGTATCATCAGCTGGACGTGGTGCGCAAGCTGGTGGCAGATGTGCGGCAGAAGGGTGCCGGGCAGCACTATCTCATCCAGCACAGCGCCGGGTCGGGCAAGTCCAACTCCATTGCTTGGACGGCGTACCGGCTGGCTTCCCTGTTCAACACCGAGAACAAGCCGGTGTTTGCCAGCGTCATCGTGGTGACTGACCGCACCGTGCTGGACGCACAGCTGCAGGAGACCATCTCCGGCTTCGACCATACGCTGGGTGCGGTGGAGGCCATCGGCGAGGACAAAAACTCCGGCGACCTGCGGGATGCCATCAACAACGGCGCACGCATCATCATCACCACACTGCAAAAGTTCCCGGTCATCTATACTGAGGTGAATAAGACCGCCGGGAAGAACTATGCCGTCATCATCGACGAAGCGCACTCCTCCCAGACCGGCACCTCTGCTTTGAAGCTGAAAGCCGCCCTTGCCGACACCGAGGACGCGCTGCAGGAATATGCCGAGCTGGAAGGCAAAGCGGAGGACGAGATCGACCCGGAGGATGCACTGGTGAAGGAGTTGACCTCCCACGGGCGGCACAAGAACCTGTCCTTCTTCGCCTTTACCGCCACCCCAAAAGCCGCCACGCTGGAACTGTTCGGCACCGAGTACCCGGACGGCAGCCACCACCCCTTCCACATTTACAGTATGCGGCAGGCTATTGAGGAAGGGTTCATTCTGGATGTGCTGCAAAACTACATGACCTATTCCACCTGCTTCAAGATCGCCAAGACCATCCCGGACAACCCCGACCTGCCCGCCAGCCGGGCGGCAAAGCTCATCCGCAAGTACGAGGAGCTGCACCCCTACAACATCAGCCAGAAGGCAAAGATCATTGTAGAGACCTTCCGGGAGACCACCAGCCACAAGATCGGCGGGCGGGGCAAGATGATGGTGGTCACCTCCTCCCGGCTGGCGGCGGTGCGGTATTTCCACGAGGTCAAGCGCTACATTGCCGAGCAGGGCTATGACGATGTGCAGATCTTAGCGGCATTTTCCGGTGCCGTGCCGGACGGCGGCGTGGAGTACACGGAGCCGTCTCTGAACGTCCGCGCCGACGGCAGCCACATTGCAGAGAGCCAGACCAAAAAGGAGTTCCATAACAACTTCAATGTGCTCATCGTGGCAGAAAAATACCAGACCGGTTTTGACGAACCGCTGCTCCACACCATGATCGTGGACAAAAAGCTGAAGGGCGTCAAGGCAGTACAGACCCTCTCCCGCCTGAACCGTACCTGTCCCGGCAAAACCGACACCTTTGTGCTGGATTTTGTGAACAAGGCAGAAGACATCCGGGAGGCCTTCCAGCCCTTTTATCAGGAGACGTTTCTGGAGCAGGAGGTCAACACCGACCTCATTTACAAGACCCAGAAGGAGCTGCGGAGCTTTGCCGTCTATTCCGATGCAGACGTGGAAGCCTTTGCCAAGGAGTATTTCCGCAGCACCAAGCAGGATAAAAACGCCGTGGGCCGCATGAGCAGCGTCTTGAAGCCGGTGGCAGACCGCTACAATCAGAAAACGCAGGCCGAGCGGTACCAGTTCCGCCGTCTGCTGCGCAGCCTTGTCAAGTGGTACGGCTACGTTTCGCAGGTGGCTCGGATGTTCGATGAAGAGCTGCACAAGGAGAACGTATTCTGCGCTTATCTGCTCAAGCTGCTGCCGCCGGACGAGGTCTCTCCGCTGGACTTGGAGGGCAAATTGCAGCTGGAGTATTACAAGCTGCAAAAGACCTTTGCCGGTGCCATCGAGCTGGAACACGCCAAGGGCGTCTACGAGCCGGTCACCCAGAAGGGTGCTCTCGGCCACGACCCCAAGGAGCCGCTGGACGAGATCATTTTGAAGATCAACGAGAAGTTCAAGGGTGAGTTCACCAATGCCGACCGGGTGCTGCTTACTGCCCTGCATGACCGTCTGCTGGCTGACCCGAAGCTGGCAAAGCTGGCGCGCAGCTCCGACCCGCAGATCTTTACCGAGAGCATCTTCCCCAAGGCCTTTGACACTGCCGCACAGGACAGCTATCTTGAAGCGCAGGACACCTTCGCTTCCCTGTTTGAAGATACCAGCAAATACAAGGCTATTATGTCGGCATTGGCAGAGTGGCTGTATGGGGAATTCCGCAAGAAGTAAAACCGTTTTCCTTTTTGTTTGCTTAAAACAGCCTGCATCCACGGGATGCGGTTCAAGGGTTTGGGTGTTCCCCAACAAGCATTTTGCAATGCAAATGGTGTTTGTATAGACAGACACATTGCTTGCAGATGCAGACGACGGTCTGACCAAAATTGATACTACCTTTGATGGTGATACCGTCTGGCTGTCCATCGACCAGATGGCTGAGCTGTTCCAGCGTGACCGCAGCGTTATTGGAAAACACGTCCGGAATATCTTCAAGGAAGGTGAGCTTCAGAAGGAATCAGTGTGGGCAAAATTTGCCTACACTGCCGCAGATGGAAAGGTCTACGATGTGGACTATTACAACCTCGATGTCATCATCTCCGTCGGCTACCGGGTCAAATCCAAACGCGGCACACAATTCCGCATCTGGGCAACCGGCATCCTGGCAGTGCTGAGCAGCCTGCTCATGGCATTTGCGCCCGGCCTTTTCCTGATTTGTGCGGCAATGGGGCTGAACGCCCTGTCCAGCACCATGTTTTCCGGCACCGATGCCGCTCTGACCTACGACAGCCTGAAGCAGGCCGGGCAGGAAGAACGGTATCTTTCCGTGGCCGCCAACCGCTCCCAGATCGGCATGCTGGCCAGCGCGCTCGGCTCCCTTGCCAGCACACTGCGGCGGTTTCTGCGGTTTTCCGGCTTTTATCTGGTGAGTGCGCTGTTCAGCAGCATTTCCACACTGGCCATGCTCCTGCTGAAGGAACCTGTGGTCACCGAGGCACAAGCCGCCCGGAGTTCCCATTCCCTGCGAGAGCTGCCGGGCCAGTTCGCGCAGCTGGTGCGGGACAGTGCCGCCGCCCTGCGCGGCTGCCCGCTGGCGGCAAAACTCATCGCTGCCGATGCGGTCATCTCTGTCCCCTGCTATCTGACCAAGATGTTCCTGAACGAGAAGGTGACCAGCGATACAGAGGGTGTCAGCTTCTATAAGCGGACGCAGAGCATCCCCGTCAAGGACGGTGATGTGATCTACATCGGCTGCGGCGAAAAGGCGTGGCCCAGCATGAACAAGCAGGGCGCGGAAGCCCGCAAGTACACCGGCACCTGGTACGCCCTGCGCGTGGTTGACGTCAATAAGGGCGCCAGCACCGTGGAGAGTATGATCGACGAGCTGCCGGATGCCTCCGGTGTGAAGTACGGCAACTATCAACTGTACGTGAACGCCGTGGCAGCGGCAAGAGCGTCCTTTGATGCACTGAATTCCAAGCAGCAGAAGAGCGTTGATGCTAAAAAGCTGGAGAAGCTGGAGAAGCTGGAGGATGCGATCAAGGGCTTCCGCGCCATTGACGATGTCAGGGCACAGATCGATGCGCTGCCCGATGCGGATAGGCTGACCACTGCGGAGCGGGAGGCCGCCAAGTCCGCGCAAAGAGCCTACAACGCGCTGACGGCAGAGCAGAGGGACTATCTGACCGGTGCACAGCTGGAGAAGATCACAGCCATTGCCGCGGCTTTGACTGCCATGGATGCCAAGCACAGCTCCGGCAGCGGCTCCGCCTACACCGGCGGCCACACCTTTACCACTGGTCTGGGGCCGGGGAGCATCACGGGCGTATTTGTGGACGGAAAGAAGCTCGACAGCCGCTACTACACCGTGTCCGGCAGTGACGTGACGCTGACGGCGGACTATCTCAAGACCCTGCGCAGCGGCAAACATACGGTGAAGATCGAAAACGCCACTAAGGTGGCCACCGGCTCCTTTACCTTGAGCGGCAGCGGTGCGGTGCAGTCCAGTCGCACCGGTGATCCCGGCGTTGCCATCTACTTTGCTATGGGCGCTGTGAGCTTCCTCGGCTCTGCCGCATGGCTCCGCAAGCGCAAGGAAACCTGATCACAATACTTTCTCTGCATCATCTCTATATGGCAGCAGCGGAGGCGCGTCGCGCCTCCGCTGCTGTCATAGCA
>ENA-ORSB01003722-ORSB01003722.1-human-gut-metagenome-genome-assembly--contig:-NODE-3722-length-10363-cov-15.888533_pt1 | contig 10363 bp, 9 predicted proteins | sample MGYA00242180_ERZ509144 | MGnify/ENA primary metagenome ERZ509144 (study PRJEB26280, sample SAMEA2338661) | human gut metagenome | biome: human gut; feature: human-associated habitat; material: faeces... | reverse complement strand
CAACTTCCAGTTTTAATGTCACTCTATCTGAACGCTCTGAAAAATCAAACTCCGGCTTCTTCCAGTTCTGCTCTTTCCATGCAGTCAAAATCTTGTCAACACCGCTTCCGGCACGCTCACCGACATTGACAAACCCAAACATCTTGAGAATATTTGGGTTTCTTGGATCACTGTTGCCACCAGCATAAAACTCTTCTTTGGTCACTCGGATTGTACCCGGATTTGATATGGTAAGTTCCTTGCCTTTTTTGACCACAAGAATTCCCCGCCTGCCATAATAATTCGCATGTGCCAGAGCGTTCGCCAATGCTTCCTCCAGGGCATCATGAACATCTACTCTGTCTACTCGATAACCATCCCTGCGGTTAGCAAATGGAACCGCTATATCATCATCCATTCGTGTACGCACCTTGCTGAAAAAATCATATATATTTCCGCTCCAGTCACCCTCGTTAGAGTGTGTACGGAATAACCAGCGCACTGCTTTATCATCACATTCTTCTCTGTAATCCAAAAAATAATTTGGAAAAACTTCCGTAATGTGATACGCCTCTCCAAAGAACAAAAGTCCTGCAATCGTAGGCGATAATGAGCCATTTTTATTCTTTGCTACAGCTCTTAATTTCATCAGAAATTCATCATTCTCCAGTGCATTCCAAGGATGTCCGTTGTGAAGTTGCTCAAATATAATACGATAACCGTATAATTCTCCTTACGCAAAAAATCACACAGCAAATTACCTATTTCTTTGTTATCTTCTACAATTTTCTTTCCTTACCTCTCTCTGCACTTCATGTGAGAATTCAGATTCGCTCTCCAATTTAACACCCAAATTTCAAATGGGGATATGAATTTTTTCATTATACCATGTAATAAGCTTGCATTCCACTCATATTCCCGCGACCTTTCATATACGGCAAACCGCTGGAATAAATAATGGAGGTGTTATCACAAAAACCCGCAAACCTGGTAAATACCTGGTCTGCGGGCTTTTTTAGTGTCAAAACAGAATCATAAATGTAAGATAGATGTCAAGGGATTTTATGTAACTATTTGTGTTTTATCTTAATTGCAAGGTTCAAATATCCATCTTTGATTTGTTCCCTTTGTATATGACCATTGACAAACATTCGTTCCATCAGTTATCCCATAATTATATACATCAATCCCTTTATTATCAGATGATACCTTTGTAACTATACCATACTGTGAATTTCCAAGATTGGTGATTTTAAATTTCTGTGCATCTGCACCATTGTTTTGATAGGTCTGGATATTGGTTCCATCATTATTGGCTCCATTCTGTACATCAAGCATATAGCCTTGTCCGTTCTTAAGTGTCACATAGCCATCATTTGTATTTGTAACATACCATTTCTGTCCTTTTACGCCTGTTCCAGTTCCTATCTCAACATTCTGCCCATTGGCTCCTTTATTGTCTTTTACCTGAAGATATTTCTGGGCATTTACATTCTTTATATAATACCACCCATTGGCAATTGTACCATTATTATTATCAGATCTTATTGGCTCAAATACCCAAAGCTGATTAATTCCTCCATAATAACTATACTGTTGTACATTCGTACCTTCATACGTTCCTCCATTTGATGCATCAAGACCTTTAGCGCCCTCACTGGTTTTAGTTACAATGCCATATTGATTATTTCCATTTGACTTTAACATAAACGTCTGAGCTGTTGCACCATTCTCTGAACAGATTTGTATATTTGTACCATCTGCATTCTTTCCACCTGTAACGTCAAGCATATATCCAAGTTCACTTTTTAGTGTTATCTGTCCACTTCCCTTATTTGAAAGATACCAGCGCTGACCTGAAGATCCATTTCCACTTCCCAATTCAACATTTTGTCCACTTTGGGCTTTGTTTCCTTGAACCTGAAGATATTTCTGGGCATTTACATTCTTTATATAATACCATCCATCTGATAATGTAGAATAATTCTGGCTTCCTGTACCAGTACCTCCTTGATTATTATTTCCTGAACTATTAACAAATCCTGATTCATTATATGCCTGAATAAATTTGTAATAAGAATCCTTCGGCACATTTAACGATGAGAATAATAATGGATATTCGCTTGCTGAAATCCATGAAACATCATCAGATATTCCCCAAAGTGTTATTCCCGAAATATTTCCCCCTGATTTTTTAACAGAATTTACATTTTTCATAAGTTGGTATACATAATTCGCCTGATCTGAGATTGATTTACTTGAAGTATCCAGCTCCGTTATCTGTACCTCAAATCCTGCATTCACGAATGCCTTTAGTGCCTGCGTATAATAATCTACACTTGGAAAAGTTGTTCCTACATGAGACTGCATTCCAACACCATTACATAATTTTTTGTCAGAGTTAATGTAATTAATCATCGTAATTACATCATTTACTTCCATATATGTATTAAAATCATTATAAAAAAGTGATACCTTACCAGAAAGTCCATAATAATCAAGACAATCATATGCGTACTGGTAAGCACGTTTTACAAAAGCCGGCCTATTTCCACATTTTCCATAAACAGCTTCCCAGCCTGAATTTGTAGCATGAAGATACTCATTTACAACATCCCATGCATAAACACAACTTCCATATCTACTACTATAAACATGATTCATAACTGTCTTTATATAAAATTCCATTCTGGCATCCATAACAGATTGTGAAACATATCCATTCGATGCTGAGTATTCGTTTTTGAAAAACCATTGCGGTGTCTGGCTATGCCATACAAGCGTGTGTGCCCTCATACCAATGCCGTTTTCATAACAAATTTTCATTACCTTATCTACTGTATCAAAATTAATCTTCGGGACAGTAGATTCTTTGTAATTATCCGGAATATAATATCCCATACTTTTTGCCTGTGAAACAGATATTTTATTTGCATATCCCCCAAGTAAACTGTCAGGCTTCATCTCATTTTCCAAAGTTATGCTATTATACTGTGATTTCACATGATTTAATACAGACTGGTTTGTCAACTGGCTATAATTAATACAGGTTCCTACATGACCATATGTACTACCATAAGTTGACCTCAGAGTCTGTGTTGTCTGCGCTGCATGCGCCTGAACGGGCAGCAACAATATCAGCATTGCTGCAACAAGCATAATGCTAAAACATTCTTTTACAATTTTTTTTGCATTTTTCATTCATTCTTCTCCTTTTTTAATGCATATTTACATTTTCAAAAATAACATTTATCATTTTCAATGTCAATATGTACAAAGGTACCAATATATTATAACTGTTTATTATACACAATTTCCAATCATCACAATTTAGGCAACTCATCTGATATACTCCGATAAAATTATAACTCGTAAACAGCTCTTGTCATTTACAGAATTTTGGAAAAGAAACTTAACGAAAAATATGAGAAAAATTTTAAATCAAACCAAAAAGAAATAAATATTACCACATAATTTTTGAGCCACGAAAGCCCGCAGACCTAGTAAATACACGGTCTGCGGGCTTTTTTAACTGTTTCATCCGCCCATTTTCTACTTCTGTCCTATTTGGTAAAATGCTGTTCCAGATTTAATGATAAACTGGATATTTCTTCTATTTCAGTGGAGATATTGTTGATGGAATCATTCTGTGCCGCTATCGTTTCTGTTATATTCTGAATCGTAGCTGAATTCTCCTCGGAAGTAGCTACCAGAGTCTCTATTTCCTCCTGAATATGGTTAAAATGATCTTTCACATGCTCAATGATCTGATATTCTTCACTGACTGTTTTGCTTGCATCATCTGTTGCACTGTTAATGTTTGTAAAATATTCCAACAGTCCACTGACCATTTCTACACTGGCTGCGGCGGCTTCTGTTCCTGCCGTAATATTCTTTGATACCTGAGAGGTTGTTTCTGTCAGCCATTTCAGAATCTCCTGAATATTGTTGGATGATTTGGCACTTTCCTCTGATAAGGAACGAATTTCGTCTGCAACAACTGCAAACCCTTTGCCATGTTCTCCCGCTCTGGCTGCTTCTATTGATGCATTCAGAGACAACAGATTCGTTTGGGAAGCAATGGAATCGATATCCCCCAGAATAGCTGTGATCCTGTTCATTTCTGTAAGCAGTGAATCTGTAGACTGACGTGCCGACTCTACCGTCTGTTCCATTTCCAGTATAGAATTCTTTGCATGAACAACCGCATCATTGCCCTTGGCTACAGCCTCCTGTACCTTCTGGAATCCACCATCTAACTGTGTAGCCAATTCATGATTCTTATTGATCTCATCTGTAGCAGCATTGATCTTATCCATAACTGTAACCGTAGATTTGGCAGTATCCTCTACTACCTGCCCCATCTGAGTCGCTTCTGTCCTTACACTGCTGCTGCCCTCTGCGAGCTGATGAATAGAACTCATGCTTTTTTGAATTGTTGTATTCAGATTCTCTGAAATTTCATTTGCTACACTGGCATTTTGTCTGACCTGTTCCAGCGCTTTTTCCGTCTTTTTAACAACATTCGCACCACGCTTCGTTGCCAGATATAATAATACGCCCGTTACTGCAAAAAGCAAAACACGTGAAACAACACCCGCCCATGAATAATCATTTCCCGCAATTGTTTCCGGACTGAAAATCATAAAAACTATGGAGATTACTGTAAAAGGTACTGCAAACCAGATAATCACAGATTCTATAAAGTATGATGTCGCCATTGCCAGGAGGACATAATTCGTCAAATATGTTATTGAATTACCTCCTGTGATACATGAATAGACCAATGTACCTAAGGCCGGTGGGAATACCAGCATCAATACTTTTTTATCATCAGGCAAAGGCAAAAAATAACCTATTGTTGAAATGATACCACATACGATTACAACAATACTGCCTTTCAACGCCATAACAGATAATCCAAAACCCAATACCGAAACCATAATCAATGCAAGAATGGAACACCATGTAATGATCAAATTTTGTTTATGTAACTTCTTCATATAAATTGTCCTTTCCTTTCTGAATACATACCAATTTATAGCTCTAATTTGACACTTATATTATAAAATTTTATTTGTAAAAATACAATATTTTGGAAACTATTTTTATTTACTCAAACTTCGCACATAAATTTTAGCTATGCACCTTGATATCCCATCGTTTTCCTTATCAACAATCCACTCTCCAATGGAATCATCCTTTATTTTATCAATTAAGCCGACTAGTTCTTCAAACACAGCACCACACCTCCTTGCACCGCTGTAATCAGTTAGCTGCTTCAAATGCAACTTGCCACATACACATATCCATTAGTTTCATTACTGGATACTCTACACCACAGGTGCTTAACTCTGCTCTGACAGTCTCAAACGCATCCTTGTGAGATAAATAATACTTTGCTACATCTCTTACGGATTCTTTGTTGAAACCACCTGTCGAAATACCATACTGCTTTACAGACTGCACATAGTATCGGTCATATGCCGGAACACAGCCAAGCGTACCCAATAATATCTTTGTGACTAGAGTATCCGTGGCATTGTTTATTCTTTCCTCGATTGAAGGCTTTTCATCCGCATAAGCCCTACGGATTCTTGCACTTACATCCTCCAACAAGGTAAGATTTTCGTCCTTGATAAGTTCTTCAGCCGTTATCCCCACCAATGAATTGTACTGTTCTTCCATGAGAATTTTCACAACCGGGATATGCACTTTATAATCTTTCTGTAATAAAAAGGATGAACCTCTATACATTCCCCAGCTTGCAAGATAAAACGCCAAATGAAGTGCAAGATAGTCAAATGTATTCTCATCCAAACCACCCCTGTTCGTAATGAATGCATTGTAACAATGCTGCCATGATAAATATCGACCATGTGGGTCTTCGACCGTTTCATTATAGTATGTACGAATACAGCGTATAGCTTCCTCCACAGACAGAGTTACCGATTTGCATTGTATCTCCTTCTTAGGTGAGTTAGTTTCTTGACGAGGTACAGCCATTCCCTCTCTAACAAATTCTACTGTCTGCTCTGGGATATTAACCTGTCGTGTCAAATAACCAGCATTAAGCCATCCAAAGGCAAACGACTGTGATTCAGAATTCGACCATTGAGCCGGGTAAGTATATGCCGAATCAGATAGCCTAAAGCCAATTATCCTTTCTATTTCTGAAAAGGACATCTTGATTTCATCCTTCCCACACTTTTCCAAATATGCTGTTAAAGCTATAAATTTATCTCCTTTAGGCACCTTCTGTTCCTCCGTCAAATTTGTCAGGTCTTATTGGTCACAATATATAATTGCCCAATAGGTATGTCAACATATTTTTAGTTTTTTCTAAAATATTTTACTTAATTATTGTCATTTAGTATTTTTTAAATTATTTTCGTTTTTATTCATTTTCTTTCACTCATGCGTTGACCCATTCCGGAAATGATACTATAATTTATAAAACAGAAATGAAACAACAAATCAAAAGGGGGTAATTTATGCTTCACATCACTTCACTGGATGATGGACTGGATATTTTTAAAGCACTCGGCTCCAATGTTCGGATTGAAATTATAAAACTGTTGATTGAAAACAAAGAAATGAACATGAACGAACTGGCAGCAAAACTGAACATTACGAACGGTGCACTGACGGGACATATTAAAAAACTGGAGGCATGCGGAATTATCAATACCTCCAATGATTTCAGCGGGCACGGAAACCAGAAAATCTGTACTCTGCATCTGGATAAAATTCTCATTGATCTGGACGCACCGGAAGAAGCGCAGAATGTTTACAATGCAGAACTTCAGGTCGGACATTACTGCAATTATGAAGTCTATCCGACCTGTGGGCTGGCTACCGCTTCCCATCTGATCGGTGAAGTGGATGATACGCGCTACTTTGCACATCCTGATCGCTACAATGCAGATATTCTCTGGTTTTCCAAAGGATTTGTGGAATATGAAATTCCAAACTTTATTCCAAGCTCCCAGAAAATCACGCAGATTTTAATCTCCGCCGAGCTCAGTTCCGAAGCCCCGGGAATCAACAATGTCTGGCCATCCGATATCAGTTTTTACTTAAATGATGTCTGCATCGGCATCTGGACATCCCCGGGAGATTTCGGAGATGTCCGCGGTATTTTCACTCCGGACTGGTGGTTTCCGAACTGGAACCAGTATGGATTGTTAAAAATGCTTGTGATCAATAAAAAGGGAACTTTCATTGACGGATTTCAGATTTCAGATGTCACCATCCGAGACTTTAATCTGGACTATCGCAGCAGTATGAAGCTGCGTATGGCAGTTAATGACACTGCGGAGCATGTTGGAGGACTCACGATTTTTGGTAAATCTTTCGGTAATTATGGACAGGATATTAAAGTCAGCATTAATTACGCACCAATTGAAGAATAATTTTATGATTAAAAAAGGTTTTGCATGTTATTTCCCCATGCAAAACCTTTTTATCGGCATTCATTATACTAGATTTCCCATTTTTCATAGGGACAGTTCTGTCCTTTTACCGCAGCACGAAGCTGCACATAACATCCACAGGCACGACACATATGCTCACTATACCATGTGCATTGCCCACAACATGCCAGACGCCTTGCATACGTCACATCTTCTGCCTGTTCTTCCGGCGTAAGCTGTGCAAGGTACCGCAAAAGATATTCCTCCAGACCGCCCCCGTATTGTTTTGCCAGTTCACATTTTCTGCAATACCGCTCTGACTCTTCCATATAAATAATCCCGTCCATTTTGCATTATTGCAGGCGCAGCTCCACCACACTGCATGGAGGAAGCATGACTTTTATCCCATTTCCACACTTTTTATATGCAGTAAATTCTTCTTCTTTTACAAGTTCCGGAACATCAAACGTATTATGTGCGTGCATCTCTGCCGAGACAACCTTTGCTTCTTTCACTGAATATACGTGTTCATCTCCGGCAAACGCAATCTCTATTTCTTTTTCCTCATCCGCAGAAAGATTGTTTAATGTAACCGTAATGATATGCTCCGCATCCTCGGATACAGATTCCGTCACCTCCGGAACTTTCCATTCTCCTATACCGACTTCGCCCACTCCTGTCAGTGTACTGTTCAAAAGCGTTGCTCCCTGATGGTGTCGGTACATATGGAATACATGATACGTCGGTGTCTTAATCATCTTTGGTCCTTCTGTGAGAATGACAGACTGCAATACATTTACCATCTGTGCAAGATTTGCCATCTTCACGCGATCACAGTGCTTATTAAAGATATTCAGGGTGATTCCTGCAACCAACGCATCCCTTATCGTGTTCTGCTGATATAAAAAGCCCGGATTGGTTCCCGGTTCAACTGTAAACCAACAGCCCCACTCATCCACGATCATTCCGATTTTTTTATCCGGATCGTACTGATCCATAATCTTTCCGTGGCGTTCCACAAGAGTTTCCATATAAAGTGCTTTTTTTAATGTCTTATACCACACTTCTTCATCAAAATCCGTTGCACTTCCCTTGATTTCCCAGCCTTCCGGATGCACATAATAATGCAGGGAAAGCCCATCCATAAATCCATGAAATTCAGGAACGGTGTGATCATGGGTTGTCTCTAATACCTTCCTTGTCCAGTCATAATCATCCACATTTGCTCCGCCACAGATCTTTTGGATCGGTTTCTTCGGATCATAATTGCGCACATAGGTCTGATATCTGCGGTACTCATCTGCATAATACTGCGGTCTCATATTTCCCCCACATCCCCAGTTTTCATTTCCAACACCAAAATAATCAATGGTCCACGGCTCCTCATGTCCATTTTTTTTGCGCAGATCTGCCATCGGGGACACCCCGTTAAATGTAATATATTCAACCCATTCCGACATCTCCTGCACGGTTCCGCTTCCAAGATTTCCGTTAATGTAGGTTTTACATCCAAGCTGACGGCAAAGTTCAAAGAACTCATGCGTTCCGAAACTGTTATCCTCTACCACACCACCCCAATGGGTATTAATCATTTTCTTCCGGTTCTCTTTCGGTCCGATTCCGTCTTTCCAGTGATACTCGTCCGCAAAACATCCCCCCGGCCAGCGCAATACCGGAATCTTAATCTCTTTGAGTGCTTCCACCACATCTGTACGCATCCCATTAACATTCGGAATTTCAGAGTTTTCACCCACATAGAGTCCTTCATAGATGCATCTGCCCAGATGTTCCGAGAAATGCCCGTAGATCTCCGGTGCAATGGTACCTTCTTTTTTATTTTTGTTAATCATTAACTTTGCCATATCTCTTTACTCCTTTTGGATATATTGTACGCCCCAGAGAGTTTCCTCGTTGTCTCCTGCAGCCAAAAAACAAAACACCGGATTTTCCAGATATTCTCTTCTTCACCACCAGCAAAATAGATGTACCATTTTCCTTCCGGATAGTGCAGTTCCGATGTCATAAAATAATACCAGCCATCCTTTTCATACACATACGGATCTGCTCTCTGCAGAATCCAGGGTTCATTAAATTCCAGTCTCTTATCCATGTGTTTTCTCCGTTATCATATAGAGGATAAACATAAAATGCAACTATTTTAGATTTTTTTAAACAATTTTAGTCATGTTGAACAATATTGTGCATTTATTTTTGTGAAAGAATTACTTCATTATCTTCTGATGTCCGACCATTTCTTGTTTCAGAAATTGCTGGCCGCAAGCGTCAGAGATACCGGACTGACACCCGGACAGCCAAAAATTCTCGACTATCTCATTAACCATGAGCGTGCAGTTCACTGTAAACATTTTACAAAGACGGACTGGGGCAATGTGAAAAATTATGATCTCTGTATCAAATCTGATGATTTTTTGCACAGTCCATTATGATTTTCTGACACATATCATATCCTAATACAGAGCTGTTCAAAGACAATGTATAATTGCCTGCCATTCCCCACTTCTGTTCCGTATAAAAATTATAGTTTGTTCTGCGTCTTTTATCTGTATCATTTATCATATTTATAGCATCAGCTTCTGTAACATTATACAATTTACATATGCGCTGCACTTTTTCCGGCATATCCCCATGAATAAACACATTTAACACATCATCCCTGTCTTTCAAAACGTAATCAGCATTTCTTCCAACGATTACACAAGGCTCCTTTCCAGCCAACTCCAAAATAACTTTTCTCTGTGCCTCATATACCATATCTTCTATGGACTTTCCTGTAATGTCACGTCCGGCAAAGGCATATGCAAATAAACCTTTCTTTGGAGATAACTCTGCATTTTCCTTAATGTACTCCGGTGACAATCCTGACTGTTCTGCAATCTGTCCAATCATATCCTTGTCATAATATGCAATGCCAAGTTTCTTTGCCACTTCTTCACCGATAAATCGACCAC